>Ga0247610_10005908_pt1 | contig 12815 bp, 11 predicted proteins | sample 174DNAGHGhighgp2_FD_193483 | JGI IMG/M metagenome (GOLD analysis project Ga0247610, IMG submission 193483) | Sheep rumen microbial communities from Palmerston North, Manawatu-Wanganui, New Zealand - 1742 DNA GHGhigh gp2 | ecosystem: Host-associated > Mammals > Digestive system > Stomach > Rumen...
TATGCTCATTTGTAAACATTTTTATCATGGTTTTCCTCTTGTACAGTGTAGAATATCGTGCTATTATTCGGCTATATAGAATATATGTTCGTTTTCTAAATCTGATACAAGGAGAGATGAAATGGGAAGACATGACACGGTAGCTTGGCAGAGAATAATTGCACTGTGCACGATATACGGAGTAGACATAAACGATATTAAGAAGAAGTCCAAGAAGATCCTGTCTCTCTATTCGGATCTTGTTGTACTGAAAAGAGCGAAAGAAGACGAGTTTTCTTTTCTCTACCCTTGCCCGCCGCTGGACTATATGAAAGCATTGGATATTCTAGATAAACTCGATCCGGATCAAGGGAAACATGACCTTTCGATCATCATATACCACCATATCAAAGTTGAATGGTTTACGGAACTCGTAGAGGATACAATAGCGAAGCTGAGAGAGTTTCCGGACGGAGACCTGTATTCCGGTGTCATAAACCAATACTATCTGACATCTTTCGTTCAAGATGATGAGACGATTGCTCATGAACTCCGGGTCGAATACAGCCGATTATATGATCGGAAGCGTGAAGCGATGATTATGTTCGGTTTGTGTCTCTGGCACTATGTTATTCCTCGCAAGCGTGATGAGATGATAAAGCTATCTGACCTTCCATTCGCTACTATAGATTAGTCCCAGCACTTGTCCCAAAAACTGTTCCAAAATCGGTTCATGAAACTTCCAAGTGACAGACGAAATGGACCGCCATACAATCAAGGTGACGATAAGAAATCGGCACCACGAAGAAAGAGGAGAAGCCTCGTAACCTTGTGGTTGCGGGGCTTCTTTAGTCGGAAAGGAGTGATGAAAACAGACAAACAGAAGATGAAGCTCGACATCTTCTACGAACCTTGAAAACTGAATAGCAGTTCCCTCCCCTCCATAGGAACCTTACCCGTAGTCACAGGCCGAGCGTTGAAGCGATGAACGAGCATCGTGAGCCGTCACACCCAATGAGCGAGGTAAGAAGGATCAGAAGTCCTGGGGGAAGGAGATCCGAAGGAACCCTCGTAAGGAGGGAGACTTCCTGCCCGGGAGTGGACGGTAAATACGGGCAAAGAAGAAACTATATTACAGAAAGGAAAACAACCATGTACAATTCTTATGAACCTTTGGAAACAAAGACGATCGAAGATCTGATGGAAAAAGAATTCGAAGACAAGCCGCACTTGGTGGATACGCTTCTTCCGGGTGTAGGCGTGTATATTCTGGCAGGCGATCCAAAGAGTGGAAAGTCATGGCTTGCACTTGATCTGGCACTTCATATTGCTTCAGGAAAACCTATGTGGGAACACGAAGTCTTTATGACAGAAGTGTTGTATCTGGCACTTGAGGATGGAGAGAAACGGTTGCAGGACAGAATCCTTCGAAATGGAACCGGAGTTCCACCGGGTTTCTACTATGCAACCAATGCACTGACCGTGCGAGGCGAACTTATCCGTCAGCTTTCAGATGAAAAGAAAAAACACCCTGGCATAGGCCTTGTCATAATTGACACGCTTGCTGCGGTAAAAGGCGAATCTATCGCAACAGCCAGCATATACCAGGATGATTACAACATTATGAGAGCTCTTCACGAGTTCTCTACCAACAATAATATCACGATTCTGGTAATACACCATACAAATAAGAGCAAGTCCCCTTACCCGATGAACAACATTTCCGGATCCAATGGAGTGACCGGTGGTGCTGATGGGAGTTTTGTCCTCGAAAAGGACAAGTTCGAAGATGAGGTAGCGAAGCTCTATTGCAGCTGCCGAGACTATGAGGATCACGTACTTACGTTGAAGTTCAATAAGGAGACCTGCAAGTGGGAGTGCTTGAAAGATAACTCTTCATATATGGACTCGCTGGAAAGTGATCCGGATATGCGTAAGGTGGTTGAGTACATCAAGGAGACGAAAGAGTATCGAGGCAGTGCCAGTGAATTGTCCCAGAAACTTGGGATTGACAAACCGGGTCAGATCCTGAGTGGGAAACTCAGAAGAAAGAGATTGGATCTGGAACGTGCCGGGATCCTCTTCACGAGAAACCGAAGCCGCATCGGAAGAGAAATCACTCTCATGCTGATCACCCCAAGCGATCAGGTTCCAAATGTGGAAGGTGGTGGTGACGATGCGTGACGATGTGACGATGAAAAATACCCACCCCCTCCAAGAAAGCGTCACATCGTCACAAGCGTCACAAGTGAACGCAGAAATGAACGGTAACGCAGACACGGAAGTGGAGAAGCAAACCATTTCTTTTTCAGCCAATCCATCCGCTCAGTGGCAAGCCACAAGAGATGTAGAAGTAGTGGAAGAGAAAAAGGCAAGCAGAGCATTCGGCATGCCACCGAACGCGGAAGAATCGGGCGGTAGCCCGAACCCACTCGAAAAACACAGTTCCACCGGGAAGAAAATCACCCGGAAAAGAAGCAAAAATCTGTCGATCCATCTCACGCCAAAGGAGAAAGATGTTATCGTCACAGGAGCCAGGAAAGCAAAAAAGACCGTCACAGATTTCATTTTGGACTCCGTTCGAGGGGCAGAATTTATAGTGTGCGATGATCTTCACCCGATGCTTCTGGAAGAAAAAAGAATCGGAAACAACATCAATCAGATTGCCAGAAAGATCCATTCCGGTGAGATCCAGGCACAGAATTTCGATGTGCTTTCCAAGGAACTGCACCTTCTGAATGCATCTCTGTATATGATCGTGAGGCGATTCTATGGCGACAGTTAACTACATTCAGGAGAAGACTCAGTCCGCATCGGTCATGAAAAAAGTCATCGACTATTGCTCCCGAGAAGACAAAACCATCGAACAGAAAACCGGGATCCGGTACCTTAGCGGTGTAAATTGTGATGGAACAAATGCATACGAAGACTTCATCGCAACGAAGATGCTCCATCAAAAAATGAACGGTTTCATGTTCTATCACTACGATCAATCCTTCCATCCGGATGAGATTATTACCCATGATAAAGCACATGAAATCGCGAAAGAGTTTGCCGAGAAAGCGTGGCCGGGACACGAAGTTCTGGTTGCCACACACTGTGATGCGAAGCATATTCACTCGCATTTTGTAGTCAACTCAGTCAGTTTTCAGGACGGAAAGAAGCTGCATCAGACACCGAACACCCTTAAAGAATTGCGGGAACTGAGTGATGAGATCTGTCAGAAATACGGCCTATCTACCCTGCCACCGAAGCAGAAAAAGAAAGCAAAAGACATGAGTGCGCGTGAGTACAGAGCCGTGGATCGCATGATGAGTTGGAAGATGAGACTGATCGCTGCAATCAATATGGTTATGACAAAAGCGAAAACGAAAGACGAATTTGTGAAGTTCATGAAAGACCTCGGATACGATGTCGCGTGGACGGACAGCAGAAAGAATATCACCTACACTACCCCGGATGGGTACCGTTGTAGAGATAACCGGCTGCATAAAGATAAATATTTAAAGGAGCACATGGAATATGAATTCAGAATACGAGAAGAAATTCAACGACGCGATGAACGCGTGCATGCAGGATCTGAAGACCGCGGAGAAAGGAACAGCATTCTTTACGATCAGCGAAGAGAACTGGAAAGCTCTCGTCCGGGTATTGAGATCACAGGCTACGCTGATAGACACGATCAGATTCACCATAAAGGATGTAGCGACGAGCGATGTCCTGAAATGGTATCTGGAACAGACGATGAGCATCCATACGGGAAACGAGACAGCCTGGAAGGACGAACTGAAAACTCAGGCGAAGTCTTGGAACGAAGAATGGAGATCCAGAGCGATGACCTATCAGGAGGAACTGACGAAACAGGCTGGGAAACAGAACGAGAAATTTGCTTCGGATCTGGAGAAAATGAAGAAGGAATTGCAGGATCAGATGCAGGAGAAAACAGAGAGATTGTACCACCGACTCCTGTTCCCGTGTCTGCTTACGACATTGTTGGCGTCAGTGCTAACCTTGCTGCAGATCTTGTAGGCATTGTTGATTCACGACCAAAGGATGACGAGCCCAATCATCCCCGCCCCGTGAGAGAACGAAAGAACAGACAGAAGGACGACCGCCAAGGTCCGACAATGAGTATGTAAGGAGGCGAGCATTATGCCAAAAGAGATACCTATCTGGGAAAAATCCAACCTTACACTTGAAGAGGCAGCGGCATATTTCAATATCGGGATCAACAAACTTCGGGAGATCTCCGATTCTGATAACTGCTCATTTGTCCTCTGGGTTGGTAACAAGCGTCTGATCAAACGCGAAAAACTTAATGATTATCTCTCCAAGATGTATTCGATCTAAATCATTTGAAAGAGAGATGTTATTTATAATTTGCGTCCAAAGACGTAATTAAGTTATGGACAATGAGAACACGCTGAGGCTATAATCAGCTAAAGCGTGTTCTCTTTTTCATCTAACAGAAAAGGAGAATGAGTATGGCTAAGAAAAGAAGAGACGATAAGAATCGTATTTTGAAAGAAGGTGAATATCAACGACCTACCGGAACGTATGAGTTCAAGTGGCAAGATAAGCGAGGCAACAGAAGATCCTTAAGTGCTCCTACTCTTGAAGAGTTGAGAGAAAAGGAAGAAGAGATGCGACGGGATGCTCTGGATGGCATCAAGCCAGAGAACAAGTCAATGACTATCAATGATCTATATGATCTGTGGTATCAACTGAAACGAGGCCTGAAGGACAATACCCGATCCAATTACATCTATATGTACACGCACTTTGTACAGCCGGATTTTGGAAAAAGCAGGATCGGGAATCTGAAAAGATCAGATGTACGAGCTTTCTACAATTATCTGGCAGAGGAATTGCACATCAAGGTCAGTACTCTTGATAGTATTCATTCCATTCTCCATCAGGTGCTACAGATTGGTGTAGATGATGAGTATATTAGGTACAATCCCGCTGACAATGCCTTGAAGGAACTCAAGAAAGCGCGCAATTTCCAGACGGAAAAGAGGAAAGCGCTGACGATTCCGCAACAGGAACTTTTTGAGAAGTTCCTTGGTAAAAACAGCCAATATCACAAGTGGTATCCGGTTTTTGTCATCATGATGTGGACCGGCTTGCGAGTCGGAGAAATCTGCGGGCTGAGATGGTGCGATATTAATCTCGAAGAAGAGACGATCAGTGTGAATCATACTCTGGTTTACTACAAGCAGAGAGGATCTTCTGAGAAGTGCAATTTCGTAATCAACACCCCAAAAACGAAAGCCGGAGAACGTATCATCCCGATGCTCCCTGTTGTGAAAGAAGCATTCAAGATGGAGCGGGAGTATCAAAAAGAAGCGGGTCTCACCTGCCGAGCTATTGTGGATGGATACACGGATTTTATCTTTATCAACCGTTTTGGCGAAGTTCAGCACCAAGGAACCCTTAACAAAGCGTTACGCAGGATCATTCGAGATTGCAATTTCGAAGTTCTTGATCAAAACCGGAAGGATGCAATTACCCTGCCCCCCTTCAGCAATCACAATTTGCGACATACGTTTGCGACAAGATTGTGCGAGGCCGGTGTTAACATCAAGGTGATTCAAGAGATCCTCGGGCATTCTGACATTGAAGTAACCTTGGATATCTACACAGATGCGACCAAGGACTTTAAGAAGTCTGAGATGAAGAACTTCGCTGATTTCTTCACGCAGCTGAGATCAGTACAGTTGACCGGATGAGATTGCGACATTTGCGACATTGCGACAGGTTCGCGACAGATTTGCGACAAACAGCGAAGATTTATGAAGGGTTTCTCAAAAAACGTGACATGGTCGCAAATTGGAAAACACTGAAATAAAGGGATACATAGAGAAATGCAAGATAAGTCCTGTTTATCCCGACGATGAAGTCCATCGACAAGTAAAAAGCCCGAAATCTCGGGATTCTTACTTCTGAAATTTTTACGACTTACGACCAATTTACGACCATAACTTGTCGTAACTACGATAAGTTATGACGAAGAAAATCGTAAAAACGACGCATTTGCAACCCGCACGAGCTACGCAAAAACAAGATATCCTACATTGTTGATCAAACGACCTGTGAAAAACGTAAAGCTTCACAGGTCGTTCTCTTTCCCACCAAATCCCGAAATATCAGCGTTTGAGAGGTGTAACACAACTTGAGGAGACTATAGGTACCACCAACGAGTTGGTCGTAGAAGGCGGCTGGCATCAAAAACGCACAAATCCCTAAAAATAGGTGTTGCTGGTCGTACGAACTGTCGTAAATCAAACAGACCAAGAACATTGCAGCCTCTAATACCACCAGCGATATATGAGGCATTAATATGTACTATAATATGTCTGTATAGTAGGACAGATAATTGGTCGATCGAGAGATGGTGATTATGGATCGGTTAACAAAGGAACAACGCCATAAGAATATGAGCCATATCAGATGCAAAAATACACGCATCGAGGTATTGCTATGCAAGGAACTTCGCAAAAGAGGCTATGGGTACCGAAAGAATTACAAAGAACTTCCTGGTAAACCGGATATTGTTCTCACTAAGTATAAGATAGCCATATTCTGCGATGGCGAGTTTTTTCACGGGAAAGACTGGGCATGTCAAAAAGAGAGGGTTCAGCAAGGAAATAATCCGGAATACTGGATAAGCAAAATAGAGCGGAATATGGCACGGGATGAAGAGATCAACAAAGAATTGCTTCATCTGGGTTGGATTGTGCTTCGTTTCTGGGGGAAAGAAATTCAGAAGGATGCTATTTCTTGTATTAATGAGATTGAAAACGCGATTATTGAACGAAAAAAAGAAAAAATTGTGCTTGTTTGAGCTTGTTTGAGGTGGTGTCAATCCCCTTGTTGTCCGTTTTTTGGGACAGTGATTATGATACAGTTAGGTTGTCCAGTGGTAGAAAGGCTGTGTTTTCAGTTCTTTCCAATTAAATAGTGAATGTATAGGAGGATTCAGTATGAGACAATTTGATGAAACCTTGTTTGTAGGAAAAGAAGTAATTCACACCAAATTTGGAAAAGGACGGATTATTTCTGCTAATCAGTCGTGTGTTTCGGTATCTTTCGATATCGGTGTTAAGGATCTTTCAATCGAAGTTGCATTCGCTGATGGCAAGAAGATGAAGTTTACTGATGTTCCGAGCCAAAATCTTGTTGAAGAAATTATCAACGAAAACAAGGCTGAAAAACAGGAAGAAGAACGCGTTAAGAAAGAAGCTGCGGAAGCCAAGCGCAGAGCTGAAGAAGAAGAGAGAAAAACAAAGGCTTCGAAGAAAAGAAATAAGTCTGGAAGAGCGATTTGGATCAAATTTGAAGGTGCGCAAGACAAGGATCGAATGGCTAATATCCATGTCGTTACGCAGAATGGCGCTCCGTGGTATGTCCTTCATTATAGTAAACGTCCTATTAATGTGAATGACGGAGATCCTTTTTTTCTAGCGGAGGGAGTTATTGATGATCAGGGAAAACGTCATCAGATTATTACTGCTAGGGGGCATCTGTACGCATTCAACGAGAGCAATTACTCTCCTGATGCCTGGATCAAGGAGCATCCCTGGATTCCGTCGCATCCGTGGTATGTTGTTATAAAGGACTGCGAAGTTTTGGATGCTTCTATTAAGCATGGGTTGAAACTGGAACGTGTAATTAGTGCTGTTGGTTCTGAGACTTACTTGGCCACGTCTGGATTAGATAAAGATTACGACTATTTGATGCACTTGCATAACCGAAGAGCTCATATGATGCTTACCGAGACTTCAGAGGAGTTTATAAATCACCAATTTGATAATTTGGTAAAGAAATATGGGAGCAAAACATACAAAACCGAGTTGTGAGGCGGGCTCTAGAATAGCTTTGCATACCTTCTCAAAAGTGTTCTAACTTTGTTTACAAACAGTTTTTGGGAAATGCAACCTGCTTTGTTTTAATATATAATATATAAAGAAATGTTAATGAAATCAGATGGTGAGGTTTATCTGGCTCGATGAAAGAGAGTATATATAGATTAGGAGAATTATTCTGCGGCCCAGGAGGACTGGCTTGGGGAGCAATAAACGCAGATGTTCCGGGAAGTAGAATTGTTCATGCGTGGGCAAATGACTATGATAGTGACACGTGTAAAACGTATTCACGGAATATATGTCCGGATAATCCAGATAGTGTAATTTGTGAGGATATTCATATTTTGGATCTTGATTCTCTAGGTCCGATTGATGCACTAGCCTTTGGTTTTCCATGCAATGATTTTTCAGTTGTCGGTGAACAACTTGGATTTAAGGGGAAATATGGTCCGTTGTATTCTTATGGTATAAGCGTTCTGTTACAATATAAACCACAATGGTTTCTAGCTGAAAATGTCGGAGGCCTGAAGTCTGCAAATGACGGACTTGCATTCAAGCGTATTCAGAAAGACATGATTAATGCTGGATATCGTATATATCCACATCTGTATAAGTTTGAAGAATATGGTATTCCACAAGCCAGACACAGAATGATTATTGTCGGCATTCGCAATGACCTGCCCTATGAGTTTAAGATCCCATCCCCTTCTCCGTTCAAGCCTAAAACTTGCAAAGAAGCAATTGAAAATCCACCTATTCCTAAAGATGCCCCAAACAATGAAGTAACAAAACAGTCTCAACAGGTTATAGAACGGTTGAAGTATATCAAACCAGGCGAGAATGCGTTTACTGCAGATATCCCTGAAGAATTACAGTTAAAAGTAAAAGGCGCAAAGATTAGCCAGATTTATAAGAGGCTTGATCCAAGCAAACCAGCGTACACAATCACAGGATCCGGCGGTGGCGGAACTCATGTTTACCATTGGGTTGAGAATAGAGCATTAACAAACAGAGAACGTGCTCGATTACAGACTTTCCCCGATGACTATGTCTTTGAAGGCAGTAAGGAATCTGTTAGAAAGCAGATCGGAATGGCGGTTCCGGCTTTGGGGGCAAAGATCATATTTGAAGCTATTCTGAAAACTTTTGCTGGAATACCATATGAGTCTGTGGAGGCTAGTATTAAGGAGTAGAAGAAATGGCAGAACTTAACTACTGGTGGGTAACTCGACCAAAGAGAAAACTGAACAGTATTCCTGAGGTCCTGGCTGCATTCTCTAATGTAGCTCTATCAGTACGCTGGTCTGCGGCTCGAAATGTTCATATTCTTTTCGAGGAAGAGCTTGAGCGAGACGGCCTAAAGAGAGTGGGCGAAAGAAGAGACCATTCTGGATCTGGCGGAAGAACCTATCAGGCATGGCTGTCTAGTCTGGGATTGATCTTTATCCAAGAGAGCACTGGCACGCCGTTTCTTACGCTAGCAGGTGAGGCTATTATTCAAGGAAAGTCTCCTGTTACAATTCTAAAAGATCAGGTTTTGAAATATCAGTTTCCCTCCTCTTTTGGAATAAAGACGCATGTTTCAGGCAGATTTAAAGTTCATCCCTTTATATTCTTGTTAAGGCTGTTATGGGATCAGCGAGTTAAATACCTTACTGTAGACGAAATAGCGAAAATAGTGATAACAGAGGGTGAAAACGACTCGGAACAATGCTTTGAGCATGTTGTTGAGAGGCTGATTGCTTTTCGATTGGATGGAGATAAATCTTTGCCTGCGGGTTTTATAGATAATCACATGCCTTCTACTGGACGTGTTAATCTTGATCACCCATACAGTCATCTGACCGACACAGCAAATACGATGATGAATTGGTTGGAATACACGCAGCTGATTGTGCGTGATGAAGGAAAGATGATGCTGGCGCCTGATAAGGCAGATGAGATTAGTGCTATTCTTTCGAGGAAACATCCGTTTATTGACCGACCAGAAGACCATGAGTATTATCAACGCAAGTACGGACTGGATCCTTGGCATCAGAAAGATACTAGAAACCTTTTGAATACTGGGGCGGTTTCAAGCCGAGCAATTGATATTCAGCGTATTCGTCAGGCTTTTATTTCATATTCAATTCACAAGCCTATATCACACATTGACTCTACTATTGTTGCTGATATTGCTGTATTGACCGGAACAGAAGAGCGGCTTGTTGAACAGATACTCTTCAAGGAATATCCACGCGGAGCAATTGGAGGGTTCCTCTCCGGCTACTATGAAATGGCTTTCAAAGGACGCGAAGAAGCTGTTGATTTTGAAATCGCGACTGCCAATATCTTTGGGGAGATCTTTGGGTTTAATGCTATTCATCTCGGGCAAACAGGAAGTAAATCTGCACCGGATGTTCTTTTGATTTCAGATTCGGACGGATATCAGGCTATTATTGACAACAAGGCATATAGCAAGTACTCCATATCTGGCGATCACCATAATCGAATGGTCCATAACTATATACGAAAGGTGTCTTCCTATAGTTCTTCTTCATTCCCCATAGGCTTTTTTGCATACATAGCTGGCGGGTTTATCGATACAATTGACAAGCAGATCCTTGATGAAGTGAATGAAACATCCGTGCCTGGTTCCGGCATTACTGTAGGAAACTTCATAAAGCTCATAGAACATCAACAGGAGGAACCGATCACACACGCAGAACTCAGAAGAATCTTTAGTGTGAATCGTCAAATTGAGTTAGCAGATTTTTGCAGATAAGGAGCAGGGGGAGTATGGTCAAATCGACATTTGCTACTAAAAAGGGCAAAGCATATTATTGGAATACTATTCCAGGATTTATTATCGATGATCCCAATAGTATACTTGGTAATTTGGTTAAACGCTCATTTGACAATAATTCTGCACAGACGGATGCATGGGAGAATCAAATTAGCGAATTGCAAAATCGCCTAGAGAAGTGCGGAATAGATGGCGACATTATTTTTGAATATGATATTGTTCGGCTTGGAAAACGAATTGATGTTATTTTGTTGATAAGACATATGGTTTTTTCTCTCGAATTTAAAAATGGGAAAACGGCCTTTGTCGCGCAGGATGCTCAACAGGCAGAAGACTATGCATTAGATATTAAGAATTTTCACAAGGAGTCGGAAAACTTGTATGTGTGTCCGATTCTGATCGCCACTAATGCTGCTCCATATCATAAAAAACAAACTATTGATTGTTATCCGGATAAGCAAGTTCATCTTCAAAGAGAAAATATTGAAACATTAATCCCTAAGGTAATAGAAGTATCAGACAAATATGGTGATGACGAAAGAATCGATTTTGAAGCGTGGTTTAATTCTCCTTACTTCCCTACCCCGACTATCGTTGCTGCTGCTGTAGAGGCTTATCGATCGCACACTCTTACTGAAATAGCGAATTCAGCTGCGGGACAAGATGATATTGATGCGTGTGAGTCTCAACTGAATCAGATAATTGACAATGCTAGGGAAAAAGGAAAGAAATGTGTATGTTTCGTAACTGGTGTGCCGGGTGCAGGAAAAACCCTTGTAGGCTTGGATGTTGTTGCTAAAAATCTCGATAAAGGCAAAGATAGTCTAAGTGTATATCTGTCTGGAAATGGTCCTTTGGTTGAAGTGTTGCGCGAAGCGCTCAAACGTAGCGTCAAGGCAAGCAACAATTGGAACAGAGAGGCTGAAGCATCAATAAATGCACTAATTCAAAGCAGTTACTCGTTCAAAAAAGATAATGCTGTTCATGATCGCCCAACGCCGGAAAACATCCTTATTTTCGATGAGGCGCAACGCGTTTGGAACAAGGAAAAGATGACAAGAAAGCATGAGAATGATCCTGCTTTGTCTGTTAGTGAGCCCCAGCTTCTGTATAGCATTATGGATAGGCATAAGGATTGGGCTGTGATGATTTGCCTGGTAGGTTTGGGTCAGGACATTTATGACGGAGAAGTTGGTATAAACGAGTGGTTCAAATGCGGAATTGAGAACTTTAAAGACTGGGAACTGTATTATTCACCGGAGATATTTAATCAGGTGGAAGACCGCAATATTGATAAATCAATGATTACAAGTTGTGACCGTTGTCATCCTGTAAAATCTCTACACCTGAAAACATCTATTCGTTCATTTAGAGCAGATAAGCAATCTCAATTTGTTGATGCTTTATTGGATAATAAGCCAGAAACTGCTAAAGAAGTATACCAATCTATTTCTAACAAATACCCGATTTATATCACTCGCGATATAAAAGTGGCAAAACATTGGGTGTACAGCCAAGTTCGCGGATCCCAAAGAAGCGGAGTGCTTGCATGTAGTAGTGCACAGCGATTGAAACAGGAAGGTATATATGTTGCGACTGAAATAGATGTTAAAAACTGGTTCTTGGCTCCTAGTGACGACCCGAGATCATCTAATATGTTGGAAATTGTAGCTAGCGAGTTCAAAGTACAGGGACTTGAAATCGATTGGGCAGTCGTTTGCTGGGACGCTGATCTTCGAAGGACTTCTGATAATTCGAATTGGGATCATTATAACTTCAGAGGTTGTAAGTGGCAGAGAAGAAAACAGGAGGAACAAAAACGGTATCTTGTCAATTCATACCGCGTACTACTAACACGAGCGAGACAAGGAATGATTATTTTTGTTCCAGAAGGAGATAAACTAGGAACAGATCCGACAAGGGACCCTACGTATTATGACGATATATATAGCTATCTATTAATGTGTGGGATTAAGGAGAAACGAACAATAGACGAATAGTATCGATGAATTGAAAAGCATTGCAATTATCTGGAGGTAGTTGTATGAAAATGATTGATATGCCACCTTTTGCTCCTGTCCTTATGGAATCTACGAGAGCAATGGGATACAGTTTAGAGGCTGCAGTTGCAGATATTATTGACAACAGTATCGCTGCCGAAGCCGGGAGAGTTGATATTTCAT
>Ga0247610_10005912_pt1 | contig 12804 bp, 20 predicted proteins | sample 174DNAGHGhighgp2_FD_193483 | JGI IMG/M metagenome (GOLD analysis project Ga0247610, IMG submission 193483) | Sheep rumen microbial communities from Palmerston North, Manawatu-Wanganui, New Zealand - 1742 DNA GHGhigh gp2 | ecosystem: Host-associated > Mammals > Digestive system > Stomach > Rumen...
TTATATCCAATTCCAAAGCACTTAGTAAGGTAGTATGGAAATTAATATTATATTCTTGAATAGTTTTTCTTAAATCAATATCATCCCATGACTTACATGCGGACTTATCTGATTTAGAGAATAAAGGTTCTAATGCACTTATTAAGTCCTCTATATCTTCTCTAAGTACATATACATAAAACTTTTCTGAATTAAGTACAAATACTTTTACAGATGGTTCATTTTTATACAGCCATAAATATCTAAGAGCTTGCAATAATTGCTTTTTATACTGATTAACTGAATTACATACCTTTCTCTTTACTTCTTGGATTCCACAGAACTTCTCGTCTCCATTTAAAGAGAAAGTCATATATCCATCAGTTTTCTCTCTGGACTTATAAAATCCTCTTTTTATAGTAAGTACTTGCATATTACTTGCTCTATAAGTCATCATCTTATATACATCTTCTATGACCTCTTCCAATTCAAAGTCATTATGCTCTTCATCATATATTTGGCCAAGTATTTCAAGACCACTAACAGGAATAAATTTATTTTTCATTTATACAGTTTCCACCGTTGGATTAGAAAAAAAAAAATGGGAGACCATACTTACGTACAGCCTCCCAACACTTATATGCTAGAAGTTAATTAGGCCTCTACACCAAAGACCATATAGGTACCTACCTTAGAACTCTTTGAAGGAGTATACTCTGCGGTGAAAGCGATTGGCTCACCATCAAGTACTTGCTTAGTATACTTACAAGTAATAGGATGTTTAAATCCATTCTTATAAAGTTCCTTAGCCATCTCCTTAGCAACAGCCTTTGTCTCCTGAGTCATACCAACTACCTCACCTGTAACTGAATCTACAAGCTCATAAGTAGTTACGTACTTTCTCTTACCTTTCTCGTTCTTAACATCGTTAATCTTGTATGGACGCTCTCTTGTATCAGCAACTGCAGCATCAACTGTAATTGAGAAACCTACACCAGCGGCACTTTTAGCCTTCTTCTGAATGTAATCAAGAGCGAACTCCTTAATCTTAGCGTCTGTTATGCCATCTACCTGCTTTTTCTTCCAATTCTTGAAAGCCTGTGTAGCATCACCGATAATCTGGAATGGAGCCTTTGCTAGAGCCTCTTCTTTTGTAGCACCTGTAACTTCTAATTTTTTGAAATTAATAATTTTTGTTTCCATAATTCAAATAGTTTTAAACATTTTTCGTATTATTCATCTTCATCTAACCAAATATACATTTGCCTGTCCTTGTGGACAACTAAATGAATGTTAAATAATCTAAAATTCTGTTTTAATCTGAAATCCTCTCTCTCTCAAGAGGAACTGGAACAAATCTAATAACTTCATAATCTAAATCCAAACGAATGTCTTAAAATTTACATTTTTTAACACTCAATTTAGAAAGGCATATAAGATTTTATTATATCTCTACAAGTCTTCACCATATCTTTTGGAGCAATTCCGAAAGTTGGAAAGTCTTTACAGCCATATCCAAAACTTTCACACATTATTGCTAATCCCTTTATAAAGTCTTCTGTCATACCTTCACTAGCACAGATTTTATAAACCACCTGATAATAAGTAACATCAGGTTGTTTCTTCTTCATGGAAGTAACTATATAACAAATTAAGGATATAAGTGCAAACTTGTTATTGATATTTATGTTCAAGTTTCCTAAGCTGAAATACTGGCCAAAGATTGCCTCAAGTTCTTTGTAAGTCATTTACAGCTTCAAAATAGGCTACTTGTCGTAATAACCATCCAAATTCCTGCATTCCCTTTAGTAGGTCCATTTTATTAAGTTCATATGTCTTAGTAAAATAACCTGGAAATGTTTCCACTACAAGACAGTTACTCTTTATAGTAGGATTATAGATGTTATAGTGTTTGGCAGCAGCATGTCTAAGTAGCCATGTATACATACCTAATTCTCTATAATAATGAAAGAAATTAAATGCTCCACTTGCAAACTCTGTTACATACTTACCAGTAGTTTTAACATCATTTACAGTAATAGTATTATTCTCATTATCGATAGTGAAATTATCTAGTTTAGATTTTAAATGGAGAACTCCTTCTTTCTTTCCTTCTGGAAGATCTACTGTATACTCCATATCCATTAGAATAGTAGTTTCATTCATAGAAATGGGATCTTCAAGAAGTCCTTTAGGATGTAATAATTCTTCAAATTTCTTATTCTTTTTAAAGGAATCAAGAACTGAATGTAATTGCTCTCTCATTTTCTGTGGAAGATATATTGGAGTTGGACCAGTATAGTTCTCTTCGAACATTGCTCTATCAGTCCAATATTGTACACACTTCTCTTCTAATGCATTAATCTTATCTTCATTCATCTTTCCTTTATAATAGTCAATCTCATCAGAAGCTTCTACATAAATAGAATCTTCAAGAGCTGCTATTACTTCTCCAACATTATCTCCACATGGTCCTATATAGTTATCATATATATAGTCAGCCATAAAACCAGCTTTCGCAGTTGGTCTATCTATTTCTGTAAGTACAAAGTCATTAGGCTGTAATGTAAGTTCATGTACAGCACTTCCGAATATGAGTGCATCAGAATAGATTTTATTGTTATTTAGTCCTTCAAAAAACTTAGATGGACTTCCTCCTTCATCAGGATTAATAAGTTTGAGTCTGGAATTGCTTATATAATTACCATACTCTTTAGAAAAATAGACTTCATCAGATATATCCTTTATATGGACAGTTTCTGTTAGTGGCTTTAATTGGACTGCTTTATAAACATCAATCATAACAGGTTCTTAAAGTTATCAAACATACCTGTATCTATAAATAAATTATATACATCTATTATTTCTTGTTTATTAAGTGTATAAATTCTTCCTACTGGTCCCCAAGACTGATTATCTGGTTGATCAATAAGAAGACATGGAACTCCAGATAAATTCAACTTTATAAAGTTAGAAATGGAATCATCAACAAATACATCAACTCTTCCCTTAATCATAGTAGCTTTATTTCCATGTTGATAGTACATCTGATAAATAGGACGATTAGGAAAACCATGCTCTATTAACCACTTACGAGTCCATTGTTTTGGATTAACTCTTTTAGTACAATACAACTCAGGAGTAAAATCTATATGTCTAAGTACTGGTAATGAAAGCCAGAAATTTCTATCCTTACTAAGTATTTGATTTACATTCTTAGTTATTTCAGAATCCTTCTTTGGTTTTCCAAATCTTTCTAAATAGGGATTCATGAAATCATCTACAGTTCCGTCAAGGTCTAAGCCTATTCTCATTGCTCTACTCTTACAAAGTTAAATTCTACTGGGTCTATATAATCTTTTTTAATTTCTGTCATTAAGTCTTCGAGGTCTTCATTATAGTAACGAGGATCAATTCCAACAGTGAAATCATCCCGAAAGTCAGTAATCATCATATACTGAGAATCATTGGTATCGTATACAATTATACCGATTGCTTCATTATTAGATACAACAATTAAGAACCCTTCTCCCATGTTCACCTTACTAAGCGGAATGGTAGGACTTTCCTCTTTTTTAACTACTTTATAAATTTTCATTACAAGGTTTCTATGTCTTGAATAGTAGGAGTTATATCTATATCAAATTCATTTGACATAAACTTTATAAACTCATGCCAATTATCAAATTCTTCATCTAGTTCTAGGTCATCTCTAAACTTTTCTATAATCTTTTCTTGTGCATCTTTTAAAGATCTTGCACTTACAGTCTTTATTTGATTGTGACAATCCTGATCACAAACTGCATATATATAAGTTGTCATTTTAAAGTTAAAGCTAATAATTTAAGGAAGTAATCTACATCTATCATTACTATAGAACCCTTACTATTTTCTCCTCCTTCTGGGGACTTTTTCCAAAATACAGCAAATGGTTTAGATTTATCAGTACATGCATCTCTTATTGTAAAATAAGAAGGAGTGTTTTGATATTGTTTACACTGAATATTAATTGGCAATTTCCCTTCAGTATCTATAATATCAATTTTATTATTATCAACTTTCTTTGATTCACCTCTAGAAGTGACACATCCAGTAAATCCGATTTCCTTTAGCTTATTAATAACTTCTCTTTCCCAAGAAGCACCTTTACTTCTTGACTTTTTAGCTTGGTAAGAACGTCTAGTGTGTTCATCTAACCATTCAAAACAAACTTTTTCTTTTCCTCCGCATCCAGGTTTATTACATCTGATTTTTATTGCGGCAACAGTAATTCCTGTTTCTTTTGATGCTTCTTCAATGGAAGCAAATTCTTTAGTACTGCCATCTTTGAAAATGGCTTTACACGAAGTATTCAATTCCTACTTTTTCATTTATATTTAAGAATTAAATCTTTTATAAACTGCTTAGTTTTCTTTTCACCATACATCTTTCTAAAGTCAGATATATCCTTAGCATTATATCTACGTGGAATCCAAGTATAAAGAAGTTCAGGATGTTCCTTCTTAATCTTATTCATATTAGATATTCCAGGTAAATCATTATCATATAGAACTGCTATATATTTAAATCTTGACTTTAATTCATCTAACATTTTATCTGTAATAAATAGATTTTCACTATTTGGAGCAATAGCTTTAATACCAAGACTATATAAGCACATAACATCTTTCATAGACTTGGTTATAACTAATAACTTTCCCTCTTTAGGCAATTGTTTATAACCTTGTACTTGTTTTGCTTTCCAATTAGTTAAAAATCTATATTGCTTCTTCTTTGGAAAATAAATTCTCCATAATTCTATACCATCTTCTTTACCACCATAATAACCATAAGCTGGGCATCCTACAGTAGAAGCCATAAAATAGCTACCATTTAAAAAGATATTCTTACATGAATAAACGTGAAACTTTTTAAGTATCTTTTCTGTTATACCATAGGTATCCCACCATTCTAGTTCTTTAGGTAAAAAATCCTGGATTTCTACTCTTATAAGGGCTGTTTCTGGAGCCTCGAACTTTGGATTACTTCTAATTACTCCCTGATGTTTAGTATATCCCGGAGTCTTTATAAGGTTAAAGTCATTAGCAATAGTCTTTAAAGCTTCCGCATAACCAATTTTATATTTATACATTACTACAGAAATAAAATTACCATAAAAAGAACCACTAAAGTCTTTAAATATGAGATCTCCACGTTTATTTCTGTAAAATGAACAAGTAGGGGTATTATCTTCTCTTAATGGAGAGCAAAATAATCCCTTTTTAATTGGAATACCTAAATAAAAAGACATATATGTCTCTTCATTATTATACGAGAGTAGAAAATCCTTAGTTATTTTTGGTTCAATATAAAAATTAAAACTATCCATATATGAACCTAAATATAAGGATATTCTTTATAAAATGAAAGGCGGAGAGGCTCTTTCGAACCTTCCGCCAGATGAAAATCATTAGCTATTTAGAAGTCCATCGAAATCATCAATTTCCTCCTGAGGAGCCTCAGTATTAGGAAGGTCGTCTACAGAAGCCTCTACTGGTGGATCATTCCTCTCCATATCGGTTGGTTTAGCTTCACGATATTCCTTCTGCTTACCTTCCTCATAAGGAGAGAAGAACAACTTATCACCAATAAAGTTATCAGCAGTAAACAATTCTCCCTTCTTGGAAACACCTGCGAATTTAGGAAGACAAGGAACAATTCTATTGGTCTTAGAATCAGTCTTACCAGCCAGCTTCAAATGAGTGGTCTTACCCTTAGCTCCTTCAAGTAGTTTTACAACTACATCAACGAGTTGTTTAAAGCTCTGTATTTTAGGAGCAAGTTCTACCATCTTAGGCATCTTCTCAGGAGCTAGAACAGTAAGTAACTGAGCAATGAAAATACGAAGCTTCTCCATTGGAGATGCAGACTCATACTCATGCCCCTCAGCATTCTTGTTCTTGAATCTCTCATTTCCCTTTTCACCAGGATTGAAGACTCTCTCCTCATAATAACCCTCGTCATTCTCGAAACGAACAGTTAGTGCCTCATAAATCTGACCTTTATTTTCTTCTTTCTTACCCTCAAATGTTTCATACTTAGCCTCTATAAACTTTACCTCATAAATATCCCAAGGACGAAGACGACGATTACCACCAGCTGTTGCCTGTACTTTATCAATTGGACCAAAAACAAATCCTGCCATAAATTAACACATTTTAGAAATTAAAATCAAGATCATCTGCATTTACTTCAGTAGCATCTCCATCCACAATACCTATTAAGTCTTCTGGACGACCGATTTCTTCTACTTCTTCATCTACAATTTTGACATTTTCATCTTCTTTCTCTTCTGGAATAGGTTTATCTCCGATTAACTCGAAAATTCCCTCTTTATCTGTCTCTTTAAAAGAGAAGATTGTTCCATATTCCTCAAGTAGGTCATGATTTTTACCTCTATAACTTACTGTATTGGATTTGGTTAATCTATTGCCTCCCTGTGTACCAAAGGCTGTATTACAACCTATAACGGGTACTCGAACCTTATCTCTCTTCTCGAATTTGATATCGATTCTATCATCAGCTTCGACACCTAACAATTCTATAGCCGCAGTATTGAGACTATACTTGTTATCTTCAAGAATCAATTCTGGCTCAGGGTTTTCATCTGCTTTCTTAGTCTTTTTAGGACTACTTGTCTTCTTGACTTTAGGAAGGTCATCATTGACAACTTCCCTGTTAATTACTTTGACCTCTCCGGTCTCATCGTCTTGTTCATAGGTGAACAGTACCTTAAATTGCTGAATCATTCTCCTTCGTTATATTCTTTAATTTTCTTAATGACATAATCTAGATCATTATCAATAAGTAAATCTTCAAACAGTCCCATCGGGGATTTAGCTGTGCAGGTTCCATCAGAGTTCGTTAAGAACTTATATTGAACCGAATCAGAATCATCTTTCACTACCTTAGTAAATAATACATAAGTAAACAAGCCTTCAAGTGTAATAACACTATCCAACATCTTTCCTTGAGTCTTGATTTTATAGTAGGGATTGAGATTATCTCCAGTATTTTCACTATGAGTAGATACTACAATGAATAAATCATCGCGCATGTCCATACCAGTCTTTAAAGCCTCATATGCATGCTTAGCCATATCAGTAAACTTTCCATAGCCTTTTTCATCTACTCTAGCCATAGCCTCAAATGCTTGAAGATACTGAAAATCATCGATAATCAGTACTTTAACATTAGGCATCTTCAAATTTACTATCTTCATCATCTGCTTAATAGCTTCGATATTAGAAGAAGTATAGAAGTTACCAGACATCTCTTTTGTTTCCTTATTAACCTTGAAATCTGGATACTTCTTTTTAGCACCCTTAATTCCAGGCCTCTTACCTGTGGTAGATATAATAAATGTTTCTTCTGGATTCAAATTTCTAATAGATGTGGTCTTTCCTGAACCACTTTCACCAACAATTGCTATCATTTCAGCCATTTACATTGTAAAATTTATATTAACTACGTTTTCATCTATCCTTTCATTTTGACTTATTTCATCTTGTAACATATAACTAACATCCATATATGGATCATAACAAGTAATTTGATCTCCTTTAGGTAACTCTTTAAATAGGCCTGCTTTGCCATAAAAAGCTGCACCAATCTGAATCTCAGATTCACCATATCTAGATTTAAGAACAGAAATACTTCTAAACTTATCTTCTAGCTGGCTTATATCATACTTTTTATATTTATTGAGTTGTTCTCTATGAGGAGATAATATTCCAAGAATAACCTCAGCATCCTGTGATGGATTACCACTATCCTTAATATCACTAAGCTTAAGATCAATCATATCTAGTTTTCTTCTATCAGTAGAAGTACTATCTCTATTAATCTGCATTAGAACTAAAGGACTGATGCCACATATATTTCTAAAGGTTAAGAGATATTTACTACATAAATCAATCTCATTCTTAAGTGTAGAACCTTGTCCTGGTCGAACCAAGCCTATATGGTCCATAATTACAAGAATAATTTTCTTTGGATTCTTGGGTTTAAATAGGATTCGCTTGTCAGTATTTATAAATTCACCTTCTTTTTCTAGTTCAGAGTGAAGATTGGCATAAAGAACTTGAGCATTTAAAGCTCTATCATAGACAGTAATCTTTTGTTCTATTTTAGTAAGCCAAGGTTGACATTCTAAAACAATACGATAAAGATCATCATCAAGAATATAGTTCTTTTTACGAGACATTAATTCCTTAGGAGACACTTCAATATGATATTCATCCCATATATGCATACATAGGAGTTTTAAGAATAACATATTAGCAGACATCTCCAACGAATAATAAATGACTCTAAAATCATCATCATCTAAATGTTGAATAAGCGGTTTATAGACAAACGAATAAAGAGCATATGTAGTCTTACCAGAGCCAGTACCTCCAAACAATAAATAGTAGGTTTCTCTAGTTAGTCCATCTATTATACTCTCTAACTTGGGCATACCTATAGATATACCCTGATTATTACCGTCACGTCCACGTCGTATAAGCTCTAATACTGATTCTGTAATCATATAGAGCGCATAGAGTTATAGTTAATATCAGTTAATTCTCCGTTCTTTAAAGCCTCTATTTCTTCCCATTTCCTATCTATAAGGAATGTGGCAAGAGAGAAGTTTATAAATGTAGTATTATTCTGTGCCCAATCTAATAGTTCAAGAATATGCTTATGGGTTTCTTGATTCCAATGTATTTGTTTACCATAATAACGGAAAGCATCTTCCAAAGTATCAAACTTCTTAGATACTCCTCTTACAGAAACAGTTGCTCCTTGAATTGTAGCAAACATTGGATAAGCCTCATAAAGTTCTTGTCCCATATCAAAAGCACTTCTATACAATGCATTCTCAAAGTTCTTACTAAAAGGAATGGCTGCAGGATCAAACCTTTCTCCTTTAGCTGGAATCTTATAAGACTTTAGAATAATACCTTTCTCTTGTAAAGATTCAAGATTATTTCTAAAGTTGGACTTATTATCACTTATTTGTAAGAACTTGAACAGATAATTTTCTGGATAACCTTCTTTAGTAACAAAGATTAATCTAACTATAAAAAGTTCATCAGGAGTAAGCTGATATTTTTCAAGTACAGCTATCTCCTCATCAATGTTTAAATTATATTTATTCAAAACAGTTAGGGATTAAAATTATTTCAGTCCAATCTCTCACTGTAAAAGGGAATTACTCTTCCGAGTCGGAGTTCTTTACATACGGTGCCATAAAGAGCTTAGAAAGCTCATTATATCTAATTAATAACTTCTCCATATCATACATTTTGTCATATAAATCTGTAAATCTTTTGTCTTGATACGTAGATACTATTTGCTCCAATATGAGCAATTCAACCATTTCTGAACCCTTCATAATTCTTAAGAAAAGTTATTAAATCTTGTTCTGCATCTTTAGCTGTTGGAAAACTATTGAGAGAACAGTGAAATCCTTTATGATCCTTATAATCCTTTTTAGGACGTTCACATACCCAATACCAACTTCCATTTACATCTACTTTTATACCAACTTCTGTTGTAAATAATTCTCTAGCTTTCTTCCAAAAGTTAGAATCTGAACACAAACTTTGCTGCTGGTTTAACATATTCTCCTGGATCTTCTCCTCTCAATACTTTATCCAGTCCAGCTTCATCGATGACTTTATAGTTTCCATCAGGATGAGAAGTACTAAACCACTTAGTTTCTACTGTATTGTTAAGGATAAGATTAAATATTTCTGCTTGTTTACCAGGCTCATATCGAATTACTCTTCCAACTCTCTGAACAGCTTTTAATTTAGCAGAATCCAGACCAAGTATAATAGCTACAGATAATCCTTTTACATCTAGACCTTCATTAATCTTTTCACAAGAATTAAGAACTCCTGCTACTTGATTATTAAAGTTTTCTAGAATATTAGCACCTCTCTTTTTAGAAACTTTTCCTGTATATACATCTCCATAACCTATTTGCTCAGCAATAGATACTTTCTTAGAAAATGTAACTATCTTCTTATCAAGTCTAGCTTCTATTATTTTACGAGCAAGTTCTATTTTCTTAGGATGTTCTGTAATAAATTTCTTACGAGCTTGCATTAATCTCATAAATCCCATAGCATGATATGTAATATTAGTAAGAATTTGTTTACGAACAGATTCAGAAGCATCAGCAGGACATATTCTATCACGATATGCCTGTCTATTCTTCCAACCAGTTGGACCTGTCATAGTATTTATGAGGTTCCAATCATAATTAAAGAACTCATAATGCTCTGTAAATTCTTTATTCATATTGTTCCATTCTTCTATATTATCAACATCAATAAGTACTTCATACTCTATATAAGGAGATACCCAACCATTAGTTAGAGCATCCTCAAGAGTAATAGTATCAATAACGGGACAATGCTTAGATATGAATACTTCTTTTCCGTCTAATCTCTCAAATGTAGCTGTAAGTCCTAGAATATACTTATAACCTACATTTTTAAATATGAGAGAGAATACATCAGAAGCATATCTATGAATTTCATCTAGTATTATCATATGGTATTGTCGTTTTTCTTTTACAGCAGTGTTAATTACCATTACATCACAATTAAGTCCAAGGCCCCTTTCATCTAGTTGCTTTTTCCATTGCTTCTGTAAGGTATCAGTTGGAACTACTACTAATAATCTGAAGCTCGGATAATGCTTAACTATAGTTTCAGCACAATTAAGACCTACTCTAGTCTTACCAAATCCAGTAGCAGCTACTATTGTTCCAACACATTTATTTTTAATCCACTTTATTCTACATTCTTCTTGTCTAGTTGTCCTATCAACTGCCTTAAATAATTCCAATTGCTCTGTCAATTACCCAACATAGTGTATAGGTAAGAGTCTCCAATGGAATTGGAAGGGGAATTACTCCCCCTCCAATCTTGAAATAGTTAAGCATCCAAATTAATACCCTTTAGTTCAGCAACCTTTAGTATTTGATTCTTGCGCTCTTCCCATTGGCGGATATGGTCCTCAACCTCTTCCTCGAAGAAGAAAAGAACTCTATCCCTGAGAGTGACAAGCTGATCAGTAGTTAAGTCAGAATACTTGCGGCTCTTACTCTTAAGATTTAACATAGCACGAAGCTCAGTATATGATAATCCCTTAGGATTAATATATAAACGTATACTTGGCTTCAATCCGTGACGTTCACGGATTACATCTAATCTGTCCTTCATTTTACCAGTAGCTTCATCTTTCTCTGTAAGATCTTTCATCTCAGCAGATGTAAACCATAAACCTAACTTGGTAATGAAATTCAAGGATAAATGTTTCTTATTAAAATCTCCAAGAGTTCCGAGACATGCATCCTGAGCCAGAGCAATAGATACATCACGGAACTCTACTGGAACTCCATTAGTAATCTGCTCAATGGGATACTTATCGAGCTTATCCTTCTCGAATGTTTCACGGTTATTAGTTAAAATGGTTCGAATATCCTGCTGATATAAATACCTTGGATATTCTTTTCTGGGATTAGGAGAATCCTTCTTGTACTTGTTCTCTAACCATCTTACATAGAGCTCAGCATTACACTTATCTCTCTGATCTTTAATGATTTGAAGAAGAGTATATCTACCAGGATTATCCTTATCTTTACTATACAGCATAGAATTACAGTGCGCGAGGAACTTCTTCAGTTGCTCTTCAGTAGCGTCTTTTAAACGTACCTCTTCTTGCACTAATTTACCATTTACTTCTTTCTTAGGACCTTTCCATACGAAAGTTGTAATATCATTACTCTTTGCTTCCTGTGCTGCTGCTATTTTATCACCTAAAATTCCCATCAAATAATTGTTTTACTTTGTAAATTCATCATGATCTAAAGCTTTTCTTATCTGTTACATGACAAAATCTGTAGTAACTTCTTTAGGTTTTACTATGAATTTTATAAATTGAGACATTGTATAGCGATAATACTGCATATCTTTGCCATCAAACCATTGACTTTTTCCAGCCTCATGGTCTTCATATGTTAGAAACCCTTCTTCTCCTATATTAATACTACGATGATCCCAGTTAGGGCAGCGAGTTACCATTTTATACTTAGTATCCCAATTTTCTTGTTCAAGATTACGAAATACATAAGTAGTATAACCCATACCTTCATCTAGCTTTGCTTGTAATATAGCAAGAATAGTGGTCATTCTAAATACTGCTTACAGCCATATTTAGCAAAATCACATTTACATATCTCAATTCCTTCAAAACATGGAAACCTTCTACACTGCTTACAAGATCTATCGAGATACTTGTATTTTACTCCTTCTACGTCTTTATCAATCCTAGCTTTCTTCATTTAATAAGTATAAGAGCAAGTATAGCCGCTCCTACAGTACCAATGAGTCCAGCCTGGTAAACCTTCCTTTTTTTGGTTTCTTTCTTTAATTCCCTATTAAAGGAGGCTAACTTTTCAAGATAATAAACTTTTTGTGTTTCTACAACTTCTAAATTCAGAGAATCATTCTGCTCATAATTTCTTATAAGTTTCTTATATTGCTGAGTTTGACTTTCTAATAGGTCAACCTTTTCCAACAGCATATGATGCTCAGCAAAAATAAGATTAGTATGCTTCAGCTGACTTGAAGTTAATAGTATCAACGAATCGTTTACTATCTTCGGATAGATAGTTTGAGAAGAAGATGCAGTCGGAATCAACAGACTGAACAACAATGCGATCGTAAGTTTGGATATACTTTTCATAAACATGTTCAATTTCTACTTCTGTAGTGTCTATTA
>Ga0247610_10005913_pt1 | contig 12803 bp, 10 predicted proteins | sample 174DNAGHGhighgp2_FD_193483 | JGI IMG/M metagenome (GOLD analysis project Ga0247610, IMG submission 193483) | Sheep rumen microbial communities from Palmerston North, Manawatu-Wanganui, New Zealand - 1742 DNA GHGhigh gp2 | ecosystem: Host-associated > Mammals > Digestive system > Stomach > Rumen...
TGCAGTTTCTGTTTTGGTATATACGGTATCTGTGTTATATACGTTAGCTGATGTACCTGCATCATCTTTAACTGTTACAACACCTGTTGTTGCATTTGTGCTAACAGAAATGTTGTTTAAAGCTGCATCTAAGCCTGAAACATTGCTTGTTGCGATTGTACCAACTTTAACACCACTCCCATCTACAACGATTGTTCCATCAGCGGCTTTAACAGCAACAGAACCAGATGTGTTTTCTAAACCATTACCGGCTGATTTAACCGTGAATACTGATGTATCAACTGAAACACCGCCTGTACCAACACTGATACCACCACCATCAACGGCTTTAACAGCAACAGAACCAGATGTGTTTTCTAAGCCATTACCGGCTGATTTAACCGTGAATACTGATGTATCAACGGAAATACCGCCTGAGCCAACACTGATACCACCACCTGAAGCGGCTTGAACAGAAACAACACCAGAGTCGGCTGTTGATGTTAAACCATCACCTGCACCAGAACTAATTAAGGTTTTAACATTAGCTTCTGTTTGATAGCCTTGGTCATATAATAAATCTGATGTTACATAACCTGTTCCACCGTCTGTAACAGCTGTGGCCGCATAAGTAGCTAATGTTGTTCCGAAATCAGTAGCTTGCAAGGCAGTTGCACCAGCAGCAGCACCCGACTGAATTGTTGTCATATTATAAACTATGTCACTGCCGCTAGTGTTTTCACCTGTAATAGTTGGGGTTGTTGACCCATTGGCAATTGTAATAGTGACACCATTTTCAGCCATCGCCGGTGTGGCTGTCACCGCAACCATAGCAAAAAGCCCCAAGTTTATTAATAAGCACTTTTTCAGAACGCTCCGATACTGTGCATTTAATAAACCTAGGGCGGATTTTGTATATTTCATGAAATATTCTCCTTCTTGTTAATATATATCAACTATAAAGAAAAAAAATCCTTATATAGCTGTTTTTGAATCTAATTTTTAAAGTTTTTAAAGTCAATTTAAAATCTGTTTTTTTTAAGATTTTTTTGTGTGAGGGTGGAATCCCCTCGCCCTTGAGGGGAGAGGGATAGGGTGAGGGTGAAATTTAATGTGCATAATAGCTATTCTTTTCAAGGAGGCGGAGAGTTACACCCCCTCCTTTATCCTCCCCCCTCAAGGGGGAGGTGAAGTAAGTGTCTACCTCAAGGAGGCGGAGAGTTACACCCCATCTTTATCCTCCCCCCTCAAGGGGGAGGTGAAGTAAGTGTCTGCCTCAAGGAGGCGGAGAGTTACACCCCCTCCTTTATCCTCCCCCCTCAAGGGGGAGGTGAAGTAAGTGCCTGCCTCAAGGAGGCGGAGAGTTACACCCCCTCCTTTATCCTCCCCCCTCAAGGGGGAGGTGAAGTAAGTGTCTACCTCAAGGAGGCGGAGAGTTACACCCCATCTTTATCCTCCCCCCTCAAGGGGGAGGTGAAGTAAGTGCCTGCCTCAAGGAGGGATATATTTTTTACAATTTACCTTCTAGCGCTCTTTGTATTATTATATACACACCATCCGTATGGTATAATATCTCATCATTCCAAAAGCGAAGAACCTTGTATCCTTGCTGTTCTAAAAATGCAGTTCTGATTTTATCTTCTTCTTTATGTTCGTTATGTTGACCACCATCACATTCTATTACAATCTTCTTTTCTAAACATACAAAATCAGCGATATAAGAACCTATCTGGTGTTGGCGACGAAAAGATACACCCATTTGTTTATTTCTTAATAATGACCACAGTTTTCTTTCTGCCGGTGTTGAGTGACGTCGGTTTTCTTTAGCAAGAGGTAATAAATTATGGGCGTATTTCATTGTTTTGACTTAATGATTTGTTTTTAGTAATATTATATTCTATGAGAAAATGCAAGGATTTTATCATCCCCCTTTGGTTTAGTCACCCCCTCCTTTATCCTCCCCCCTCAAGGGGGAGGTGAAGTAAGTGCCTGCCTCAAGGAGGCGGAGAGTTATAATTTTATTGTGAGCTTATCGTTTTCAAGTTTTGCGGTACCACCTAACGGAATCGTTAATAATGGTGCAGAATGCCCAAAGTCAACATTGGCTAAAATCGGCATACCTTTTAGTTCCGGTTTGGTGCTTAAAATGTATTCCAGCCCTGCCCTGTCTACTTTTGAACCTTTTTGGAAACGGCCTATTACCAAACCCTTAACATTACCGAAATCGGGCTGATATATCAATGCTTGTAAATTCCGCTCAAATTCTACCAAACCACAGCTCTCCGTATCCTCTACAAATAATATTGTATCCTTCTTAAATGCCGGACGATACTCCGTGCCCAATAACAAATTGAAGGTACATAAATTGCCACCGTTAATTTCCCCTTCTGCTGTGCCACTTTGTATGTTCCAATACCCTTCGTTTGCTTCAAACTCACGCTTTTCTTGATCCAAAAACCACAGGTCATCACTCCATATCTCTGAGGGCGTTACTTCATCAACCTCACCTTCTACCAGCATCTTTATAAAATGCGCTAACGTGTAATCACAGCCGTATTTCATCCCTAAAGAGCTGAAATGCGGTCCGTAATATGTTTCTAATCCGGTTTGGGCACGTATGGCTCCGTGTAATGCCGTAATATCCGAAAAACCGCAGAAAATCTTCGGATTATTTTTTATTAAATCATAATCCAAATGCCTTATCAGCTGGTTGGAATTAAATCCACCGATCATCGTCAATATCGCTTTAACACTCTTATCGGTAAACGCTGTATGGATATCCGCTACACGCTTTTCTACTGATGCAGAACCCGTGTAATCCCAGTTTTCATCTGTCGTATTCGGGGCAAAGACAACTTCTAAACCTAATTTTTCTAAACGCTCTCTTGCAATCTCCCGACAATCTTGACCGATAATTTTTATTCCTCGTGCAGGAGCTATTACCATTACCTTGTCTCCTGCTTTTAAGCAATCCGGTACTATCTTTTGCATACGTTTTCTCCTTTAATCTGATGCTTCTTCTTTTTCCCAATAAATGTGTAAGGTCGTCACCGGTTTAATACCTGTTGCACTAAATACGCGCCGGCGAATTTGCCCACGGATAAAATCTTCTACCGAGTTTCTATGCGTGTACTCCGCTAACTTCTTTTCCACTAACGGCTTTACTTGTGTTAATATCTCCTCCGCTAACACATACCACTCGTTTTCTTCTAAGATATCAATAGAACTCATCTGTAAATCGCACAATTTATCATCTTTACTTATCACTGCGCTGATAAATAACGTACAATTATACATAATGCGACGACGATTTTTTATTAATTCAGACCCCAGCGAGACACTGCGACCTCTATCTACACCCATAATGTCTGCCGGTATTTGCTCTATGCATTCCAACTTGCCCTCTTGGTATAAACATATATCTCCGTTTTGAGTTGAAAATACGTCATTTACTCCGCAACTTAAGGCGAAACGCTTATGCTCCCTGATGTAACGTTTATCTCCATGTACCGGCAACACTATCTTCGGATTTAATAAGTTATACATCTTTTTTAAATCTTTACGATTGGCGTGACCCGAGGTGTGTACCGGATATTCTTCTTCTGTTATAACATTAACGCCCTTGGCTAAGATTTTTTCTTGTAACCGCTCTATTTTATCTTCATTACCGGGGATAATCTTGGAAGAAAAGATAACATTATCATCTGTACCTAACTTGATATATTTGCTCTCATCATTGGCGATTGTCATTAGCGCACTGCGATAATTTGCCTGTGAACCGGTACAAATATATAAGGCTTTGTCGGAAGTGATACCGTCTACCTGATCTATGGAATGAATATCGTTATAATCAGCTAAATACCCGCACTCTTTGGCTATCTTAACATTGCTTAACAAACTGCGACCGGCCAATACAGGTGTCCGCCCTGCCGCACGGGCTGCCAAAACCAAGCTTTCTAACCGCATAATGTTAGAGGCAAAACATGTGGCTATCACACCTCCTGTTAATTCCGGTATCATTTTTATAAGATATTCCCTAACATCAAGTTCACTGGTCTGCTTTTTATCTACTAATATATTGGTGGAATCGCATACAAAAATATCAACTCCCTCTTTTGCGGCGCGCCTCAAGGCTTTCCAATCAGTCTTTACCATAGGTAATTTGTTATCATCAAAGCGCCAATCCGTCGCATGCATTACATTGCCATACGGTGTTTTGATGAATAGTGCTGATGTTTCCGGAACCGTGTGTGCCATTGGAATGTACTCAATTTCAAAATCACCAACCTTTATCTTGGGATTGTTTTTAACCGATACCAAAGGGACAATGTCTTGCAGCTTATATTCACTTAAACGTTCTTTTATCAGCCCTAATGCAAAATCCGTTCCATATACCGGACATTGCAATGCCGGCCAAACCTGTGCTATTGCGCCTAAATGATCTTCGTGACCGTGCGTAATAAATATACCTAAAATGTCCTCTTTGTAATTTTCTATAAACTCCGGTGAAGCATAACACATATCCATTCCGGGAAAGTCATCATTTAGGAAACCGTAGCCAGCATCCACGATGATTATTTTGCCGTTAACGGCATACACGTACATGTTCATCCCAATTTCGTCGGCGCCGCCTAATGGTAAAAAATATAGCCCTTGTTTATTAAAATCATTCATTCTTAATTATTCCTTTTTCTATATAAATAAATCTCCGGCAATTATACGTTCTTCCTTATTGTCTATTTTTAATATTAAATATCCTTCTTCGTCAAGTGTTAAAAATATTCCGGTTTTGATATCCTCATCATTCTTTATAGTTATCTCTTGACCTAAATTTAAGGCGAATTTCAACCACTCAGTTCTTAGTGGTTCAAAGCCTTCTTTTTCATATTGCGCCAAATCTGAGGAAAATTGCTCTAAATATTGCTCCAAAAATGCCGTACGCTCAGTATCAATCCCTTCTTCTTTTAATGATGTTGCCTGATATGGCATATCTTTGATATCCGGAGAACCTACTATATTTACACCGATGCCTATGGCCCAAATGTTATTTTTTATATTTTCCAATAAAATACCTGTTACTTTTTTTCCATTCAAAAAAACATCATTCGGCCATTTCAGTTTTATATTTGCTTTAGGCGCTGTTTTTTTGATTACTTTTGCCATACTCAAACCTATTATACATACATAGCGACTTAGTTCGCTTACAGGTATACTTTGGCTAAATGTAAAATATAAGTTGCCGCTTACTGCTTGCCAACGACGACCGCGCCGACCGCGTCCACCGCTTTGTTTTGCTGCGCTTACTACCGCCGGTAAGTCTTTTTCTGATAACTCTTTGATTGTGTCATTGGTGGAAATAACTTCAGGTAAGTCATACCAATTCCAGCCAGCTACTTTCTTTTTATAAAAAGATAACATAGAACATATCCTTTAGGGCTTCTATAATCTGAAACGGATTAAATGCTAAGATGAGAATTAATATTGTATTTATAATCGTATAAATGAGCATAAATTTATTTTCCGTATCAAAAGTTTTCATCTTTTGCTCGAAATAAATTGTCTTAATAATACTCAGATAAGATTTAGCAAGGAGTAACATTCCCAGTAAAATACACCCCAGAGCAATGTATTTTTCTGCGTTTAACAGTTGGTAAACCATATCTATTTGTCCTAAAAAACCCACTAACGGGGGTAATCCCATCATGGAAAATAATCCTACAAGCAGGGCGCCGGTCGTATATGGTCTGGTTTGAGCGAGACCTGCTAATGATGATACAGATGATAAATATTCGCCGTGGCTCCTTAAATTATAAAATACGATATACAAATTATTTAAGGCAATAAGGTACGCTATTAAATAAATCAATGCTGTAAAAGTTGTACTATGATTAAAGATAGATAAGAGCATCAAAACGACAGAAAAATGATATAACGTACTGTATGCATATATGCGATGCAAATTTATGCGCGCATTTGCACCAATTGCACCAAATAACATAGAAATAAATGCCATAATCATATATATCAAAGACAGCTCATTTTTATATGCTATGCCGATGGTTTGATTTAATTTTATCAGAACACCGAAAAATATAATAGGAACAACAATGGCAAAATAATGTTGCACGGGTAAAATGCTCTTGCTGACCTTTTCTTCCGCCATAATGTGAAATGGAGCTATATTTAATGCATAAAAGCATGGTAAAAATATTCCTATACTAGATAGAAATAATGGAAGGCTCTTATTTTTTTCTAATAAAATTGTGGCTATTGCTTTATAAGTTGTTTCTCCGGTATAGAAGGCTATATACACACCACTGATGATTGCCAATAATAAAATCAAACCGTAAGAGATAATCAAATAACGTTTTGCCGTTTCCGCACTGTTTTTATCATAATCTATCTTCAATAACAGATAATTCATCCCTATTAACAATCCATACCCTAAAAACAGTGCTTGTATGTTAATTGAGGTTATTAATAAATTAATACATAGCGCTATGGCTAATATTAATATATAATAACGACATCCGGTTCTTTTGACCGCGGCAAACCAAGTGGTAGAAACTAAAAACATAATATAGATTGCTATGTCCGCACCTAAGATAAACAACAAAGTATATGCATTGTTTTCAAAATAAAGATTATTTATACTTTGGTTATAGAAAATAATCGCACAAAATGCTGATACTAATAACCATAAACGTGCAACAGCGCCATAAGTTCTTGACTTTTCATACCCTAAAATCCGTAAAATCAATAAATTAATGATGCCAATCAGTAATGATATCTCGGGAAGCGTATATATAATCTGTTGTAACATCCTTACTCCTAAAATACAAACCATAACGGCTTAAAAAATGAAATAAATAACATAACTAAGCAACTCATATATACAAAAAACTCCGATTTTGATAAATCGTTGCTTAAAATACATGATTTGGCTAGATCATTGTTTTCTTTCATGCAATATAACTCTTCCAATAATGCCAATGATACTATAAACAATGCCAGTATCACCAGAATGCCCAGTATTAAATTATAATTGAATATCTCTGAAACAATTATAAAATTATTCCAGAACATCGGAGTAATCGGTAAACCTATTCCCGCTAATATAAATAGCGATAAACAAGTTGATGTGCGCGGCATATAACATAATATTCCGGAATCTCCATATAAATCCAAACGTTTTTTTTCATTTTCTATATGACTGATTAAAAATGATAATACGGTCATAATAATGATGCAGGAAAATAATGAGTAGCCGATATTCATTTTTAATCCGCCAGTCGGCAAAAAGACACCAATCAAATAAAGCAGATAATAAATTGTTGTGTATGCAAACAGTTTATATCTGAAATCTTTGTGACTTACGCTGATTAAGGAAATAATCAACATGGTTACAATACAGATAATCTCAAAAATCGGCGCATAAACACCTATTTTTTCAGGTACTGTATTGGGCCAAAAGCGCATAAATCCATACAAACCGACTAAAGGTATTAAACTACTTACCAGAAAAGCCAACGGATTTCTCATCGAGGCATTAATCGCTGATATCCAGTAGTGAAAGGGCCATATCGGCATGCGTGAGATAAATGCAAAAAAGAGACCAAACCAGACGAAATATTCTGTTTTTCCTTTTAAATTAACATTACCTGCCGTATTTAGCGGGATATTACTCTCTTTTATGGTATATATTACTAAAATTGCTACCGCTAATAACAGAGCTCCGATGAGGTTATACAAGCTAAATCTCACCAACGCATTCTTTTTATGTATTCCACCATATGTACTGATTAAAATAATCAGGGGAATACTAACTGCGGCAAAGAAAATGTAAAAAGAAATAATATCTGCTGCCAAAATATAACCGTTAAACAACCCGACAAACAAAAGTTCCAATGTTAATAAGGCTTTAGGATGCTTTTGCTGTCTGTTTAAGCAAAATTCCGCTAACAGAAAAGCTAAATTCACTCCAAAAATTAGTAACATTGCAAAAGTATCGGCACCTAATAAAATGTCTACCGGCGGAAAACTTATCCATGGATATTTTTCTACCAACTGGATACCGGTTTTTTCAAGATTTAGCATAGAAAATGTATATAAAATTAAACCTAAATTTGCTAACATAACCCAAATAGCAACGTGATAGACATTTTGACTAGCATAGTAACGATCATTTTTTGCCCATGCTGTAAAGCAAGAACCTAAAATGGGGGTAATTATCAGCAGTAATAATAACATCATCAGCGTTGCCCCTTATAATATGCTACAATAAATATAGAGATGCCAATTATAATAAACAGCAGGCATGCTCCGTAATTTTTCCGGTTTATTTTTAAGAATAAAGCAATACTGTTTCTTTCTAAAGCTGATACTGATGCCGTAATGATTTTTTCTGATAAAAAGATATCCATCATCAACCATACCATACGACTTAAATAAGTTATCGGTAAAACCAATGTATATGAAAACAAACTCTTACTCAAATCTTTTTCTTGCAATTTCTTTATATCATATAAATGTCGAAAACCTTTACCTAAAGAAGATGCCACAATCCATAAAAAGATAAACATTAAACAAAATATCGCTAATTGTTCGCCAAAACATAAATATATCCCCCACCCTAGTAATATGCTATTAACAATAAATGATAACTTGCGGACAGCGTTCGGATTAAGATAATCCAATCTACGAGAGAGCGGAGATTTATATATATGATTAAAAATTAATGCCTGAGCAACAAACAATAGGCAAGCCTCACATAATAGATACATATTTCCAGCATTTTCCGAGATTATAAAAATTAGCACCACAAATAAGGCATTTAATACTGCCGATTGTAATAAGATTATTTTTAGCGGTGTGGTATTAATTTCTGTTGCATTAATCATTTTAGCAACGTCATTTTCCCGGTTTTGGTACAAGTATAACTTGAAAAACAGCTGATTAGACATGTACATTGCTAAATAATAGAAAGATACGTCCGCACTCCAGTTAAAGTCATTTATTTTCAATATTTGCATTAATAGCCCTATATAGGCCATATTTAGGAAGATAACTTTCTTCTGAATATTGCGGCGGCTTATAAAACCTATAATTCCAGCTAAAAAAGTTAATATTGTCATTAGCGTAAAAATAGGCATAAATAAATCCGATATTATCAGCAAATTATGAAGTTTTAACAATAATAAAATCCCTATCATCGGAGCAAACATCAAATTGACCATTATCATTCTTTGAAAACGAGTGGAGCTGATATCCAATAAATAGCTTTGAAAAAGAAAGCACCCTATTTTGACAAACAGAGCCAATGCAGTTATTATGCTTACAAAATCCTTATGCTTACCTATTTGTTCGTATCCTAGCAGGCTACTGATGTCTAAACTATGTATTCTGCCGCACGCCATCGCAAAGATCATAAACAGGCACATATCCGCAAAAAAATTATACACCATGTAACGGCGCGACGAATCGGTGTCTTTTAAGATTAGATACCCTAAAACATCTGTTGCGAATATTGATGTTATCAGTTGGACATAGTTTTTTGCACAAATAAGCATACTTAATGATACGAAATTAAACATAATCAAAGAGTTAAATAAACTTTTGCGTTCTTCGTAACGAAAAATATTATTATTTAACACAGTTAAAACTGTTATAAAAAAGAGAGGAATTACAATTTGGTTGGTTACTGTCGACGGGTGAAAATCTACGGTAATATCTCCTATTTGAGATGTTCCCCACAAAAACGAAAATCCGGATATGTTCCCTGTTAAATTCTGAAAATAATATTCTCCGAAAAGGCAAAACAAAACAAAAAACATAAACCATGACAACAATCTATCATACCGCACGCGCAGCTTCAACAGACCTATTATACTGATTATCAACATATATGCCATGGTATTAATTATCATTATATCCTCCCTTTAAGGCATATTTTTGATGTCCTATTTTAAGTACAAATTGATATCTTTCACAAGTCTTACCGGAACTGTATATTCTCTTGCGACATCATCATTCTCAACTTCTACAATCAGCATCGTACTAACTGATTTTAGCGGAATATGAGCACTTTCCGGAATTTCATTAAATACAACCGCGCTATCCTTCGTACGATATAATAAAGCGGTTTTTCCTCCATCATATACAAAACGAGGATTTTCCGGTCCTCCGGCATAAGAATCAATAATAATCAGAATTTCACCTTCTTCATTTTGCAAAATATCAAATCTATTTTCTTTATTTGTGGACATCTTCACCTCGTATAAAATATTGTTATTACGTTATTTACGTTTTTCTTAACACAAAATAGTTAATAAATAAATAGCTTAATGCATTTTTTTTGCATTTTTTTATTGACTATCTCTTTTTTATCCTTTATAACCCCATTTCAGTTATATTGTGGGCCCGTAGCTCAGTCGGTAGAGCATTTGACTTTTAATCAAAGGGTCATGGGTTCGAATCCCGTCGGGCTCACCAACGAAATCAAGGACTTAGGCAAATTGCTCAAGTCCTTTTCTTTTTCTAGTAGGCATATAGTAGGCATTTTGTGAAAAATTTTATATAAGATATTCCTTTTTTATCGTGTGGGGTAAGCTTACAATAACCATTGCTGACATAATCGTTAGCCATGTTTTTTTGTTGATTATTTTCTACTCCATAAATTCAATAGCGTGTTGGAAAGCTTCTTGATTAATTTGATGTGTCATGCCTTTAATGACATGTACTTCCGGTTCTATTCCCGCTTTGACTAATGTTTCTGTTGTCATTTTCAAGCTGTCTTTGGGAATAACGTGGTCCCTATCACCTTGCATAATCAATATATCCGGTTTATGGGTTATCATCTGAAGTGTGAAATCCGGCGTGTATAATAAAGGAACACCGGAAAATGAAATAGCTATCGGCAATTTATGAGGATTGGTCAGCACGGATAATAAAGCCATTAACCCGCCCTGAGAAAAGCCAGATACATAAATTTTTTGGTATGAAATGTGATGATCTTGGTGGATTTCCTCTACTAAATTATTGATTTCTGATACATTACGCATTGCATCCTTCACCATAATATCATACACGGATTTGTCTTTTATCTCTTCCCCTATTGTTGGGATCACAAACCATTGATGGCCACCCGTCGGCGCTCTATCCGGTGCGGTCGGATAGTAAAGTGCCATATCCGGAAAAACTTTTTTTAAACGATTGGTCATCCAGCTTAAATGTCTGCCGTTACCTCCATAACCGTGAATTATAATAAGAGCGCGAGTTGGATTTTCCGGAATATAAGACAATGTCTGGGCTTGGGCATTTCCGTTTATTAATCCAAACACGATAAAAAATATGGCAAACAGTTTTTTCATGATTTTTAAACTCCTTATACTATGAGAGCTATTGTATCAGAAAATTCTTTATTTTTTATGAAGCTTTTTTATAACCACCATATCCGGTACCGATTTGGCGCCCTATCATTTGAATTTTCATACCGATACAGCTGCGGCAATGTGCCGGCGTATCATTCACACAGATTTTATTCGGATAGAGTTCATAAAGCTTGCGATACTCGCCTTCTGTCACATTTGGCATAACAACGTTTGCGCCGGCTTTTAAGGCCATTATCCGTCCTTCTGGATGTAAGCTCTCCATAGCTGTTGTAGCCGGAATATTAATATCCGGCATTAACAAACGCATCACTGCCATTGTTCTTAAAGCTAAATTTAAGCTTCCTCCCTTTTCTTTAGCAAGCGGTGTTTCGGGATGTGGTATGAACGGTCCGATACCAGCCATATTTACACCTAAATCTCTCAAGAATAACAAATCATCAGCGATACTTTCGATGCTTTGCTCCGGCAAACCGACCATTATACCCGACCCCAGTTCATAACCCAGTTCCTTTATGGTCAATAAACATTCATAACGATGTTGCCAACTCATGTTCGGGTCTAACTTATGATAAAGCTCTTTATCGGTGGTTTCTATGCGCATCAAATACCTGTCTGCTCCAGCCTCACGAAATGCTTTATATTCTTCATAGCTACGTTCGCCAATACTTAAAGTTACTGCTACATCAAACTTTTTAATCGCTTTGATAATCCGGCAGAGACGATCTTTCGTATAATACATATCTTCTCCGGATTGCATTACGATGGTCTTAAAACCCAAAGCAACTGCGCGGCGTGCAGTTTCTATTAACTCTTCCTCAGACATACGATAGCGACAAACTTTGTTATTTCCGCACCTGATACCGCAATATAAGCAATTATTACGGCAAATATTGGAAAATTCTATCAATCCTCTCAGATGAACTTCATCACCGACATATTGATGTCTGATTTCGTCTGCCTTTTTAAATAACTGATTTTGTTCTGTTTCGTTTTGTAACAGATTAATTATTTCTGCTTTAGTCAGAGGCATTTTCCGTTCCTTTAATAATTCCACCACCTAAGACATAATCATTATCATCATAAAACACAACGGATTGTCCGGCAGCTATGGCCTTTTGCTTTTCAAAGAAGCGCACAATTCCCATATCTTTATTGGGTTCAAACTCTACCGCTATCGGATTTTGTGAAGAACGGACTTTTGCTTTTAATGCTACTTTCTCTGTTATTGGCGGAACTGACAGCCAAGTTAAATCTGTTGCAATCAGCGCACTTTTCATACCATCTTCAGCATAGCCCAAAACAACTTCATTTTTTTCCTTATTCAAATCAATAACATAGAGCGGTCTATCAGCGCTAATACCCAAACCACGGCGTTGACCGATGGTAAAATTCCAAATACCTTGATGTTGTCCTAGAACTTTCCCATTTTTATCT
>Ga0247610_10005914_pt1 | contig 12802 bp, 11 predicted proteins | sample 174DNAGHGhighgp2_FD_193483 | JGI IMG/M metagenome (GOLD analysis project Ga0247610, IMG submission 193483) | Sheep rumen microbial communities from Palmerston North, Manawatu-Wanganui, New Zealand - 1742 DNA GHGhigh gp2 | ecosystem: Host-associated > Mammals > Digestive system > Stomach > Rumen...
ATTTATAATGGTACTAAGTATGTTGATTATACAGCCCCTATAATTAAAGAAAAACCTGAGCAACCAGAAGAGCCTGAAGAGCAAAAAAAATATTAGATTATTAAATCTAATATTTTTTATTTTTCAATATAATATGCATAATACTCATCAAAAGTTATTTGTTCATCATAGATTTGTTTAGCAACCTTTTCGCCAACATAACGGAAGTGCCATGGTTCATTATTATAACCAGTTATATCTTCTTTACCTTCTGGATAACGAATAATAAAGCCATAACGCCAACAATTTTCTTTTAGCCATTTTCCTTCTTCTGATTCACCAAAAGCTTTTCCACCACTATGAGCAATGGAAGTAATATCAATGCCTAAACCTGTTTGGTGTTCTGAGTGTCCGGGGCGAGCAGCAGTTTTATCGCCATAGTATTTATGTGTTTTTTCTTGATCCTCATATGAACGAAAAGATGAGTTAATCATTATTTGAACACCAAATTTTTCTTTAACATCATTTTGCATTTTGTCAAAATTTTCAACTACTATTTTAGCAGCTTTGTTTTCACCATAGGAGCCATATGCATAAGATAAACTGAATGGTTCTAAATCAACTCTCTCATAATCTTTTTGTAAATAATAGAATTTGTTAACTAAGATTAAGTATCCTTGATTGATATCTGTTTCATAAACTGTAGAATACCAATCAGTTGAGGCGTGTGTATTAACTAAGGCGACTATTTTTTCCAATGGGACTTTGTCATTTTCGTTGTAATAGTCTAAGTATTGTTGATAATTTTTTAGAAGAAAGTATTTCTGACTGACAATTTTATAATATGTATCATTGTATTTTCCTTCTTTTAAGATGATATCTAGATCTTTATCATTTAGGGTAGAAGATAATTTTTTAGCTTCTTCTAATGGATAGCCGATTTGATTTATTTTGTATTCGTATGTTTTATGATACTCCATTATTTTGTGAACTTTGATTCCTTCAACTATGGCATAAATAGTTATTAAAAGAATAATAATAGAGTAAACAAGGAAACGTTTAAAGCCTTCTTTTAAACGTATTTTTTTCTTTCTTTTTTTTCTTTTAATTGTGGTCATAAAATTATCATCTCTTTAATTGTATTATATCAAAAAAGGGAAATAAAACATAGAAAATAAATATTAGCAGAAAAGGGTTGACAACTGCTAATTTGATGTTATAATTATGTTAGCACTAAGGAAACAAGAGTGCTAATGGTGGTGATTTACATGGATGAAAGGAAAGAGAAACTATTAAAAGAAATAGTTGAATCTTATATAAGTAATGTAAGACCAGTGGGAAGTCATGCTTTATGCAAAAAGTTTAATTTGTCTTCGGCAACTATTCGAAATGAAATGGCTGGCTTGGAAAAACTAGGATTTCTAGAAAAGAATCATATTTCAAGTGGTCGTATTCCTTCGGAGAAAGGTTATAAGTATTATGTAGATAATCTTATGAAACCTAAAGAATTAAATGGCGAAGAGATGTTAAAATTACAAACAATATTTCAAAATTCGCAATTGCAAGTAAGTGATGCAATTAATAAATGTATGGAAATAATTGCGGATATTACAAATTATACTAGTGTTGTTTTAGGTAAGAGTAGTAGTGATAATACTTTACAACAAGTAAATATTGTACCTCTTGATAATAATCAAGTTGTTGCCTTAGTTTGTACTAATAAAGGAATTGTAGAAAATAAAAAATTTACGATACCAGAAAATATTTATATGGATGATCTTGTTAAAACATGTGAGATTGTTAATAAGATGTTGGTTGGAACGCCAATTAATTTAGTTAATGAAAGATTGGAGTTTGATGTTAAGCCTGTTATTAGTAAAACAATTAAACAATATGAAGCTGTTTATGAAATATTCTATGATGCTTTTAATGATTTTACGAAGAATAGTTCAAATGTCTTCTTTAGTGGAAAATCAAATATATTGAAGCAACCAGAATATAGTACAGTAGATGATGTTAAGAGAATTATTAATAAATTTGAAGATGAAGCTTTAGTTAGTGAAATTGAAGAGGTTGAAGACGGAATTAATGTTTATATTGGTGATGATTCTAAATTTGATTCAGATGTTACAGTAATTAAAACGAAATATAATATTAATGGTGAAGAAGGAACAATAGCTATCGTTGGACCTAAGAGAATGGAATATGATAAAGTTATTGGTCTCCTTAAGTATCTTAATGATGAATTAAACAAGAAGAACTAGAAAGAGATGGATTATGAAAGATAAAGAAGTAAAAGAAGAAAAAAAAGTTCATGATCAAAAACCTGAAGTAAAAAAGGAAGAAAAGAAGCCTGAAGAAAAAAAGGTAGATCATAAAGAGCATAAGCAAGATGATAAAAAAGGTTTCTTTAAGAAAAAAGATGATGAAGAAAAAAAGAAATTGCAAGCGGAAGTTGAACAATATAAAGATAAATATTTAAGAACCCAAGCGGAAATGCAAAATATGCGTAGACGTATGGAAGAAGAAAAAGTTAATTTACTTAAATATGAAGGAGAAGAATTAATTATAAAGTTACTTCCTACATTAGATAATTTTGAAAGAGCCATTAAAATGGATGATACTAATTTAGAAGATGAAATCAGTAAATTCTTAGAAGGATTTAAAATGATATATGGTAATCTTTCAAGTACTCTACAAGGGTACGAGGTTGTAGCAATGGATGTTTTAAATAAGCCATTTGATCCGGAAACGATGGATGCTGTACTTGCAGAAGAAGTCGAAGGAGTTGAGCCAAATATTGTTGTAGATGTATTACAAAAGGGTTATACATATAAGGGAAAAGTTATCAGACATGCAATGGTTAAAGTTAGTAAATAAGAAAGAAAGAGGAAATAGATTATGGGAAAAATTATAGGAATTGATTTAGGTACAACAAACTCATGTGTTGCTGTACTAGAAGGTGGAGAACCTACAGTTATTGCTAATTCAGAAGGAAATAGAACAACTCCTTCAGTTGTAGCATTTAAGGGTGATGAAGAGCTAGTAGGAGAAATTGCTAAGAGACAAGCGGTTACAAATGTTGATAATACAGTTGCTTCTATTAAAAGAATAATGGGTACTAAAGAAAAAGTTAGTGCTAATGGAAGAAAATATACTCCAGAGGAAATTAGTGCCAAAATATTAATGAAATTAAAGAAAGATGCTGAAAGTTATTTAGGAGAAGAAGTAAAAGAAGCTGTTATTACAGTTCCTGCTTACTTTAATGACTCTCAACGTCAAGCAACTAAAAATGCTGGTAAAATTGCTGGTTTAGATGTTAAACGTATTATTAATGAGCCAACAGCTGCATCTTTAGCTTATGGTATTGATAAACAAGAAGATACTAGTACTATCTTAGTTTATGACTTAGGTGGTGGAACATTCGATGTATCTATTCTTGATTTAGGTGATGGTGTATTTGAAGTTAAATCTACTAATGGTAATGTTCATTTAGGTGGAGATGACTTTGATCAAAGAATAATGGATTATTTAGTAGAAGAGTTTAAGAAAGAAAATGGTGTTGATTTATCTAATGATAAGATGGCAATGCAACGTATTAAACTTGATGCTGAAAAAGCTAAAAAAGATTTGTCTGGTATGACTACTACGCAAATCAATATTCCATTTATTGCTCAAAATGAAAATGGACCATTAAACTTAGATGTTACTTTAACAAGAGCTAAGTTTGAAGAATTATGTATGGATTTATTTGAAAGTACTATGGAACCAGTTAGAAAAGCACTTAAAGATGCTAAGATGACTGCTAAAGATATTGATAAAGTATTGTTAGTAGGTGGTTCAACTCGTATTCCATATATTCAAGAATTAGTTAAAAAAGAACTTGGTAAAGAACCAAGTAAAGGTGTTAACCCTGATGAATGTGTAGCTATCGGTGCTGCAATTCAAGGTGGTGTATTAACTGGTGAAGTTAATGACTTAGTATTACTTGATGTTACTCCATTATCTTTAGGTATTGAAACATTAGGTAATGTTATGACAGTATTAATTCCAAGAAATACAACTATTCCAGCTAGTAAGAGTCAAGTATTCTCAACTGCTGCTGATAATCAACCAGCTGTAGACATTCACATTCTACAAGGTGAAAGACCAATGGTTGATGATAATAAGACTTTAGGACACTTCCAATTAACTGGTATTCCTCCAGCACCAAGAGGAGTTCCTCAAATCGAAGTTAAATTCGATATTGATGCTAATGGTATTGTTAATGTTAGTGCTAAAGATTTAGGTACTGGAAAAGAACAAAGTATTACTATTACAGCTACAACTAATCTAAGTGATGAAGAAGTAGACAAGATGATGAAAGAAGCTGAAGCTAATAAGGAAGCTGATGAAAAGCGTAAAGAAGAAGCAGATGTTAGAAATGAAGCTGATCAATTAGTATTCCAAACTGAAAAAGCTATTAAGGATTTAGGAGATAAAGTTGATTCTAAAGATAAAGATGAAGCTGAAGATTTAATTAAAGACTTAAAGAAAGCTCTTGAAGGAAGCGATATTGATGAAATTAAATCTGCAAAAGATAAATTACAAGAAAAAGCTATGGGCTTAGCTACAAAGGCTTATGAAGAAGCTGCTAAAGCTAGACAAACAGAAGGTGGAAGTGACGAAGGAACATCAACTAATGATGATAAAAAAGACGATGTTCAAGAAGCTAATTACGAAGAAAAATAGTGTAGTTTAATAAAAGTTCTAGGAAACTAGAACTTTTACTAGATTAAGAAAGGAAAAGAATATGCAACGAAGTAAGATTAAAGAATCTGATAAATGGGATTTAACTAAGTTTTTTAAGAATGAAAAAGAATATGAAGATTTATATAAGCAAACTTTAGAAATTGTCGATAAAATCGTATCTATGAAAGGTCATTTATTGGATTCCAGTGATAGTTTGTTTGAATATTTAACATTAGATGATGAATTAGGTATTAATGCGGAGAAATTATATGTGTATTCATATATGTATCATTATCAAGATACTAATGATAATTATGGTTTATTGATTAGAGATAAGGCAGATAAGTTAGAAGAGAAAATTAATGAAAAAACAGCTTTTGTTAGAAGTGAATTATTAAGTGCTAAATATGCAAAAGTAAAAGAAATGATTAAAGAAAACAAGAAATTGGAAGCTTATGCTTTTGCTTTAGAAAAACTTTTTAGATATGAAGATCATACATTATCAAAAGAAGAAGAACAAATTATTAGTTTAGCTTCTAATGCGTTTGGAACTCCTGATAACGCTTTCTCAGCATTAGATAATGCTGATGTAAAATTTGGCACAGTTGTTGTTGACGGGGAAGAAGTAGAGGTAACACATAGTAATTTTATTAAGTTATTATGTAATAAAGATCATGATGTTAGAAAGAATACTTTCGAAACATATTATAAGTATTATGTTGATCATCAAAATACTCTAGCAGAAATGTATAAGGGGCAAGTAAAAGAAGATATATTTATGTCTAAAGTAAGGAAATTTTCATCACCATTAGAAATGAGTTTATATAGTGATAATATTTCAGTTGATGTTTATAAGAATTTAATTGATACTATACATGCTAATTTTAAACCATTATATGATTATATAGATTTTAGAAAAGAAACACTAGAGTTAGATGAAATTCATATGTATGATTTAGCAGTAGAAATAGCTAAAATAGAACAAAAAAGTTATTCTTTTGATGAAGCACAAGAGATAGTTTTAAATGCTGTTAAACCATTGGGAGATGAGTATGTTAGAGATTTATCTCAAGCATTTACTAATAGATGGATAGATAGATATCCAAATGATGGTAAGAGAAGTGGAGCTTATCAATGGGGAAGTTATAGAATCGATCCTTTTGTATCTACTAATTTTGAAGGTACAGAAGATTCTGTATCAACGATCGCGCATGAACTTGGACATGCTATGCATTCTTATTATTCAGATAGAAACCAAAGTTTTACTTATGCACAATATCCAATATTCTTAGCAGAAATAGCTTCAACTGTTAATGAAGTGCTTTTAAATGATTACTTTATTAAGAATGCGAAAGATGATAATGAAAAATTCTTATATATTACATCTTTCTTGGATCGTTTTAGAGCAACGGTTTATCGTCAAACAATGTTTGCTGAGTTTGAAATGATTGCTCATGATATGGAACAAAATGGTGAGGCTTTAACGGCTCAATCATTGGGAGATTTATATTATAAGTTAAATGATATTTATCATGGCGATACAATTATAAAAGATGATTTAATTAGATATGAATGGAGTAGAATTCCACATTTTTATAGTCCTTTTTATGTTTATAAATATGCGACAGGTTTATGTGCAGCGATTGCTATTGCAACAGATATTTTAGATGGTAAAAAGGGCGCTAAAGAAAAATACTTAGAGTTCTTGAAGAGTGGTTCTAGTAAGTATCCATTAGATACTTTGAAGGCTTGTGATGTTGATATGACAACTAAAGAACCAATCGAAAAGAGTATTAAGTTTTTTGAAAAGAGATTAGCGGAAGCTAAAGAGATAATGAAGAAGGTGAAATAATGGCTAGTAGTAAAAGTTATTATGAAGTATTAGGTGTAGATAAAAATGCTAGTGAAACTGAGATAAAGTCAGCTTTTAGAAAACTAGCCAAGAAATATCACCCAGATAATAAAGAAACTGGGGATGAAGCTAAATTTAAAGAAATTGGCGAAGCTTATGCTGTTTTATCTGATGAAAATAAAAAGCGTCAATATGATCAATTAGGTCATGAAGCCTTTACTCAAGGTGCTCAAGGTGGCGGCTTCGGTGGCTTTGGCGGTTTTGAGGATATTGATCTATCTAGTATTTTTGATGATATATTCGGTGGTGGAATGTTTGGTGGTTTTGGGGGCCGTAGAGGTTCTAGTAAAAACCGTCCAACAAAAGGAGCTGATTCTTTAGTAAAGGTAAAATTAACCTTTGAAGAAGCGGTATTCGGTTGTAAGAAAAACATTAGTATTGATTTAGATAGTGAATGCGAAGAATGTCATGGAAAAGGTGGTAGTGGAGAACAAACATGTTCTACTTGTGGTGGTAGAGGACGTGTAGTAACTCAACAAAGAACAATGTTTGGTGTTTTCCAATCAGAAACTTCTTGTCCAGATTGTGGTGGAAAAGGAAAAACATTTAAAGAAAAATGTCGTAAATGTAATGGAACTGGTCATACAATAAAAAATAAGGAAATTGCTATAGAAGTTCCTGCAGGTGTTGATACTGGACATCAATTAAGAATTAGTGGTAAAGGTGCTGCTGGTTATAATGGTGGACCAAACGGTGATATTTATATTGAATTCAGTGTTAAAGATCATCCTTTGTTTGAAAGAAAAGAAAATGATATTTATTTAGAAGTTCCACTTACAATAACGGAAGCTGTTTTAGGATGTAAAAAAGAAATTCCAACTTTAGATGGTAATGTATTGTTAACAATTGATGCTGGAAGTCAATCTGGAGATCAATTACGTCTAAAAGGCAAAGGAGTTAAAGATCCTAATAGAAGCAAAAAAGGTGATATGTACGTGGTATTAGATGTTGTTATTCCAACAAAGCTTGATAGAAAGCAAAAAGACTTATTTAAGCAACTTGCTGAAACCGATTTAGAATCAGAAAGTACATTTAAAGATTTTAAAAAATATTTATAAAAATACAAGGTTTAGTAACCTTGTTTTTTTGTGTGAATATTGTTATACTTAATAAAGAGAATGGGTGAGACTAGTGGAGAGTATTGTTACTAAAAATGATAAATATCAAGTTACAATTTTGATCATCGTAGTAGTATCAATTCTACTAGTTGTTTTTGCGCTTATTTTTAGACAAGTTGAACTAGGAAATAGGAATAAAAATACTGTTGGAGTAGTTTTAACTGATGGAGAATTAGCTATTAACTATATTGATGGGCAAGATATTCATATAAAGGATGACAAAGAACATTCTTATGCTATTTCAATTACTAATACGTCTAATAATAAATTGTTTTATTCTATTTATTTTACAGATATTAATAAAAATGCAGCTAAGGTATCAATAGAAGACTATGATGGTGAAGTATTAAATTCTTTAGAAGAAGATTTGGATTTTAAAAGATTGATTAATCTTCAAGAAATAGCTCCTTCTGAAACCTTACGTTTTATTGTTAAGATTAGTGGAGATGGCTTTAAGGGGAAATTTTTGGTAGTAAATGAATCTTTATCATCTGATAGTTTTGCTGATTTAATATTATCTACTTATCAAGTTAATTCTGCTAAAACAAGAGTAGGAAGTGAGATATCAACTGTTAACGAAGGGTTATTATCAACTATCGATAATAAAGGAACAACATATTATTTTAGAGGTAAAGTTGATTATAATTATGTTAATTTAGGTGGTAATTTATTTAGAATAGTTAGAATTAATGGTGATGGTACTGTTAGACTTGTTCTAAATGATGTTATAGAGAGTAAAAGTCCTTATAATATTAATTCTTCTAGTGAAATAGCAATTTCTAGTTATGCTAGTTTAAGATATGCTAGTATTATAACTACCTTAGAAGAATGGTATAACAATAATTTGAGTGAGTTTAGAAAATATATAGCTAATTCAACATTCTGTACAGATATTAGCTTTAATTCTTCACAAAGTGGAATTAATTATCCAAATAGTTATGATCGTATATTCGTTGATAATACACCAGATTTGTATTGTAGTGGAGATTTATATGTTGGTGTTGTTGGTTTGTTATCAGCAGATGAAATAACACTTGCTGGAGCTTATAGAAATGTTCCAAATGATAAGTATTATTTGTATAATGAAAACATTAAAGAAAATTATGTAACTATTAGTTCTTATTCATTGAGAGATAATGATTTGATGATGATTAATGTAATGGCGAACGGTGCATTTGGCGACGGAGTATTAGCCAGTAACGAAGTTGGAATTAGACCGGTAATTAGTATAGGAGCTAATGCCAAAATTAAAGGAACGGGAACAAAGGATAATCCTTATGTCATTGTTGCATAAAGAAAGGTGATAAAAATGACTTTATTAAATATTTTTAATACAATTGCTGATTCTAATTTAGCTTATTATTTGCTTGTGATAGTATTGTTAATTGTTGTTATATCAATGATTTATTTGATTTATTCCCAAAATAAGGAAATAAGTGAAGCGAGAAAGAAGAGAGAACAAGAATTAGTTGATACTATACATTCAAATACAGAAAGCGATATGATTATCGATTTAGCTTCTGAATTAAAAAAAGAAAAAGAAGGTTTGTCTTTTGTTGATGATGAAGAGGTTAAGGAAGATGTTAAGGAAGAGGTTAAGGAAAGTAATTTAATATTAGAAAACAAAAAAGAAGAAATTGTTCTTCCTAAGCTAGAAAAGCTTGATATTGAAAAGGTTGAAGAAGTTGAGGATGTTGATGTATCACGTGAGAAGAAGATTGAATTAATAGATGCTACATTAACTAATATTCCTAGGGTTTCTTTATTGGAAGAGACAATGACTGCTATTCCACAAGTATTGGATTATGCTAATGAAACAGAGGAACTAGTTAATATTACAAAAGAACTAGAAAACTTACCTAAGGAAAGAACTATTAAGTTAACTCCTTATGAAGAGGAACAAGAACAAACAGCTATTATTAGTTATGATGAATTAATAAATGGTGATGGTGTTGTTTATGATGAAATAAACGAAGAAGATGGTTTATCAATTAAGAAAGTTGATTTAGATAAAACAACAGAAATCGATTTGGGTAAAGAATTGGAAAGACAGATTCCACGTGAAACATATGCTCATGAGGAATTGTTCTTACAAAAATTAAAAAGCTTACAAAGTAAAATTAATTAGGTGATATTATGGAAAAGGAAAAAGAATATTTTTTCGAATATAAAATGGGTTTTATGATGACAGTGTCATCTATTATAACAATCATATTTATTGCTGGACCAGCATTGTTGATGTCCGCTTGTTGGGATAATAATAAGTTTTATGAATTATTTGCTGGAAAAATATCTACCTTAATAATTGCTTTTGTTGTTATGTTTTTATGGATGGTATTACATGAGATTTTACATGGTACTTTTTATATTCTTGGTGGAGCTAAGAGAAAAAATATTACTTATGGTGCGGCTTTAGAAAAAGGAATATTCTATTGTCGTTGTGGTGAGTATGTAAATAAGAAAACAATAATGATGTCTTTAATGGCTCCTTTTACAATAATTGGAGTTATTACACTTATAATCGGTATTATTACTAAACAATGGTGGTTAGTAATGCTATCTGGTATGAATATAGGTGGAGCCGGTGCCGATTTATGTATGTTTTTCTTCTTTTTGAAAAGAGCCAATGATGTTAAATTTATGGAATATGGAGATTCTGCTACTTTTTCTTTAAAAACATCAGAAGATTTGGAAAATAAAAATTTCAAATGTGTTAAATTAATTGATAAAGAAAAAGTACCAAAAAATGATAATAAAGTTAGATTAGTCATTTCTAAGGGAAGTTGGATTTTTACTATTATAATCGTAGTGTTATTTGCTATTTGTTTATTACTTGAAAGAATGGGATAGCCATTTAAAGGAGGGGGATAAATGAAACAAGTTTGTATTTTCTTTTTATTGTTTATGATTTATTCAATACTTGGTTGGTTAATAGAAGTAATAGAGAAATTGGTAACAAACCATAGTTTTATTAATCGTGGATTTTTAATCGGCCCATATTGTCCTATATATGGATGGGGAGGTTTATTAATGACTTTGTTGTTTCAAAAGTATTTAAAAGATCCTGTTGTATTATTTATATTAATTGTTGTTTTATGTGGCTTACTTGAATATATTACTAGTTATTGCTTAGAAAAAATATTCAAATTAAGATGGTGGGATTATAATCATTTTAAATTTAATATTAATGGAAGAATATGTTTGGAAATGCTTATACCGTTTGGACTAGCTGGCTTACTAGTAATGTATGTATTGAGTCCCTTTTTCTTGGACTTGTTAAATAGAATGAATGGTACTTTATTATGTTCTTTGGCAATTATTTTGTTTATTGTGTATATGATAGATAATATTTTGTCAGAAAAGATTGTAGGTAATTTTAGTAAAATAGGTTGGGAACTTGATAGTGATATTATAAAAAAGTATAAAAATATAAAAGATAATACAGAAATGGTTAGAAAATATGTTACTGAAAAAGTATTAGAAAGAAAAAATTATTTACACGAACGTTTATTAAAATCTTTTCCTAATTTTAAATTGGAAATAACAAAATTAAAAGAAATATTTGATAATAAAAAATAATCTCCTGGGAGATTATTTTTTATGTTATAATCTTTTCGAGTTAGGTGATTTAAATGAAATTTAGTATTATTACTTTTGGTTGTAAGGTAAATTCTTATGAATCTGAATTTATGAAAGAACAATTAATAAACAATAATTATAAATATGTTGACGATTATAAAGATGCAGATATCGTAATAGTTAATACTTGTAGTGTTACTAATACTGCTGATAATAAAAGTAAAAAAGCAATAAGAGGGGTAAGAAGAAACCTTCCGAATGCTGTTTTAATGGTTTGTGGTTGTACAGCAGAAAATCACCGTGAAGAATTAAGTAACTTAGATATTGATATTCTAATTGGTAATAAAGAAAAATCTAAAGTAGTAGAACTTATTAATAAATTTATAGAAAGTAAGAAAAAATACAGTAAGTTTTATGATGAAAGAAGAACTGATTTTGAAAATATGGTGGTCAAGAAGTTTAATGATTTAACGAGAGCTTTTGTTAAAATTCAAGATGGTTGTAACAATTATTGCGCTTATTGTATAATTCCTTATGTTCGTGGAAGTATTCGTAGTAAAGCTATGGAAGATGTTCTTGAAGAAGTTCAAGAACTTGTTGATATGGGGCATCGTGAAGTTGTTTTAACTGGTATTAATACAGGTGCATATGGCAAAGAAAAAGGTAAATATGATTTAACTGATTTAATAAGAGAATTATCAAAATTTGATAATTTAGAAAGAATAAGAGTTTCAAGTATTGAAATGACGGAAATAGATGATAAGTTTATTGATGAATTGAGAAACAACAAAAAGTTATGTGCTCATTTACATGTTTCACTTCAATCTGGTAGTGAAAAAATCCTAAAATTAATGAATCGTAAGTATACAAAAGAAAAATATTATGAACAAATAGTTAAAATTAAAGAAGCTCGACCAGATATCAATCTAACTACAGATGTGATCGTAGGTTTTCCAGGTGAAACAGAAGATGACTTCTTGGAATGTGTTGAATATTGTAAAAAAGTTGGTTTTAGTAAAATACATGTTTTTCCTTATTCAGTAAGGGAAGGAACTAAAGCTGCAACAATGCATGATCAATTAACAAATACAACAAAAAAAGAAAGGGCTCGAGTTTTAATTGAAGTAGATAAGGAATTACAATTGGCATTTAATAAAAAGTTCATTAATAGAGAAGTAAATGTATTAGTTGAAGAAACTTTTGATGATTATTCTGTTGGACATACTGAGAATTTCTTGAAAGTAATAATAAATAAAAAACTAGAAAAGAATAATAATTATACTGTTTTGATTAACAAGGCTGATAGTGATCAAGTGTATGGTATTCTAAAGTAATTGAAAATATACGATTTTTATTATATAATTTGTTTAGAATAGATTTGTGGGTGATTTAAGTGGAAAGAAATAGTATTGAAAGTGTTAATGATTTGATATTATTTAATTGGTTAAAGTATGCAAGTGATGGTTTAAAAGATATAGAGAAT
>Ga0247610_10005915_pt1 | contig 12801 bp, 10 predicted proteins | sample 174DNAGHGhighgp2_FD_193483 | JGI IMG/M metagenome (GOLD analysis project Ga0247610, IMG submission 193483) | Sheep rumen microbial communities from Palmerston North, Manawatu-Wanganui, New Zealand - 1742 DNA GHGhigh gp2 | ecosystem: Host-associated > Mammals > Digestive system > Stomach > Rumen...
GTGAGGAATGTCCTTGCCGATGAGGCCTGTGACATAGTCATAGCGCAGTTCCACAGGGAAGCCTGGGAAGTCATGCGCCTTCACGTCAACAATGTCGCCGCAGATTTCGCCGCCGGCAATCTCCTTGACGAGCATGGCAGCCAACTTCAGGTTATAGATGACCTCGTTGGGGTCAATGCCGCGCTCAAAGCGGAACGAGGCGTCGGTGTTCAAGCCAAATCGACGTGCCGTCTTGCGGATCCATGTGGGATGGAAGTAGGCCGACTCCAGGAACACGTCGGTAGTGGTCTCGGTAACACCCGAATCCAAGCCGCCGAACACACCACCGATGCACATCGGCTCCTCGCCGTTGCAAATCATCAGGTCACGGTCGGTCAATGTGCGCTCCACGCCGTCGAGGGTGACAAACTTGGTGCCTGCAGGGGCGGTCCTGACCACGATGCGGTCCCCCTTGACCTTGCTCAGGTCAAAGCAGTGCATGGGTTGCCCGGTACCCAGCAGGATATAGTTGGTGATATCAACAATGTTGTTGATGGGACGCTGGCCCACGGCGAGCAGCAGGTCCTTGAGCCATTTGGGGCTCTCTTGAACCTTCACGCCGCGCACGGTCAAGCCGGCATAGCGAGGGCATGCCTCAGCATTTTCGACGGTGACAGGGATGCCACCGTCTTTGCGGTCAATGGCAAACTCCTCGACGCTGGGCTTGTGCAGGTTGCCGTCCAGACCGTGACGTTTCATCCATGCAGCCAGGTCGCGTGCTACGCCATAGTGCGAAGCGCCGTCGATGCGGTTGGGCGTCAAGTCCACCTCGATGAGGTAGTCATCCTCAATGCCATAATAGTCGGCAGCGGGAGTGCCCACCACGGCGTCCTCGGGCAGGACGATGATGCCGTCATGGCTGGTGCCCACACCTATCTCGTCCTCGGCACAGATCATGCCCAGCGACTCCTCGCCGCGCATTTTGCTACGTTTGATGGTAAATTCCTGGTCTCCGTCATAGAGCTTGGTGCCCAGTGTGGCGACGATAACCTTCTGTCCGGCAGCCACATTAGGTGCGCCGCACACGATTTGCACAGGATCGTTGCCGTCGCCCAGGTCAACGGTAGTGATGTGCAGGTGGTCGCTGTTGGGGTGGTCGATACAGGTCATTACCTGTCCCACAACCAGTCCGCGCAGTCCGCCCTTGATGGTTTCAACTTGTTCCACAGCACCCACTTCCAGACCCAGCGAGGTCAGAGCCTCGGCCACCTTCTCAGGCGTCAGGTCGGTATCAATATAGCGTTTGAGCCATTTATAGGAAATATTCATAATCTTGAATAAAGTTTATAATCGCTTAAAAACGTGCAAAGTTACAAAAAATCCTTGAATAACAAATGGCCCTGAAAGAAATAGATAAAAAACACGGGTTATCAGTTTAGGATAAAAGAAAAGAAGAGGATGCTCGGAATGAGCACCCCTTCTACCAGAAGCTCAATAAGAAAACACCATTATTCGGTGTCTTTATTGAAGTACTTCTTGGCCATTTTGGCTGCAGCCATACCTACAGCTACCCCGCCAACCGCGCGGCCAACCAATCCTCCAACAGGGCTTGCAGCCACCAACAAACCAGCAGCAATTCCGATAAGGGTTTCCTTATCAATGTCAGGAAAAGGATCACAAATGATTTGACCAAAGTCAACACCATTACCATTTACACACTTAGCATCATCAAACGAATTTGCCATAAAAAACCACAGATTAAAGAAATAACACAATGGCCTCTGTAATTGCATCTGAACGTCATTAATGGCGTCGAGATGTGATGACGGTTTCGGCCGTTACCAATCATCAAAGTTTGTTTAATAGATTATGGGATATGATAAAGAATTGAATAGTTCCTCGGACAGGTTCCCGGTCCAGCCCGAGGAACTACGAGTATGAAAGGGCTTAGAACCAGCTGAAGACCTTCTTGACGCCCATTGATGCGCCAATACCGCCGCCCAGACCGCCGATGAGACCACCGATCACTGTGCCGATTCCAGGGCAAATGGCCGAGCCGATTGCCGCTCCGGCACTTGCTCCAGCCCAACCGCCGCCAACGCCGGCAGCGTTGGATGTGGTGTTCTCGGCAAACTCACGACCTGAGATTTTGCCACGGCACAGTTTGACAGCATCAGGGATTGTCGTCCCGACAAAAGCGACGCCACTCACGACGGCATTGGTGCGCAATGCCTTAGTGGCAATATTAGCAGCTGCAGCACCAGCCACTTGCTTACCGGCGATTGCAGTTGCGGTCTTTGTGACCACCTGCTTGCCGACCTCGGTCTTCATCGCAGCCTGAACGGCAGGCTTGATGGCCCTAGTTGCTGCTGCGGCAAAATTGCGCCCGACCTGTGTCCTGAGAAGTTGCTGGGCGGCTACTCCCGTGAGCATTGTAGACACGCCAGACTTGGCAGCCTGTTTGGAAGCGACTTTCAGCGCTTCGGCATGCGACATGCCTTTGGACTTGGCGGTGCAATAGGTGACAGCGAACGACAAGCCGCAAGCAAAAGTACAGGCAACAGCCTGGGTTTGAACATCAAACTTGATGGAATCCACATTGCCGGCCTTGGCAATACGGACAGCCTCATCATAGGTGTAATGGCCCTTGATGACAATGCGGTCGGCCATATTGGGATCAGTGACTCCAGGGACTTCACCATTGGCGATTCGGCCACGCATGATGCGGATGGCCTCATCGTACTGGTCACGTGGAACCTCGAGTTTCATGCCGCTGTAGCGGTAAGACCCGTTATCGAAGGCTGCACCGACCGACTTGGAGGCATCGGCACAGTACTTGGTCTGAATCTCGACCCCATTGACCACGCGGTCGGCGCCATTGAGGGCATTGTCCATGCCCACCTTGTCGACCGACTTGCCGTGCCACTTGTCGCGCAGGGCATTGGCATCCTCAGCGGCAAAGCCATGGCCTTGCTTGCTGTGGTACTTGGTCCACTGCTGATCGTTTACACACTTGGTGCTGGCTACCGAAGCAACACCGCTAACAGTCTCAGAAAAATCCTTACGTGCCATAAAAATTAAGCAATAAGAATAAAACAATATGGAGTCTTAACCGTATCCTTTTCGGATTTGCGGAGAATGCAGCCCTCCATTGACTAGCATTCATTCTTTTGTTTATTTATTATAAGACTGTTGTGTTTCAACGAATCACCTTGATTCTGTAAAAAGATCTCGGCGGCAAAATTAATACGCTTTTGCCGCCCGAGCAAAAGAATAACCAATTAGAATGGTTCACTTTGTTGAGAACCATTTTCCGGTACGCTTACGGCGTATCCAGATTCCTACTATCGGTCCCAAGAACCAGTCCCGATCGATAGTAGGCGTTGGACACGGATCAACAAGAATAAGTTTCCTGCAATAATCAATGCACTTGGAAACAAGTTTACCATCAAAAGACGAATGAGCCATATAAAAACAATAATTAAGAACAACAAGATGGCCTCTGTAATTGCATCCGGACGTCATCGTGGCGCCAGGATGTGATGACGGTTTTGGCCGTTACCAATCATCAGAATTTGTTTATTAATTGAATGGGAAATAGGGTCGAGTAGTTCCTCGGGCGGATTCCCGTTCCAGCCCGAGGAACTAAGAGAAAGAGCAGAGTTAGAACCAGCTGAAGACCTTCTTGACGCCCATTGATGCGCCAATACCACCGCCCAGTCCGCCGATGATACCACCGATCACTGTACCGATTCCAGGGCAAATAGCCGAGCCGATTGCCGCTCCGGCACTTGCGCCAGCCCAACCGCCACCAACACCGGCAGCGTTGGATGTGGTGCTCTCTGCAAACTCACGACCTGTAATCTCGCCACGGCACAGTTTAACAGCGTCAGGGATTGTTGTCCCAACAAAAGCGACACCACTCACGACGGCATTGGTTCGCAATGCCTTGGTGGCAATATTGGCAGCGGCAGCACCAGCCACCTGTTTCCCGGCGATGGCCGATGCGGTCTTGGCAACCACCTGCTTTCCAACCTCAGTCCTCATTGCAGACTGAACAGCAGGCTTGATTGCCTGTTTGAAAACAGTATCAAAGCTGCGGCCGACCTGTGTCCTGAGAAGCTGTTGAGCGGCAACACCTGAAATCAAGGTAGCGGAACCAGACTTGGCTGCCTGCTTGGAAGCGACTTTCAGCGCTTCGGCATGCGACATGCCTTTGGACTTGGCGGCGCAATAGGTGACCGCGAACGACAATCCGCAAGAAAAAGTACAGGCAACCGCCTGTGTTTGAGCGTCAAACTTAATGGAATCCACGTTGCCGGCCTTAGCGATACGGACAGCCTCATCATAGGTGTAATGGCCCTTGACGACAATGCTGTCAGCCATATTGGGATCAGCAACGCCTGGGACTTCACCCTTAGCGATACGGCCGCGCATGAGACGTACCGCATCTTTATACTGGTCACGTGGAACTTCGAGTTTCATACCATTGTAGCGGTAAGGCCCACCCTTGAAAGCCTCCTCGATGGACTTGGAGGCTTTCTCACAATACTTGGTCTGGATTTCGACACCATTGACGATACGATCCGGTCCATTGAGGGCATTGTCCATGCCCACCTTGTCCACAGACTTGCCACGTAGCATATCATGCAGAGCATTGGCATCTTCAGCAGCATACCCATGCCCCTGCTTGGTGTGGTACTTGGCCCACTGCTGATTGTTTACACACTTGGTGCTGGCTACCGAAGCAACACCGCTAACACTCGAGTTAAAATTTTCAGCCATAACTAAAAATTTAAAGATAATGACATCTACTTACAAATCTCATCTTGAGACTTGAGGGGCAAGTGAGTTGCCTTAACTTGGATTCCCCTTTCTTTTTTATTTATTAATTATTGAGTGTTATGTGTTGCAACCAGCACTGTTGTGAACCAGATTGCGCTGCAAAGGTATAGCCAAACAATAACCCCGCCAAATGTTTTAATGAGAAGAATGGTTCCCAGAAACGAGAACCATTCATTTAATCCTTTCTACTTAAACATCTAGATTTTTACCAGAGCTAACAACGTATACTAATTCACCGTCTTTTTGATATATTGCTTCGCTAATTGATTTTATCTTCACATTTGTTCCGACCTTGAACATAAATTGATTCTTGAACTGGGCAATGAAGTATTTGCAACCGTTAGAATCATAAACGACACCACCTTGTTTCCCTTTTAATATTGTCAATTCTTTTATTTGGCCTTCAAATGGTTTAAATGTAAATGGGAATAATTGCGACGGCTGGTACTTTTCATAAAACTGCTTTGCCCATTTAATGATATCAAGGCAAATAATTGCTAGCGCCTTTACAATATAGATATCTTTTTGACTTTTGAGGTATTCACGAAATGCTAAATTGAGATAGTCTTTATTTTTATTATGAGAACCGTCTTGTGTGTATGATAGGAAAAAATTAAAAGCATTAAATAATGGCTTGGGCATAAAAAATTCATCTTGTGAGGAATAATAACAACTTTCTGCTGTATGTCCACTCAAAAGATCAGGCACTTTATTCAATTGATTCACATACCATGTGGGAATAACACCTGCAGAATCCATTCGGGAAACTAAACCCTCAATGACCATTCTCATGGGATTTGCCATATTAATTAGTTCATACCTATCTATATTTTCGTCCGACAGTAAGATTTTTAAGAAAACATCACCGTCAAGACTAAACTTGTTGATTGCAGCAAACGCTTCTGAGTACTCTTGCCTGATTCGATAAGTTGGAGTACAAACGAAAGCCACTTCTTCTTCCAACATTGTTAATAGGTCATCTAATTGATTAGCTTTGAAATAGCGATTCCTTCTTGATTGAACATTACGGTTTTCACTAAAAAAATAATCCCCTTCCATTGGAAATTCAAATTCGGCATATTTTCTTTTGATAGAATCAAAATCGAGTGCCGAGAATAAATAAAAGGGTATTGGGGCATAGTCTTCAACATGCTCATGAACCCGTCGAAATCCACGTGCCGAATTACTATCAGGTATCAATTCAGTGTCACTTACATTGAAATCCACGATAACGGCATCAATATTATCTCTCTCATCCGCTAATATTGTCCTTAATTCATTAGATGTTTTTGCCTTTCTGAACAACACACAATTATGATTATCAAATAACTTGTGATAATCTGGATTGTCGTATTTCTCAACGGCGTCATCACACCAAACGACATTAATAAGCTTATTCTTCATAATTCAAAACTTTTTAATATATAAATGTATTTCTGTGTTCCACTCTTTTTCTAACGGAATCTCCACACGTCCGCCTTGTGACTCTGCATATTTGTTAATCTGAAAGCCACCTATCCCTGTATTGCCAGTCTGACCGGCAAAAACACCTCTTGTTTTGAAGTCGTCGTTGGTAATGTCGATAGGGCGACCATTATTACAAATCTTTATCAGCAGTTCTGAATCATTGTCATCAAGAACAAATGCAATGGTTGGAGTTTCACAGTCATAATTCTGAAAACCATGCTTTTTGGCATTATCAACTATTGAATTAAGTATGATATAAAGTATCGCTTTGTTGTAACGAATCGTATAATCTTTCTCTATGGAAGAATCATCAATTTTAAAAACGATTTTACTGGTATTCAAACTGTTATATCTTGGTCCATAGCCTTTTAAGAAATCTACTATTTTGAATGTAACCTTCGAATCGTCGTTGTTATCGAAATTGATTTCAGTGCCAGCTAAGTTTATGCAGTCGAATAGTATTTCGTGAGTTTCTTTGATACTATTGATTTGATTTTTTGAGTATGTGATATTCTCAATGCATATATCGGCCCATAACTGCTTCAACTGCATGATTTGATGAGATAGTGATTCCTGTAATCGTGTGTCTCCAGATTGTTCTGCAATATCACGTAGATTACGGACGGTGTCTATAACTTTGACAATCTTTGGGTTGGGTATTTTCTTTAAGGACATATCGTTATCCAGACTTCGAAGTGTCAATCTTAATGAAGTAAGTACATTGGTGTCGTCGGAATGATTGGTGTAAGACTCAACATCTTCAATTAATCTGTTTAATTTTTTTCCAACTTCATCTAGCAATTCAAAATCCTGCTGAAGTGTAATGATATTTGCTCCCGTCATCAGGGGTTTTAAGTCGTGACGGAAATCTGCAAAAGCAGTTACTAATCGATCGTGAAGTTCGTATTCTTTTCTTGATTGCACAACCAAATACTTACCGCTAGGAGCCAAATACTTTCTATATCCAATAACTCGATTATCATCGTATTCATTAGACATGTTTCTCATTGGTTCGATCTGGATGATATCAAACTTTTCTACATGGTTATCGTCATCTTTTGGTTTCCTCCAAAATTTATGATAATCACTACCTTTTATGAGAGAAATATATACCTGATCAGTAATTGAACCATTCGGTAGGAAAACATCATTTTCCCGTATAATTGTATATGGGAACAAATAGTCCAAGAGCAGTCGCTTCTCCTTAATCTCCTTTTTATCTAGGATTTCTTCAGTATATTTGTAAAAAGCATCTTTAGGTTCAACCATGTCACCTCTATTTTCTTTAAACTTATACTCAAATAAGACCTTATAAGTACCGTATTTGATAATGCGTGAAGCGACTAATGGATGAAACTTAACTTGTGGCACGTTAGGATTAAGGATAATAGCCGGATCTGCTTTGTCATACTCTCGATACAGACCATAAATCAGTGCATCATTCAACTCGTCAGATGGTATTTTTAATGAATTATATTTGTAACTGATATAATCTCCACTACTAGAATATTCCCATTCTCGTCTTAACACAATCAGCAATGTCATTAAAGGGTAAAGTTGTTCTGCCGATTTGAGTTCGGGCTGTTTTTTCTTCTTTTTAAATCTTTGCTGCCTTAAGAATCGAAAATATGCTTCAATAATATCGTCTATGAAGTCTTTTGAATCATGGCCATATAGGAACCAATCTTGTGCTAAACCAAATGCTTGCAGAATAATATATGGTTTATATTGATTGGGCATTGAATTTACTGTAGTTGGGAATTCTATAATTTTCTGATTAGTGGTTTTTACAGATTTAATTATGCCAGATTTAAAAAGTGTATTAAGAGCATAATATAACCTTTGCAAAAAGGACTTATTTTCATTATCAAACGATTCCAACTTCTTTAAGATGAAATCCGTCATAGATCCTTTGATGGATCTTATAGCGAATACTGATGCAACAGAGAGGGATTTAACAATTCCAAATGTTTCATCTATGAAGTTTTCGAACCAATTGTAATTTAAAAAGGCATTCTCATGGTAGAAAATGTCGATGGTGTCAACATTGTATTCTTCATAATCTTTTTTATAAGGCTTTACATAGTTTAAGAAATCAAAATAGGTTTTTCCTGACACATGATTGGGCAATAACGAAAGCAAATCCTCCATAAAGCTCTCAAAACAATCATCTCTCAAAGTTTTATTTGATCTAAAGCCAATAGCCTTATTTATTAAACTGACAATGAGTGAGTCGGAATGATAAAAATCTTTTAAAAAAGCCCATGATTCATCAATACTTTTCATATTGGAAACTTCTTATTAATATTGTTGCATAAAGATATGATGGTTGATACAATTTCAGGATAATTGTATCTAACTTGATTATCAATAATAGAACCTTTCATAAGAACATCTAAAGTAATAATATCTCTAGAAATTTCATCACGCGCATCCTCTATACTTTTAATAGTTTGTTTCAGTTTCCTATTAATGGATTTTACCTCATTGGTTATATTGTCCGCTTTATGTGCAACTTTTTTATTATTCTTGCGAACAAAAAGACTAGTTGCACCAATCGTAATACCTCCAATAGCCCAGCCAATAGGTCCGGCCATGGCTAGTATTGCAGTTCCAGCTGCCATGCCACCGCCACCAACAGCTATTGCGCCACCTCCAATCCATGCCAATGCTGCATTAGTAGCAGCAACACCTGATAAGGCTGAAATAGCTGTGCCAGTGGCGGCTGTGCCAAATGTTGTAGCCAATGCCATAGCGGCCGTCGGCCCAAGTGTGGCGACAGCTGCACCCGTTGCAATACCTGCTGCTCCGGCTCCGACAATGCCACTTGAGGAATCTTTGATTGATTTCAATGCCATTATTTCTTTCTGAATCGCCTCTTGAAATAAGCGAATTGAACTTTTTGCGTCAGCTATCTTTCTAATATTATCTGTCCCGAAATCAGGCTGTTTTTTTAGGATTCTTTCAGCAGATTCAATAGCCTTAATAGCCTCCTTCTTTTTTTTATAGAGAGACTGTACTTCCGAGTTTGCGCGCTTTCCATTTGACTCATATTCTCTTTGAGCCTTTTCCAAACGTTGAAGTGCTTCCTTTTTGTCTGAATTGAAAAATCCCATAATGATACCTGATTTAAATAAACTATTTAAACGATTTTGGTTTGGAGTGCAAAGATATCAACTCTAATTCAATTTTTGTAACATCATTGAAAATAAATAGGTTCTCATTGCTCAGAACCATTGTATCTGCTCAGGCTTAATGCCAATTCGTTACTTACTCTTCCTCTGAAGCTTTCAGGTGAAATGACTTCTAGGGTATTCCCGTAACTCAGGATTTGGCCTACGAGTTCAACGTTGGGATACACTTGTATTTCTACGTCTCCCCATTCTCGACCTTCTTTCCAATTTGGCCGCTCAATGATTATCTGGGAATCATGTAAAGGTTTGGTAATCAAGCGACCAAATGTGTATTGATCGTGGGCGCGCAGTCTAATTGTAGTTAGCTCAGCACCTTCTTCCAATCTTACACCAACGAGATGAGCAAGATAATTGTACTCATTGGCATCGGCCGGGATGTATTCGTTTCCAGAACCGCGAATATCCCCGTCGATGCGGTCAAGTGCTATACTGAATCTGCGAAATGGTTCTTTCCCTTCCATTTCAGATACTCCGAACGCAAAAGAGCGGCCGTTAAACTGATACAACAGGTGAGGGTGGAAAACGATTTCCATTTTTCTCCTGTTGAATGGCCAATAGGTGATGCGAACGGCTTTTTGTCGGGCTATCCGTTCAGCAATGGTATCATATCGATCTTTAAGGATTGCTTTGAATCGGATGTTTTTTAATGGATCCTTATTCAATCCCACATACTGATAACTTGTTGTTCTGCCTGAGGGTAAAGCAATTACCGATAGACCGTTTTTCCTGAACTCGTCAACGACTTCTGGTACCACATGTTTCAGCGTCTTATACTGCTCATGGGCTGTGACTTTAGGTGTTGATATCTCACCACCATCATATTCGGTGAGAATCATCTCATAAGAAATGATTTCACCAGTGACAAGGAGATTATAGAAAGTGTCAACTAGATCTCCTCTTGGACCATCATATGTGAAAATGTTCTTCTTCATTAGTGATTAGCGAGGCTGAAGTGCCATTAGGAGTTAAATGGCCAATGCTGGTCTCAAAGCACAAAATTATTTAAATTTTCGTAATAATCAATGCATATTGATGACTTTATTGCTGTTAAAAACCGTTGTAGTAACCAAATACTAGGGAGGCTGGCGCTTCACGCGTGAGCCTCCCCCTTGGAAAACTATGAGAAAAAATACGTACTTCGATGTTTATTTTGTGAGAATCTTGCTGTTCAGGTAGTTCATGAAAGCGTCCTTGTAGTTGTCGCCGATGGGCAGCGATATGTCGCCCTCAATAACGACATGGTTCTTTTTTATCTCGCTGATTTTCTTGAGGTTGATGATGAATGAGCGATGAATGCGCATGAATTGGTTTGAAGGCAGATGCTCCTCGATTTTCTTCATGCTCAACAGCACGATGACGGGCCGTTCCTTGTCGTCACAGGTGATGCGCAGGTACTCGCTCATGGCTTCGATGTGGGTAATGTGTTCAATGGCGATGCGCACAATCTTGTAGTCGCTCTTAACAAAGATAATGCCGTCGTCATCGCTCTGAGCCGTCACTTCGGTCATCGCTTGTTGCCTGATTTCGGTGATTTCTTTCACTTTTTGGGCGGCGGCTTCAAATTCGTCAAAGCTGTAGGGCTTCAACAGGTAGCCCACGCCGTTAGCCTTGTATCCCTCGATGGCATACTCGCTGTAGGCGGTGGTGAACACCATCACAGGCCCCTTGCTGTGATCCTGCATCGACTTGGCAAAATCCAGACCGTTCAAGTCGGGCATGTTGATGTCGAGAAAAATGGCTTCAACCTCTTGGTTGTCAATTACTCGCTGTGCCTCAATTGCACTGCGGCATTGGGCAACAAGTTCCAGGTATGGAATCTTTTTGATGTAGGTCACGAGCTTCTTGAGTGCCAAGGGTTCGTCGTCTATTGCTATACACTTGATCATTGTCGTCGGGTTGAGATGGGTTAGTCGTTTTTATTGTCAGGGTCGGTGCGAGGTTTGAAGTCTTCGGGGCACTTGGCAGGTAGGTCGAGCCGTACGTCATAACTGCTGGCCTCGTCACTGATGTCAAGACTGTAGTCGCTACCATAGATGAGCTCTAGGCGCTTGGTGACGTTGTTGAGCCCCACTCCGCCATATTCATGTTTGGCATTGCTCTTCGTGTTGTGGCAATGGAACAGCAGACGGCCGTCTTTCTGCTCAATGCTGATGTCGATGGTTGATGGCTTGTCGATGCCCGCTCCATGCTTGAAGGCGTTCTCGACAAAGGGGATGAACACCAGGGGAACAAGTGCCACGTCCTCGTTGCACGACGAGGGCACGTCAAGGTTGATGTTCACGGCATCCATGTAGCGCAGCTTCATCAGGTTGAGGTACTTCTTGAGAAAGTTGATGGCGTTGTTGAGCGACACGCAGTGGTTATCGCTATCGTAGAGTAGGTAGCGCATCATCCTGGACATGTCCACAATGCTGTCCTTGGCCTGCTCAGGGTCGATATCGACCAGGGCATGGATGTTGTTGAGCGTGTTCATGATGAAGTGCGGGTTGATTTGGTAGCGCAGGTAATCGAGTTCCTGCTTGAGACTCTGTTCCTTGAGCTTGGCAAGGTGCTTCTTCTCCTCCTCACTTTGGAAATAGGCCTTCACGCCCAAGTTGGCACCAATCATCATGACTACAATGATGAACATCGACACATCATGCCTGTCAACTGGGGGAGCACCTCTTGGTGGGCGTGGTGGGGGTGTCCTCATATCAGTGCTCGAAATCAGTGGCTGGCCATTGGGCCTGTGGGCGCATTGGGCCAGTTGGAAAACGCAGACCAAGGCAAAACAGGCGATGAGATATGTCTTCACGCGCTTGCGTTTCACTATGATAGGAGCAAGCACGTAGTTATGAATCAGGAATACAAGAAGAAAAGATAACAAGTTTATCCATGAGTCAATGAGGGAGTGCTTTACCATTGACGGGTCCATCGAAGCATTCTCGTGGCTGAAGATAAAGCTCACCAGGGGTGACGCAAACAAGACTGTCCACATGATCGTGTAGATAATCGTTTCCTGTTTGGTCTGTTTTTTAATGATGTTCATGAAGCTTGTATCTCTTTGTATGGAGTGAACAAAGATAGCAGAAAAGAGTTGTTCGCACAAAATTTTTCAGCCATTTAGCCTATTGTATCAATAAACCGCCCCTATCGCGGCAGCAATAGGGGCGGCTCTTGATATTGAACGGTACATTAATGCCAAATGTAGGTCACAGTGCCAATGCCCTCGGTCATCGTGTTTTTGGGTACCGAGAAGCTGGATTTCAAGGCTGCCTGCTCACAGGCGCGGCGCACCTCGGGATGCGAGGCCAGATTGCCCGTGGCGCTCACGGCG
>Ga0247610_10005916_pt1 | contig 12801 bp, 10 predicted proteins | sample 174DNAGHGhighgp2_FD_193483 | JGI IMG/M metagenome (GOLD analysis project Ga0247610, IMG submission 193483) | Sheep rumen microbial communities from Palmerston North, Manawatu-Wanganui, New Zealand - 1742 DNA GHGhigh gp2 | ecosystem: Host-associated > Mammals > Digestive system > Stomach > Rumen...
TGACAAGCCTCCTGGATAGCCTTCTCAGCCAGTGCCCAGTCCTCGTCAGTACCTACGTACTTGTCGTGGTCGTTGGGGTCGCGCAGCGAGATCTGTGCCTCGAAGTTGAAGCCGAAGGCGGTCAGCACCACGCCGATGATGTCCATGACGTTCAGGAACTCCTGCTTCACCTGGTCAGGACGGCAGAAGAGGTGGGCGTCGTCCTGAGTGAACGAGCGGACGCGCGTCAGTCCGTGCAGCTCGCCCGACTGCTCGTAGCGGTAGACGGTGCCGAACTCAGCAATGCGCAGCGGCAGGTCCTTGTACGAACGGGGCTTCCAGGCGAATATCTCGCAGTGGTGCGGACAGTTCATGGGTTTCAGCATGTACTCCTCGCCCTCCTCGGGAGTGGTGATGGGGCGGAAGGAGTCCTTGCCGTAGTGGGCGTAGTGGCCTGAGGTGACGTAGAGGCTCTTGCCGCCAATGTGCGGCGTGATGACCTCCTGATAGCCGTAGCGCTTCTGCACCTTGCGCAGGTGGTCCTGCAGGCGCAGACGCAGGTCGGTACCCTTCGGCAGCCAGATGGGCAGACCCTTGCCCACCTTCTCTGAGAACATGAAGAGCTCCATCTCCTTGCCAATCTTGCGGTGGTCGCGCTTCTTGGCCTCCTCGAGCATCACCAGGTACTCGTCGAGCATCTTCTTCTTGGGGAACGAGATGCCGTAGAGACGCTGCATCTGCTCGCGCGTAGCATCGCCACGCCAGAAGGCGCCAGCCACTGAGGTCAGCTTCACGGCCTTGATCTCGCCCGTGTCCACGAGGTGCGGACCGCGGCAGAGGTCAGTGAAGTTGCCTTGTGTATAGGTGGTAATCGAGCCGTCCTCGAGGTCTTGCTCAATGTGCTCGCACTTATAGGTCTGACCGTCGGCAGCAAACGCCTTCAGGGCGTCGGCCTTGGCCACCTCGCGGCGCACGACGGGCTCCTTCTTGCCAGCCAGCTCCTTCATCTTAGCCTCGATGGTGGGGAAGTCGCTCTCCTTGATCATCTGTCCGTCGGGCAGCAGCACGTCGTAGAAGAATCCGTTCTCGACAGCCGGTCCGAAGCCGAACTGCACGCCAGGATAGAGCTCCTTGAGTGCCTCGGCCAGCAGGTGGGCGCTGGTGTGCCAGAAGGTGTGCTTACCCTCCTCGTCGTCAAACTTGTAGAGGGCGATGGTGGCGTCCTCCATGATGGGGCGGTTCAGCTCAACGGTCTCGCCGTTTACGCCACAGCTCACAACGCTGCGTGCCAGAGCGGGCGAGATGCTCTCGGCAATCTGAAATCCCGTGACGCCCTGCTCATACGAGCGAACAGAGCCGTCAGGGAACGTAATTTTGATTTCCATATCTACAATATATGTTTGAAGTTTGAAATTGCGTGCAAAGGTACTGCAATTCTCTGAAACGCCCAAATAATTGCGCGAAATTCTTGTGGCAATTCATTGAGCGCACAGACTCCCGGCATAAAACGTGATTTTGGACTGAGAGTTACCTCACTCGTTGGAAATGCCTTTGCAGAAAGGAGAAACTGCAAGGTAGGTCTGTTTGTGAAACCTACCTCTGACTTACCTCAATGTTACCTGAGACCTCTGACCAATTGCTGAGTTGCAATCATCCACTCCACGATGTCATGGAACAAAGCGCCAGCCATTCCGCCACCACTGGCAGGTAGTCCGAGCTTGTTTATGCTTACAATCATGCTGTACTTAGGTTTGTCAGCAGGGAAGTAGCCACAGAATGCGACTTGGTACTCAATGACGTAGTTCTCTTCACCGAAGTCATATTCTCCGACCTGTGACGTTCCCGTTTTTCCCGCTACCTTCATGTATGGAACGCCAGCCTTTCGTCCTAATCCTTGGCTTACCACATGCTCCAACAAAACCTGCATGCTGTCAATATTTGCTTTGCTGGCAATTTGAGGATTGATGATTTCTATCTCACCTGTTTTTAGAGTGGGCTTCACCATCTTGCCATCGTTGGCGATTGCATTGTAGAAGGTCAGCATTTGGATAGGAGCGATCTTCTGTTCATAGCCGATGGCACTCCACCAAAGTTGCCAGTTGACCCAGTCCGAATCCTTGGGAGAGATGTAGAATGCAGGTTTCAGCCCTTCAATCCCATCAATATGGTCTGGCTGTCCGAAACTCATTTTCTCCAACACATCAAAAAACTGCTGATGATGACTGCCAAACACCTTATTAACGGCCTTTGCGATGCCGATATTAGAACTAACTTCTAGAGCATGACTGAACGTAATTATCCCATAACCACCTCTTCGCCAGTTGTGGTCTTTCATAACAATATCATCGTCAATAGGCCAGACGCCCTCACCCACGACGACCTCATCACTCAGTTTCAGCTTCCCCGTTTCCAGCGTTGCCAATAGCGAGGCTGTCTTCGTCAGCGAGCCAGGCTCCTGCTGATAGGCAAAGTTCTTACAAGGCTGGAACTTTCCTTCGAAGTTGCGTTCCAGTCCTACCATTGCCAGTATCTCGCCCGTCTGCACCTCCATCACGATGACCTGGCCTTGCAGACCGTCAATCTCTGTCAGTTTCTTGTTCAATAATGAGTCCACTGCCGTTTGCAGTTCATTCACGATGGTAGGATCTCCCATCTTCTTGCCTGTTTTTATCTTTTCAGGCTGTTGCGAAGCTATAAACCAATAGATTCCTGCACCTATTGCCACAGCTATTGCCAGCAGTATAATGGCAATCTTCCATTTCTTCCTTTTGTCCAGTTCACGAGGTTCTCCCAGCACCTGTAGTTCGTCGTCTCTCATACCTTATCCTCCTTTCCTGCTCTTGATTCCATATATGCCTTCAGCTGCTTCAGAGCCTCCTTCGATGCCTGAAGCATGAACGCGTTGTTTAGTGCCATATCCGACATAATCAGCGTTTGACTGTTTACGTTGATTTTAAAGATATAATCCCTGTTGATGATTAGCTGTTTGCCGATTCGGATGAAGGTCTCCGCCTCCTTGCCCAACTGGCGCTCTATCAGTTCCTGACAGTGGGCCAGGTTCATCGTAAACACGTGCTCCGTCTTGTCATGCAACACCATTGTGGAGTAGTTGCCATCTGACTTTACATACACCACCCGTTCAGGTTTTATCCTGACCAGCTCGTTCGAGTTCGATATGATTAGTACCTTACTGCCCATCTACCTTATCTTTGCCTTCCATGATTCAAAGGTAAGTATAATTATTCAATCTGTGAACCTACCCTATGAAATATCTACCGTTCCATTCTTGTAGTTCTCCATCTTCTACTTCTTCTCCATCTTCATTCAATAATGCCCATGTTGTTTTAGAACGGAATCGTATTACTTGGTCATGAGTATCACGCTCCTCCTCCCATCCCAAATCATCATCATTGTTCAAAATGTCAATGGCTTCTTCTAATGAATCTGCTTCAACAAAGCAGTCATAATAAGTCTCATACGTTCTGGTAAATTGGTACATCATAATTATTGTTGTTTAGTTGAACATATATAACCATATTTCTCGTTAAATATTAAATGACAGCATACCGTTCATTTCTCTGATGTCACCCCTTTGAAGCATCATGTCAAGAATGGTATTTATTGTCTCTGTTATCTTTGCTCCCGCATTGTAGAAACCGAGCTTGCGGGCTGCAATAGTCGGAATTTTATCTTTGGGCAGAGAGAATTCTTCCTCTATCACTTCTTTAATAGCATTTGCAATTTCTATCGCAGGAATCTCTGTGATACTGCGTGGAGACGGTGACCTATATCCTTTAAAGTCTTCGGCACTCTTCTCATCCAACCAGAAACTATATATGCCATCGATAGAAAGAGGATCTTGGTATAAACCTGACAAAGCAAAAGAGACTGCTCTTTGCACATTGGCGCCTGCATGTCCAAAGCCAAGGGTTTTTGCTAAACGCTTACACAGGTAACTCTCTGTAGCAGGTTGCTCGTCTTTAAGGATACGTTTGATGATCTGAGCATTCTTCTTATCATAGGGATTAAATGAGTCCTTATCTACAGAAACAACTTCAATCTCACATTCGTGATATGATTTCTGAGCCTTATTTCTGGATGAGTCTTCTGTAATGCCAGCATCTTTGATCTTTTCTGCATCAAAGACATAAGACGCAACTTCTTCTTCCTCTACGTTTTCAGTTTCCCCAGACTCAGCAGCCTTAAGTTCTTTAAGAATCTGTTCCAAGGCTCTATCCCGGTTATCATACCAGTCAATAGAGTATACTCTCATCACTCTCCAATTGAGCATACGCAGGATACTGGGCTGTACAATCTCTCTGTCTCTTGTCGTTTTTGTCTCATAGTATGATACGCCATCGCATAATATGCCAAGAATGAATCTTTCTGGATGGTCTTTGGCTGCAACCGCTATATCGACTTTGAAATTCGACCTTCCTACAAATGATTCTGTCACATAGCCTTTTCGTGCCAGGGCATCACAGATCTGTTCAACCATTACATTGGCATCCGATATTTGAGTGGTGCTGGATAAGAACGGCAGTTTGCCTGTCTCTGCAAACTCGAGGAAAGCCTTCAGGCCTTCCACGCCTTTCGCATTCGAGCGATTCAAGTCTATTTGACTGGACTTCAAGGTTGAGAAGACCATCATTTCATAACGGGCTCGAGAAACGGCTACATTCAGGCGTCGTTCTCCTCCTGCATTATTGAGAGGGCCGAAGTTCATGGATACCTTTCCTTTCTTATCAGCGCCATAGCCGATAGAGAAGAGGATGACATCGCGCTCATCACCCTGTACATTCTCAAGGTTCTTAACGAAGATAGGCTCTTTGCCGTTCATGGCAATCTCTTTCAACTTTGGATTCTTGTCAAGTGCTTCAAGTAAATCATCCTCTATCAGGTCTCCCTGAACCCTGCTAAAAGCAACAACACCAATACTATACTTCTGAAGTTCCTCATCAGATAGTCTCCGGATAATCTCGTTTACGATGGCCTTCGACTCCTCAGGATTACTTCGGGTTCTGCCTTTGTCATAGACACCGTCGATAGGAACCAATGTCACCTTAGTTACATGGTCATCAATAGAGGGAAATGTCAGCAGGTTGTTATCATAATACTGTGAATTGCTAAATGCTATCAGACTTTCGTGTTTACTGCGGTAATGCCAGTTCAGCTGATGCTCACATAAAGACAGCGTGATACAATCGTCGAGGATACTCTCCATGTCATCTATGTCTGCTTCCTCCTCATCCACCGGGTTGGATGTGAAGAAACTGGTAGGTGGCATCTGCCTACTGTCGCCAACTACAACAAGTGCCTTGCCTCGGGCAATGGCTCCAACAGCCTCGCTGGTTGGCATCTGTGAAGCCTCATCAAAGATGACCAAGTCAAACTTTTCTGCAGTCATATCGATATACTGGGCCACAGAAATGGGACTCATCAGCATACATGGACAGAGTCTTGGCAGCAATGTCGGGATACTGTCGATAATAGACCGGATGGAGCTGCCTCTTCCACCGTTAGCGATATTTCTTTTTAGGATACTAATCTCTGATCCGTCTGCGATGGCTGCAGATGTAGCGGGAACTCTTGAGGCCAGCTTGCTATAGAGTTCTTCCTTGCTAAGCTCCTGGAATGTGGCAGTATCACGTTTGTACTTTTCTATTTTCTGGCGGAATTTAAGTCCGTTGAACATCCTGAGCTGCTCGTTCGTATCTATCGTTGTCTCAATGAGAATGTGATACATTCCTTTTAGGTACCGACTCATTGTTTCTTGAGGGTCTGCACCGTTCTCAATCAGGCTAATCACAGGCAGAACACCCAGTTGTTGCAATTCACGTTTTTTATCTACCCAGTGATACCAGTCTTTGATCTTATTATAGCCGTCAAGCCAGTTGTCTATATGGCTTATTATATGATCGATGCTTATCGGGTTGATTGTCAACGCATTCAGTTTATCGGAAAAGTCGGTTAGTTTCTGATTGACAGATGTAAGCGCATCTGCCTGATAAAGGAATTCTTGTCTCCTGCCGGTTTTCTGACTGCCCAGGTATTTGATGTAGGCCTCATAACGATCCTGGTGACTGAATCCGTTGGCATGGGCATATGAGAACAACTCTTTTTCCTGGTTTTTCAGGCTCTTCTTGAGATTCTGATAGTCTCCAACAAGTTTCAACATGCTTTCAACACCAGACTCAAATATCTGACCATATACCTGTAAGGATTTCAAATATCTCTTCTTTGCGAAATAGCGCGCCAGGAACCACTTGCTATTCACTTCTTCCCATTCTCTTGCATAGGCTTCGACATCTATTTTCAGAATGCCTTCATCATACGATGACAAAACACGCTCATACAGTTCGTCTTTCTCCCTTTCAGAGGAAATGCTATCAGCAAACATTTTCAGCCACTGAAGATCGTTTCCTGTCTTCAGATCTATGTAGAGCGTTGAGTTCAACTTCTCTAAGAGGGTGTCATATTTATTCTTCTGGCCCTTGAAATCCTTAAGAATCGTACAGATGGCTTCTAATGTCTCCTGCCTGTTATCAGTAGGCTCCAATCCATATAGTGCATGCCGGCATGGCTGACCAACGATATCGAGGATGATCTTAACCGGCTCTACCTGTTCCCTGCATTGGGCTATAAAGTCAGCAGTAATCTGCTCAATGGCAGGAAGCTGCTCACTAATCTCATCTTCACGAATGGAGAGATACTCAGAGATGCAGTCATACAGGCTCAGACCACTGGAAGACTTGATGTGCAGAGCCTCCATATAACTGATTAGTTCCTTACGTTCATTAAACAATTCCTCGGAGCGTTGCGCGTATTTTTCAGGCGAATTGATCTTAGTCACTTTCAAGACTTCGTCCATCTGCGCGAGGAAATGTTTCTTGGTAGCCTTGTTTGAGTGCAGTTCCAGACAGAACGGGGCAAGACCAATCTTCTCAAGTCTTGATTGCACAACAGACAATGCCGCCATCTTCTCTGCAACGAACAATACCCTTTTGCCCTGATACAGCGCATTGGCAATCATATTTGTGATTGTTTGAGATTTTCCCGTTCCAGGAGGTCCATGCAGGATAAAACTCCGGCCTCGACTTGACTCCACGATCGCCTCCATTTGTGAAGAGTCAACATCCAAGGGGATAGCAAAATCCATCGGAGAACTCTCTCTATCGATATCCCTTGCATCAACGGCATCTTCTACTAATCCCTGTTTGTCCTTTTTGTCGATAAGTGATGCCACCACAATGTTTTCTTTCAACTTGTCTGCATTCGAATGAATATCGTTCCACATAACGAATTTGTTGAAAGAGAACAAGCCCAGCATGGATTCTTCGATGACATTCCATTTCTTCTGTTCAATGATGGCTCTGCGGAAATAGGTAAAGATAAGTTTTACATCTACACCGTTCTCGTCTTTTGGCAATTCTTTCAGCACATCGAGGTTGATGCCGAAATTCTGTTTAAGCAGCTCAACCAAGGTAATATTCAGAAAGATGTCCTCGTCTCGTTTACGGATGACATAACTTTTGCCGGTTCTGCGCACAATGTCAACAGGGAGCAGAAGGATAGGAGCATAACGAGCCTGCTCACTTTTTGACGTCTCATACCATTTTAGCATACCCAGAGCCAGGAACAGACTGTTGGCGCCATTCTCTTCCAAAGAAGTACGAGCAGTTCTATAGACCTGCTTCAAGTCATTCTTCAGTTCAGTGTCAGTCAGATACGAGGCAATCTTATGATCGCGAATCAATTCAGAGACATAGGTCTGGTATTCTATTGCCTGCAGGCTTGAGTCATACATGCCTTCAGCATTGGGTTTAAGTTTCTTTCCTGGAAATGGGGTGATGGTATAGTCTTCACCTGCTTGGAGATGATCTTCCAGATGATCTATTTCATACGATACGAATGGGATGACCTTACTGCCAAGTCTGGTGTTCAGCAGGTTGTTGCGCAAAGTAAAATCAAGGAGCTTGCGTTCCCAAATCATCTGTTTGGTCGTTGATTTTCCTTCATCTTCCAATCTGAGATCGTAATGATTTAGATGACTGATGGCTACTGTGGCATTCTGATGCTCTATTCCTTCGTTTTCAATAGTCCATGTGCCATCTTTCTCGATGCGCTGAGGCAGAGGCCTGATGTTTCCAAGTCTGCAACGATGAATGTCTACGAAATAGAGAAATTGGTCGTCATCCTTCATCTTCTGTATGGCACTACTTACAGCATCTTCAAAACTGATACTCTCAGAGTCTGTGATGGATGACGATTCTAACAATACCACATCGTTGTTGCCATCTGCGGTTTCTTTTATCAAGTAACTGGCATCATCACACACCATCCGATTGGAAACATTCGGAGTCAGCCATGCTCCTACCATCGCATGTCCCTTCAATATCAGGATGATAGGATAGATACCTATTCCCTCAAGGCAGGAAGCTACCAATAGGCTCAGATCAAGACTGGTTCCCATCTTTTCATTCAGTACTCTGTCTGCAAGACGAACGCGCAGTCCATTTTTCTCGAAGCTGGCAGGAGGAGCGGAATAGATGATGCCCTCTGAACGCAAGGCTTCATAGATGGCAGCAACCTGAGCCCGTACCCTGTTCCTGTCCTGCGTCTGGTACTCATCAAAAGCAGCTGAGCCGGTCCATTTCTCCAGGAACCTAGCAGACGACAGCTTGACTTTTGACAGCAGCGGATTGTTGGGAACGACAAAAGCAGCCAAGTGCTCAGGCATCACATTGCTGCCTGCCCATTCCTCGTACGACAGAAGCGTGATGGGATAGTCCTGCTCAAAAATGACATTATCCATGCTTCTTACGACAAGATGGAATGACGTCTTCACGGCCTCCGTTATTTCACAGAGAACGGCAAAATCAGGCTCAATCTTGATCGTCTTCACCTGTACCGATTGTCCCCTTTTCAACAGGTCAAACCTGCAGCTACTATCCTTGAGGTACTGGCCGTTGATCTCGACAGACAAATCGTGCCAGTCCTTGTCATCGCCGTTTTCCAAGACGAGCGAATTGCAAGCCTCTATGCCACTATTCATCATCGAATAGTTCACACTTGGCAAATAGTCTATCCTTACTACGACCTTATCGTTTCGTTTCATTGTCTGTCCAGCCATATCCTCAGTTCTATTCATTAATGGTTAGCGAGTGCAAAGTTTCATTTTAATTAAGACTTCACAGACTCCTCCTGCTCTCTCAGTTTCGCCATTTCGTTGCCCACATACTGGTGAGCACGGAAGAACTCATTCAGCTCCAGCCGCAGGTAGTTCTCAAGTTCAGGAATCTGAGGGATAAAAAGGATAATAGACTTACAATGAACATCTACATTGCTACCTGCTTCATCAATCGTATAGACCGTCATCACGCTGTTGTTTAGGTTCGAGCCGTTGATAGCTTTCTTCAGGCGCGTGAATTCATCAATATCATATAATTCGACATGTCCCCAATGAGTATCCCATATCTGAATATACTTCCAATCGTTCTTTGCGTTTACAAAGAAGTGCTCACCTTGATAGGCGAAGAAGATGCGGTCGTCATCCTCTTCCTCTGCCAATTCATACTGACACCCAATCTTCGTGAGTGTCTCCATAAACAAGTCTCGTGTTCCTTTCTGATTCTCCATATTCGTATTATTGTTGTCAAAGGTTTCTTTCATGATTTGTCGTGCCGCAGCGTCCTGCACGTCTTCAGCATCTACAGTCTGCTCTTCGCCCTCCTTCCCATTTTTATTCATGGTCCTATAAAACAAGTAGACCATTACGATTGCTCCGATTATTGGTAAAATGAAATCCATAAGCGTTATAATTTATTGAAAAGGTCTTTCTTCATTTGTTTGCTGCAAAGATACGACTTTCTTTTTAATTCTCTGTCATCTTTTCTTATTAGTTGTACGAAATCCTCCGTTTACTGTATGAAATATCGTTCAAAACGAATTTGGTAACCAAATACTTTGTCGATTCAAAAAATGTCGTATCTTTGCGGCGAACATATAAAACCAAAGGAAATGACCATTGTAAGCACAAGAGACTTCCGCGCCAATCAGACCAAGTATCTCGGTATGGCGAGTCGTGGCGAACACGTCGTGCTAAAGTCTCGTCTCGGCAGTTATCGCCTGATTCCTCTGAAAGATGATTCTGAAGAGGAAAAGCGCGACGTGACCGCTGAGATCTGTCAGGGCATGAAAGACTGGAAAGAGCTTTTAGAAACAGGTAAGTCGGACAAGTTTCGTCCTGCATCCAAGTTAATCGATGAGCTACGAAATCTCCAGACATCAGGACTTTGACGTATCCATCAAACGTCTTGCCAAACTATATCGATATTTTGACACAGGTGTTACTGTTATTTATTGATAGCCCATCCACTTTTCGTTATTTTACTTGTTCAAACCATATTTCCTCTGGATGCTCTCCAAATAAGAAGTGTACTACATTGCATAGCCAGACATCTTCATTGAATCCTTCCAGATTCTCTACTTGATATGTACCTCCAATTTCATCATGTACCACCAACTTCAATAGGATAGGGTAATCATCTTCCAGACTGACATTTACTGTTACGTAAAGTCCATCTTCTGTAAGATAATCAAGAAACTCGTCTGCACCATCAACCATTTCAAGATCTTCCTGGTCTCCGTCATATTCTGGAAGAACAACAAACCATCTGCCGTCTTCCCATTTCTCAAATGTTAACTCCATCTACTATCTTCTTTCTGTTGTTTCAAGCGCAAAGTTACAACTATATAATGAAAATCCCAACCACTCACTACGGTTGTTGTACGAAATGGGTGGTTGGGGGTAGGAAATGTATAATCACTTCAACAAAAGTCTGTTGCTATGTTCCTCAAGCACTTGCATTTGTTGAATTGCAATTTGATTAAGCTTCACAAGCCTTTCGCCCTGTGGTATCCCGTCATTGATCAGCACAGCATTGATATTCTCCATATTCGACAGACAGATCAACTCATTTGTTGTAGCATAATCTCGAATATTACCCTTAAGGTTTGGATTTGCTTCTCGCCACTGCTTGGCAGTCATGCCAAACATAGCCACATTCAATACATCGGCTTCTTCTGCATAAATGACACTAGCCTGTGCAGTTGTAACCTCCTCAGGAATAAGATTATTCTTAATCGCGTCAGTATGGATATGATAGTTGATCTTTGAAAGCTCGCGCTTGGCGGTCCATTCTATCTGCACCTGTTCATTGGCCTTTAGCCGTTGGAACTCCATAACTAGATAGAGTTCAAACTCAACGGAAACCCAGTTCGCGAACTTGAAAGCGATGTCAGACATAGCATATGTTCCTCCGTATCGGCCAGATTTAGCAACTAGACCAATGGCATTAGTGGCTTCTATCCATCGTGTAGGTGACAAGGTAAAAGCATTCAACCCCGCCTCCTTTCTAAACCCCTCGAATTCGAGGGGGTTAAAATTCGGATTATGCAGCGTTTCCCATAAGCCAAGATACTCAATCGTATTACGATTTCGCATCCAATTACCAATGACTCCATTGGGGTCAATCACGTTTTTCTGTCTGGCTATATCAGAGATACAGATATAGTCGACACCATTGACGTTCATCGTCCTGATGGTGACGTCCTTTACTCGGTCTCTTCGAACTCCGTGTTGTAGCCAACGTACGTATTGCCAAAGCCTCCTTGCCCCAGCACTCGCTCTATTCTGTATTTTCCACCCTGCAAAGTGGTATTTGGTTGTAGATGTTGCATATTAGTCATTAATCTTCTGGTTCTTCTGGTAGCTCCTGAATTCTATCGGCAGGAGGTAAATAGTCTGATGCTTTTTCACTTGAAATCACGGAACGGCCTGTCTGTGCCTCCAGTTTCTTCCTGGCATCACCAGCTATTTCTCCACCTTTACGGGCTACGGCAGCACTCTGTTTAAAACCTTTAGGATTCTGAGCCTTGCTGATTTCTGTGGTTGAAGCTTCCGCCAAGATATTCAATGCCAACTCAATGTTTGTCATGTTGTCACGCAGGCTTTCCTTCTTCAGTCCCTTGTATTGCTTATACTGCCTCGTGGTTTTTCCACTCCATGCTTGAGTAATGATGTCTGTTAGTGTGGCATATTGCTGACCTTCCTTCACTCCAGCCCTATCCCATTCATCTGTTAGTCCTTTACGCACTTCGATACTTTTTAGTCGCTGGTTAATCCATCTATCTGAATAACCTAATCGCCGATAGTCCGCATAGGCTTGCTCAAAATTCAACTCAGGATCTTGCATTTGGTCGACACGCTGGGAAGCGACCTCGGCCATCCATCGTTTAAACGGTTCTGCTTTGGGCGATGGGATAGACTGAATCACTCTGAACATCTGCTCCATGTCTGCGACATCGGTCAATCGCATTTTCCCGTCAGCAGCCTTCATTTTCAACTGGTGACAATTTGTCACCGTTTCATTTCCTTCCTCTTTCAGTCTCTGCTTCAACTTATTCCAATATTTACGTGCGGTGAGATAGTCTTTACTATCTGTCAGCGCGGCACACACGTCAACGATTGAAAAGAACCACTTCTCTTTCTCATCGTCCCACTCCATGCGAACCTTCTGTTCTTCGAATAGTTTTATTTCTTGCTTTTTATTCATATAGTTTGCAAAATTAATCATTTTGTTTTTAATTGCCGAAGCCTCCTTGCCCCAGCACTCTTCCTTCAGCCCTCTCACCTCATCCTTCAAACTTCAGCCTTCATCCGCATCCCCCTTCATGTTCTTCAGCCGCTTCACAGCCTTGTCAAAATCGCTCTCCAGCTGTCGCATTTCGCGCTCACGGTAGATTTCAAATTCCCGTTCA
>Ga0247610_10005920_pt1 | contig 12799 bp, 9 predicted proteins | sample 174DNAGHGhighgp2_FD_193483 | JGI IMG/M metagenome (GOLD analysis project Ga0247610, IMG submission 193483) | Sheep rumen microbial communities from Palmerston North, Manawatu-Wanganui, New Zealand - 1742 DNA GHGhigh gp2 | ecosystem: Host-associated > Mammals > Digestive system > Stomach > Rumen ...
AGCCGTTGGGGTATTTCTTTGCAAAAAGTTCGTCGATGTTGTCCATCACGGCTTTCACGTTGTACTCGTCGCGCTCGAAGGCCACTGTGAAGTTGGTCATATTGATAATGGCGCGCAGCAACGGCATTTTTTCGGCAGAGAGAGTCGGCAGAACCATATCGCCGCAGAAAAGCATCACCGCATCAGAGTGGGTAATAAGGTTTTGCACGTCGTTCGGATGGAAATCAACCAGAATAGGCACGATTGTGCAACCGTAAGTTATGGTTGCCACGTACGATACCGCCCAGTGTGGGTGGCTCTTGCCGATAAGAGCGATTTTGTCGCCAGGCTTCACACCGCACTGTCCGAACATAATGTGGATTTTCTCAATCAGCACGGCCATATCGCCGTAGGTAAGGGTTTCGCCTTTGTAAATTGACAGGGCGGCCAAATCCCAGTGTTTCTTGAAGGTCGACTCGAAAGCCTTGACCAAATTACCTTGTACAACCATAATTTTGCGTTTTTCTAATAATGAGTTGATTTACAAGCAAGAAATGTGCCAAGCGTTGCCGTTGCGCGGTTTTATTGACGAACGGCAGCCATTTTCTATAGGTGAATAGGTGTGCGTTTTCTGTTTGATTTCGGTTTTGCTTTTTACGCAAATCACTTAACACCCGCGTTTCGCTTTGAAACACAACAAGAAAGCCGTGGCACCGACCGCTAAAGGGAACGCAACGTCTGCTTTTGCGCCGCACGAATCGAATTTGTTTAATACATTTGCCCACTTTTTGTGTAATAAGCAACGCCGTTTATCGGCAAATTGATGATAATCAATAAAAAGCATTTTTAAGTGAACAAGATTGTTGCAAAAGAGTACTTCTCTGAAAATGTAGTAAGGCTCGAGATTGAGGCCCCCCTGATTGCCAAATCGCGCAAGGCGGGCAATTTTGTGATAGTTAAGATTGGCGACAAAGGCGAGCGTATCCCGCTCACTATCAGCGACGCCAATATCGAAAAAGGCACTATCGATTTGGTTGTGCAGCGCATTGGCGTATCGTCGCGCAAACTCACCGACCTGAACGTCGGCGACTACGTGACCGACCTTGTCGGACCGCTTGGCCGCGCCACCGAAATTGAGAACTTCGGCACCGTGCTTGCTTGCGGCGGTGGCGTTGGTGTGGCACCGCTTCTGCCTATTGTTGAGGCAATGAAGAAGGCAGGAAACCGCGTGATTTCCATTCTTGCCGCCCGTTCGAAAGACCTTATCATTCTCGAGGACCAGATGCGTAAATGGTCTGACGAAGTGATAATTATGACCGACGACGGCTCGTACGGCGAGAAGGGCAACGTCACCATTGGTATGGAAAAAGCAATCGCTAAAGAAAAGATTGACAAGGCGATAGTCATTGGTCCGACCATTATGATGAAATTCGCTTCGCTGACAACCAAGAAATACGAGATTCCGACCGTTGCCAGCCTGAACACCATTATGGTTGACGGCACAGGAATGTGCGGCGCCTGCCGTGTGACGGTCGATGGCAAGACACGTTTCGTCTGCGTCGACGGTCCAGAGTTCGATGCCCACAAGATTGATTTCGACGAGGTTATGACACGTATGCGCGCCTACAAGGCCGAAGAGACCGCAGCGCTTGCAGAATTCACTAAATAATTACGACTATGACAAAAGAAGAAATATTGGCTCTGCGCAACGAGCCGTGGCGTGATGAGTTGCGCAAGAAGATGAGCCCCAAAGACCGCGGCGCTCTCGAACGCGTGAAAATGCCCGAACTGACACCCGAATACCGTGTTACAACCTTCACCGAAGAGGTTCAGCAGGGACTGACTAAAGAGATGGCTGTGGCCGAAGCGCGACGCTGCCTTGACTGCGCCGACCCGTCGTGTATGAAGGGTTGCCCAGTTGGAATCAATATCCCAACTTTCGTCAAACAGATTGAAAACGAGGATTTTGAAGGCGCCATTGCCACAATCAAACTGACGTCGAGTCTGCCTGCCGTCTGCGGACGTGTCTGCCCGCAGGAAAAACAGTGCGAAGGCAACTGTATAAAACTGAAAATGAAACAGAAACCAGTGGCCATTGGCTATTTGGAACGCTTCGCCGCCGACTACGAGCGCGAGTCGGGCAAGATGAAAGCCCCGAAATGCGCCCCGAAAAACGGCAAGAAGGTCTGCACCGTTGGTTCAGGCCCGTCGGCTTTGGCCTTTGCCGCCGATATGATTAAGTTGGGCTACAATGTGACTGTGTTTGAGGCACTTCACGAGATTGGCGGCGTGCTGAAATACGGCATTCCCGAGTTCCGTCTGCCAAACAGCGTGGTTGATGCCGAAATCAACACTCTGCGCGAGATGGGCGTTGATTTCCAGCCGAACACAATCGTAGGAAAGACAATTAGTTACGAGCAACTGCACGAGATGGGCTTCGACGGCATTTTCGTCGGCTCGGGTGCAGGTCTGCCGCGCTTTATGAATATTCCAGGCGAGAACCTTATCGGCGTGATGTCGTCGAACGAGTATCTGACCCGTATCAACCTTATGGGCGCAGGCCGCGGACAAGGCTTCGACACCCCCGTGCTGAAAGGCAAGAACGTGGTTGTGTGCGGCGGCGGCAACACTGCAATGGACTCTGCCCGCACCGCAAAACGTATGGGCGCCGAAACCGTCACTTTGGTTTACCGTCGTGGCTTGGACGAACTGCCAGCCCGTGCCGAGGAAGTTCACCACGCAATGGAGGAGGGTATCGATTTCCACGTGCTGCACAATCCGCTTGAGTACCACGGCGACGAGAACGGCCGCGTGAAAGAAGCCGTTCTGCAGGTTATGGAGTTGGGTGAGCCCGATGCTTCGGGACGCCGCTCGCCAGTGCCTGTTGATGGCAAAACCGAAACCATTCCCGCCGACCTTGTTGTTGTGGCCATTGGCGTATCGCCCAACCCGATTATCCCGACCAACTTCAAAGGTTTGGAAATCTCGAAGAAGGGCACAATCGTTGTCGGTGAGGAGACAATGCAGTCGGCTGTGAAAGACGTGTTTGCAGGCGGCGACATTGTTCGCGGCGGTGCAACCGTAATCCTTGCAATGGGCGACGGCCGCAAGGCTGCAGCCAATATGGATGAGTATCTGAAGAAGTAATTTTCGACGGGCGTTCGGCTCGTTAAACGAATAGAAAAAAGGGAATCCTGCGGGGTTCCCTTTTTTTGTTTTTATGCGTTAGAAGTTATTTCAATTTTTGAAACATCCACTGCCTGTTGGTTCTAATAGTCATATCGCCATATCTGCGAAAAATATGCCAACTATTTTTTAATAAAAAGTAATTCCCAATGTCCTAATTTACGCCCTCCCTCGTGACGGATAAAGCCTTTCTTTTGAAGAATTGACAAATCTGATTTTATATTCCGTTCCGGAACGGATTTCTTTAGTGAAATCTTCAGTGCAATTTTTGGTGAAGAAATAGAGTTGTCCTCTGCTATTGCAACAAGTATATCACACTGTCTTTCTGTAAGTTCATCTTTATTCGCCCTGATAAATTCTATAGTGCAATTCTAGGTTTTTAATTTCAACTCAAAAGGTGGGACACTGTCCCACTTATTGGGATTACAAAAAATAAATTAGGTAAAATGATGATTTAGCCATCAATTATAATTTGCTTATTTCTTGAACGATATGGAATATAGGTTTAAACCCTTCAAAATCTTTTGTATCGAAGGATTTTGCCTGCTCTGCCAATATCGTTTTAGATTTATTTTTGATGTCTTCTGCTATTTTGTCAATTGACAAACCATCAAAATGACCTTTCTTTTCTTCTACTGCTTGATTATATGCTGCTTCATATTTTTTTGCGTCATAGCAATTCTCTATCGTGAAATTTTCTTTGAAGCCTTCTGATTTTGGCAATAAAAAAGCGTAAAATGATTTTGATAGGACACCATCCTTATGCTTCACGTGTTTTATGACATTGTTAAATTCTTCTTTTTCAAAACCATTCCCAATGTCTTTTATACCCGCAGAGTCATTATCAAAAATACCAATAAACTTTTTTTGCCATTGAATCTCTGAACAAGACATTCCGATTAGAATTTCCCGAATATGTTCAGAGCTATTCATTGCGAAAACATCAAAATCCAAATCCTGATAATCAGCTTTTAATCGTTTGAAAGCTTCTTCTATATGTATCTTGTCGGTTTTACCTTCAACCAAAAGTGTGATTGGTTTGTTTGACGATAAGAAAATGTTTTGTTCCTGAACATTCCACATACCTTCGGTCAATTCTGCTACAAGTTTTGCTTTATCTCCATCAATTTTTGAAGTATGACCATTATTGTCCAAACACAAACCTTCTATATGCTTGTCATCAAATTTTACTGCCAAAGTTGGTGAATGAGTTGTAATTACATTTTCCCTATTTGAATATTTGTCAAACAAATCTTTCAATTCTGCCTTTCTGCATATGTGAATGTGGGCATCAGGCTCGTCAAAAAGCAAAAGCGAGTTTTCATCAGCTACTGTTTCTAAAATCACTTTCATTAAGAGATGTTTCTTTTCTCCTTCACTCAAATCAGAACTGCTGATAACATCACCATTATTAAGTTCCAACTTTAATTCTATAGATGTAATAACTTTATCTTCTTTAGGCATAGTTGCCGCATAGAGAATTTTGAACAATTCTCGTTCTCCCATATATGACAATTTGCTCTTGAACTCGTCTAAAGACAGTGTTATTTTGTCCGCAGAAAGAATAGGAACACCATCCGCATCATTCAGTACTTTCACCATCTGCAAAACAGAATTGTCACTCCATTCACGTATTTTTTTTGCGTTATAGTGTAGTGTAATATCTTGAACACGTTTTATTCTGAGAGTGTCTGTACAAAATGTCCTGACATCTTCAAAGTCTTCAAATTTGTAAAAAAACAAAGTCAATAAAGCAATTTCAATATTGTGTCGATTGATATATATCATCGGCAACTCTGGAATTGTTTTAGATTTCTTTATTGTTGAAATATAATTGCTGTAATACGGCCAGTAATATTTTTCCCAAAGGCGTTGACTTTCGCCACTATAACAAGCAATGACATTCTTCGGCAAACAATCTTTGCGTTTGCTAAGTTCCGTCTTACTTAACGGTTTATTATTCACACTAATTGAGTAAGACGAACCCGACAATGATATCTCAACAGCGTTGTTGTTAATTCTGTATCGGATAACATAGTCAAAATCAGGTTTATGCAATCTGTTCTGATACAGCCCTGCGAAAATAGAAGATAAGGCTTCCAGTATGTTACTTTTCCCACAACCATTATTGCCAATCAGGACAGTAATACCATCTTTGTTTGAGAAATCAAACTCAACATTCTTAATGTTTTTGTAGTTCTCTATTTTAAGATACTGCAATCTAAAATAACTGTCTGCCATACTTATTCAAATATCTCTTTTTCAAACTCTTCCAATGCTTCCTTTCTCAAGTTTTCCGCCTGTTGCTTCAATTGCTTTATTTGCTCCTTCTGCTTGTTGATATGCTCAACAATTGCATTTTGAATATCTAATTCAGGTACGGGTATTGATAAATTCTCCAAATATGTTTTAGGCACACGCTGTTGCCCAGCTGAGCCCGTAAATGATTTCATCGCATCTTTCAATACAATCGGCAATCTCAACAAAAAATGTACGTAATACATATTTAAATTTTCACTGTGATTCCTAAGCACATAGAACTCTGTGGAACCACAACCATATCCGTTTTTTAAACCATTTACAATTGCTGATTTACCATTTTGCATACAAGGTGTTATTTTGGCCCATATTAAATCACCATTCATAAACTTTGTATACCCCTTGGAAGAATCAACTTTACAAATACGCCTCTCTTTCCATTCCCCATATTTATCTGATATACACTCCATTGGGATAAAAGATATATCATCATTAACCTTGATTTTTGAGAATGAAGTATTCGGATTGATTTCCAGCAACTGACTTAACGTTTTGTTTGGAAATGTATTAGAATGAAGAAGCAACTTATTATTTCCTGTCATTCTATCATATCCCCATTCATTTACATCTCTAAACCTTACAAATTTCAATTACTTGTATTCCTTTTTTATTTCATCACCCCAATTGTATATATCTGTACGGTTTGCAATTTGTCTGTTGCTTACAACATATTCAATTTGCGGCTCGCTTGCCATTGCCGTGGCAGATTCGGATACTGTATAATCCTTTCGCTTAATTCCTAACTCTGACAACAAATAATCCTCAATATATTGCTCTGCCTGTGTAGCTTGTCCTTCGAGTTGTTCCGATTGTTTGATTTTATTTTTGTACGATGCCACTAACGCTTGTTGTTCTTCTATCGTGGGCAAAGGTATTTTTTGAGACAGGAAAAGACTGACATCTATTCTTTGCCTGTTGGTTGTTCCCCTGCTGCAACTTTGCGCGAATCGGACAAATGGCGCAGTTGATGATATCAGGCTCAAGTATTCTGGCATCACTTTTTCTTTTACTACATCAAAAACGGGGAAATCGGCTGTGACAACCGCACCGTCCAAATCAGCACCAACAACGCCAAATGCGCCGTTGCGGGCATCTATCTTGGACATAATAAACTGCCCAGCGGAAACAATGAACTGTTTCTTTGTACCAATGTCTTTCCCTTGTTTGACATCCCTCAATATGGCTCCGCCACCATTGGTTTTAAGAGTGATTTGCTTGTATGACACATTGTCTTCAATATCAACCGCGACAGGATTTCGTTTTATAATCTGACCTATTGAGACCATCGGATAATCCTCGTTAAATCCCATATTCATCCCTAATATGTGACTAACACTCCAATTCTCAATATCTCTATACCTTGCGAACTTTAAATATATGTAAACACTCTCCTGCATAATTGTTTAATTTTTAAGTCCGTAGAAAACTTCCGGCTCTGATACAATATTGTTGGCAATGCGTATACGGTGAACTGTGCCTTCTTCGGAAATACTGTATTTTGTTTCTTTCACTGGCACATTCCACAACCTCATCTCTTTTCTATAAGGCGTGAATTCCTCGGCCAATGGTATCAGTTCGTTTTCAATTGCGGCTCCAGTGGTGCTGATGCCTGCTTTTTGCACTTCAGCGATTGGAATCTCATAATCAAAATGCTCCTTTATTTCCGCTCTGATTTCTGATTGTTTTTGTTCTAAAATCCGTTTCTTCCGTGCATTAAGTTCTTTTTTCTCTTCTTTTGACAAGGCTTCTTTTCCTCGTTTAGCGAGTTGTTCTTCTATTTCCGACAATTCATCAGCGTATTTAGCGTCAATTTTCTCTGTCGCCGCCATATTAATTTTCTGGTACTCGTTGGATTCTTCGTTTGTGAATTTCTTAAAGAACAAAAGACTTGGCTTTACTGTCGCCCCCGAAGCAATGAAAACATCTTGGGGAATAGACACGATAAGCAATATTTTCGCCTTGCTTTCGACAAATTCGCGGACTTTTTGCAGGTTGGAATTATTTAAAACTCCTTCTGGCAGAACAATACCCATTCGGCCACCTGGCTTCAGCAAATTCAAACAACGTTCGATAAAAAGCACCTCTGTTAACCCGTTGTCAATTTTATAAAGGCTCAACAACGATTTGCCCACGTTATCATTCACTTGCTTTAAGGCTTCCTTGTAGGCTTCACCATATCGTTTTATGTAGGCGTTAATTTTATCTTGGTCAGTAAATCGGTCAGCATCAGATATTTTCAGGTCTTTTTCTACTCTTGCTCCAAATGGCGGATTTGTTAAAATTATGTCGAAACGGTTTTCAAAAATACCATTTACATTCAAAAGACCATCGTGATGATGCACCCCTCCGTGACCGTCACCGTGCATAATCATATTCATTTTGGCGGTACGCGCCATACGCGGGTTTGCATCCGTTCCATAAATGCAATCGAATGAAAGAGAGCGCAATCGTCCTTTATCATTATTGATGTTTAATTCCTCATTCAAATGGGCAAATGCATTTGAAACTTTTGTTTCTATTTCCAGCTTTTCTTTATCCGATAGTTTCTCATAATTGTCGCCATAATATTCCTGTTTTATGGCTTCTTTTTGAGCTTCCACATCTTTTTCGATGTGCTCTCTGACATATTCGAACGCTTTAATTAAAAAACCACCACTGCCGCAGCAAGGGTCACAAATATATTCGCCTTCTTGCGGGTCGAGTACGGAAACCATAAAATCAACAATGGTTCTTGGCGTGAAGAATTGTCCCAATTCACCACGGAAAGTTTTTCCAAGAAATTTCTCAAAAGCGATTCCTTTGACGTCATCCGAAGTAGTCGAAAGATTATATATCTCCAATTCCTTGACAATCTGTTCGAAACTATTTTCTCGAATTTCAATTTTGGCATTGTCATCAAAAAGATGGTCGGAAGCAAATTGCTGCTTGGTTTTCTCAAAAAGATTCTGATAGAATGGTATATAATCTTTTACACCCATTTCTTTATTAAGGTTCTCATAAGCCTTTCGGTTCTCAACAAAACGATTCTGAGAGAAAATCTGTCCTTCATTATTCTCTCGCTCATATCGAATCTTAATGAACAATATTTTGCTTATCTCGTCGAATGCAGCTTCTGGTGATAGTTTGTCGTTGTTGCGGATAATGTTGTGGCATTTGAAAAGCAGTCTTGAAAACTCGTCTCTAGTAAAAGCTTTTGTTTGGTTCAACAACTTTTCTATTTCCTTTTGATTGCTTGCTTTTACTGCATCAGGAATGTCAACAATTTCTTCGAGTTTTTTAGGAAGTTCTCCCTTTACAACCTTGAAAATACGAGTTTCCTTAAGGTTTGTAGTAACAAAAAAATCTGCGCCAGCCCAAGAAGCATAATTATAACCTTGAAAATAATCGGATTCGTGAATTGTAACGGATTCTGCCTTGCACTCTACAACAATGATAGGGCTTTTACTATTTGCTTTGTCTTCTTTATTTTTCCATATCACAATATCGGCACGAGCTGCCCCTTGTCCTCTTTGCGAGTTGGAAACTTTTATTTCTTGGTCCATTTGTTCAATGGAATAACCATAATTATTAATCAACCGACAAATATATTTCTGTCGGACTTCTTCTTCCGGTTTATACACAAGCCATTTATCCTTCAGAGGCGCAAATATCTTGTTGTCTTTAATCTGAATATCCATAATATGCTTTTATCGGGTATCAAAAATACATAATTATTATTCACTTTCTCAATCCTTCAAACTCACAATCGGCACACAAGTACATCGAGCTTCTTCCCAACAAATAAAAAAATGCTTAAACCTGATTTCTGTTAAACAATGAACCAACTATTCCTCCTGTTCGTAGTAGTAAGAATAATCAATCCCCTTCATAAACAATTCACGGTCGGTGATTTGGTCGGTGAGGGCTTGTTTTAGTAGTGATTTGATTGGTTTTGAGTCGGTTGTGCTGGCGTGCATAGCGTTCAGGTAGGCTTTCTTGTCGATTTTGCTCCAGTCAACGCATTGTTTTAGAGATTGTTTGAAGATTATATCGAGCCAGATTCGCGTGCTGCGACCGTTGCCTTCCATAAAAGGGTGCGCCATATTCATCTCCACATATTTGTCCACAATCTCATCGAAAGTGTTCTGCGGCATTTGCTCAATAATTTCCAGATTCTGCGGCAGATACTCGGCTCGGCAGAACAGAGTTCCGCCTTTCGAGATAGTCTTTGTGCGAATCTTGCCAGCGAAATCATATAACCCGCCAAACAAAAATGCGTGGATTTTTTGCAGTGCTTTTACTGTGCCGACTTCATTTTCTGCAATCAGATTGCTCTCCCACAACGAATAGGCTTTCTTGCGGCTCTGGCCGTCGATTGAGTTGTCGCTATAGGTAAACCAATCGAGAAACTCGTTTGCCTTATTGTTTGGTATTTTTTTTGCCAGCAAATCAACGCCTGCTTGGTCAACAACATCCGTTAGATATGATTTCCCGTCAGCCGCCTTGAGTTTCATCCGATTGATGGCACCATTCAGTTGGTTAGTGCCACTAACCAACTCGCTCGATTCTTTTTGGATTTTCGTTTTCAGATACTTCCAATAATTACGGTTCTTCTGATAATCGTCTTGCTCGTTGATGGCGCCAATAATGTCAAGTACAGAGAAATACCACTTGCTTTCATCATCGTTCCAAATGGCACGAACTTCACAGTCCTTGAAAAATCGTATGGATAGTTTATTAGTCATATTGGTATCAAAAATACTAATTATAATTCACTTTCCCAATCCTTCGGACGGCCAATCGGCGGAATCTTCGCTGTTCCTTTTGTTGGTAGCTGGCGCTTTTTCCATTTCGGAATTTGCTTTCGGTCGATGGTGTTTTGTTCCGATAGCGGAAAAACATTTGAAACTAAATTTGCCCGTCAAGCGGGAAATGATGCAATCGGCTATTTTGCGGTGTGCCCCGATAGTGTGCGATTATCCAATTACCTGTTTAGTCATTTTCATTTATTTATGTACCTTAGCACCGCAAAAATCGAAGTATGAAAAAAGCTCTGATAGTGGTTATCGTTCTGAATGTGTTGCGGTTAGCGTTTATGCCGTTTGTCGGCTTGACGCCGCAGGAATCGTACTTTGCCTACTATGCCGATAATCTCTCACTCTCATATTTCGACCATCCGCCACTGGTTGGATACACTATCTGGTTGTTTATGAAAGTGTTTGGCCATAATATGTTTGCCGTCAAGTTCGCCGCTTTTTTGATAACAGTGTTGGCGCAGCTGGCCTTTTTCGCATTGGCGTCGAGGGTGTTGCGCAGCGGCCGTAAGTATCTGGCATGGATAATGTTCTGCACTTCGATGATGGTAACTTCGCTGTCGCTGCAAAACTGCCCGATGTGGTTTTGATACTCTTTTGGACGCTTTCGGTTTGGGCGCTCTATCGAGCAATATTCGAAGGCGAGCGACGCTTCTGGCTCTATGCCGGACTCTTTATGGGCTTGGCTTTCGACAGCAAATACCCGGCCATCGGGTTGCCAGCGGGGCTTTTTGTATTCTTGCTTTTTTCGGGGCGTTACCGGCATTTGCTCGCAAAGCCGTGGCCCTATCTGTCGATATTGATAATGGTGGTGCTGGCGTTGCCGGTGCTTATCTGGAACGCGCAAAACGATTTTGTTTCGTTCCGCATAAACTCAGTGCTGCGAGCAGAACCTTTCGATAGCGATACACCACAAAATATTTTTCAATTTGTTGTATCACAAATGATTATATTGATGCCAGTGTTGTTTGTTGGGCTTTGGTGGCTGTTTGGCAAATACTTGTGGCGTATAGTAACAAAACCCAACCAAATCAACCCCGAAATGTGGTTTTTGTTGAGTTTCTTCCTACCTATATTTATAGGAGTCTATCTCGTGTCGATATTCGGCGAAGTGAAATATAACTGGCTTATACCCACGTATATAACTGGCATTATAATGATGGCGCGCTTCTTGAATCTGCGCTGGCAGAAGTGGCATTGGATATCGACATCGGCGCTATACGTTGTGTGTATATATTTTATGTTGCTTGCGCCGCAATCGGCTTATGTGCGCTACGATTTGGGGTTGGATTCGGAGCAGCTGGCCCGTGAGGTTGATTCGGTTCATGCCGCCCATCCGGGTACGTTCGTCTTTGCCACCGATGGCTACAAGACTGCATCAAAAATCAGTTTCTACAGCAACGATACTATTTATGGTCCGCAAATAATCAATCAACCATCGTATCATTTTGGATATGAGGGGTTAGATGCCGACAAGCTGAAGGGACGTGATGGAATTTGGGTGAAACCAAAAATGAGTAGCGGCAATCGGCAATTTTCTCTTATCAATAATTATTTTACTGACGTACGGAGGATTTATTGCATCAGGATTCCTGGCGAGCCGGAGGCGTACAATGTGTTCTATTGCACTGGCTACAAGGGGAAAGACGTTGATATGCAGCAATAAACAACAACCCTTCAAAAAAAATGACACCGTATTGGTGCAAAACCGAAAAAAAACGATTCACTTTTTTTGTGTAACCCGTGCCGACAATTGCCGAACCTTGATAATTTAGCAAACGCTAGTATTGGCATATACATCTAACTATAAAATATTGAAAAGCAATGAGTAATAAACACAATTTGGGCACCATCTGCGTGCAAGAGGGATGGAAGCCGAAAACGGGCGAGCCACGTGTGCTGCCCATCTATCAGAGCACAACTTTCAAATACGACAACACTGAGCAGATGGCCGATTTGTTCGACTTGAAGACATCTGGCTACTTCTACACCCGTCTGCAAAACCCGACGAACGATGCGGTAGCTGCAAAAATCTGCGCTCTTGAGGGCGGTGTGGCCGCAATGCTCACATCTTCGGGTCAGGCGGCAAGTTTCTACGCTGTTTTCAACGTTTGCGAGGCTGGCGACCACTTTGTTTCGTCATCGACCATCTACGGCGGAACATACAACCTTTTTGCCGTGACAATGAAGAAGTTGGGCATCGAATGCACGTTTGTCGACCCCGACGCTTCGGAAGAGGAAATCAGCAAGGCCTTCCGCCCGAACACCAAATGCCTGTTCGGCGAGACCATCGCCAACCCTGTTTTGAGCGTGCTCGACATTGAGAAATTCGCCCGCATTGCCCACTCGCACGGCGTTCCATTGATTGTGGACAACACCTTCCCAACGCCTATCAACTGCCGTCCGTTTGAGTTCGGCTGCGACATTGTAACGCATGCTACGACGAAATACATGGACGGCCATTCCTCGCAGGTCGGCGGTTGTATTGTTGACTCCGGCAACTTCGACTGGTCGAAGCACGC
>Ga0247610_10005921_pt1 | contig 12797 bp, 7 predicted proteins | sample 174DNAGHGhighgp2_FD_193483 | JGI IMG/M metagenome (GOLD analysis project Ga0247610, IMG submission 193483) | Sheep rumen microbial communities from Palmerston North, Manawatu-Wanganui, New Zealand - 1742 DNA GHGhigh gp2 | ecosystem: Host-associated > Mammals > Digestive system > Stomach > Rumen ...
GCCCGTGACGTATTCCGAGAGGTGCCATGCATGGGTTCCGATGTCACCGATGCAGCCTCCCTTGCCCGACTGGCTGGGGTCGGTCCGCCAACCCGCATTGTTGCCGCCTTCCAGCTCGATGCGCTGTGAGAGCCAGCCCTGCGTGTACTCGACATAGACGCGGCGCAGTTTGCCCAGCTGGCCCTGGGCTATGCGCGTCTTCATCTCCTTGACGGCGGGATAGCCGGAATAGGTGTGGGTGAGGGCAAGCGTCAGGCCTGTGCGCTCCACTTTCTCCTGCAGTTTCAAGGCCTCTTCCAGCGAGAAGGTCATCGGTTTGTCCAGCACGACATCGAAGCCCATGTCGAGCGCCAGAGCGGCTTGCTCGTAGTGCACCTTGTTGGGCGTGACGATGGCTACGAAGTCCATGCGCTCCCCCCGGGGAAGGGCGGCCTCTTTCTCCATCATCTCCTTGTAGTCGTGATAGATGCGCTCCTCGGGCACGAACCAAGCCTTTCCCGTAGAGAGCGAGGTCTGGTAGTTGCGGCTGAAGCAACCGCACACGAGTTCGATATCGTTCTCCATCAATGCTGCGCGCAGATGGATGGGGCCTATCATGGCGTTTCCTCCGCCGCCGATCATGCCCATTCTGAGTCTTCTTTCTGTCATGATGATATTTACGATTTGACGATTTACTATTTACGATTTATTCCCCCCCCTCCTTGGAGGGGTCGGGGGAGGCTTTAAGATTTGATTGCTGAGTCGAACTTGATGTCGGAGGGTTTGAAGTCTATCTTGCGGACAAACTCCAGGGCCTCGCGCGCACCATATTCTCTGTCCATTCCCGAATCTTCCCATTCCACGGAGAGCGGGCCCTCGTAGTTGTAGGCATTCAGCACGCGGATGATTTCCTCGAAATTGACATCGCCATGACCCAGGGAGCGGAAGTTCCAGCCCCGACGCATGTCTCCGAAGTCGATGTGCGAGCAGAGCAGGCCGTTGCGCCCGTTCAGCGTCACGGCACAATCCTTCATGTGCACATGATAGACGCGGTGGATGAAGTCCTCCAGGAAGAGGTGAGGCGAGATGCCCTGCCATTGAAGGTGGCTCGGGTCGAAGTTCAGTCCGAACTCGGGCCAGTCCTGGAACTTCTGGAGCAAGCGCTTTGTGGTGTAGTAGTCGAAAGCAATCTCGGCGGGATGCACCTCGAGGCAGTATTTGATGCCATACTGGCGGAAGACCTCCAGGATGGGGCACCACAGGTCGTATATCTCCTGGAATCCGCGCTCTATCATCTCCTCTGTGGTCTGAGGGAAGGAGTACACGTACTTCCAGATGGGCGAACCCACGAAGCCCGTCACGCAATAGGCGCCCAGCTTGGCGGCAGCGATGGCCGTCGCCTTCATCGTTCGGATGGCCCAAGCCCTTATGCCATCGGGGTTGTCGGCCAGTTCGGCAGGGGCGAAGTTGTTCAAGCGAGGGTCGTTGTAGTCGCCTACGCATTGGCTGGGAACATGCGAGCAAAGCGCCTTCACCACAAGGCCGTGTCGCTGGAAGATGGCCTTTATCTCCTCCACATAAGCATCGTCCTGGGCTGCCCGAATGGGGTCCAGATGGTTGCCCCAAGTGGCGAGTTCGATGCCGTCGTAACCCATCTGGGCGGCCTTACTGCACAAAGTGTCCAGGTCCATGTCTGCCCATTGACAGCTCATGAGTGTGACTAATCTGGGTTTTCTCATGATTTACAGGTGTATAATAGGGTTGATAATAGTGCTTTTGTTGTCATTCCTGGTGCAAATATACGATTTAGTGAGCGATATTCAAAGAAGAGCCCGTTTTTTCCCTCATACTTAACAGAATTATTAGTATCTTTGCATGCAGAAAACGCAGGAAACGCGCATAGTCCGTCAGAAAACTCAGTAAAACATGAACCATTTGCGACATTTGTTTCTGGTCAGCATCTTTTTGGTTCCATTTCTGGGACAGGCCGAGGAATGGAAAGGGCAGTACCTGACCTTGGAGCATCACCAGAGCCGCCCCAACACGTGGATGCTCTGGCGCAAGAAAGCAAACGTGGAGAAAGTGCCCGCCTCGGTAAAGGCAAAAATAGCCACGGACTCGAAATACTGGCTCTACATCAACGAGCGGCTGGTCGTCTTCGAGGGCGGACTGAAACGCGGCCCGGCTCCTAACAGCAGTTATTACGACGAGGTGGAGATAGCTCCCTACTTGAAGCCCGGCGAGAACCTGATAGCCGTGCTGACCTGGTACTTCGGACTGAACGGTTTCAGTCATGTCAACAGCGGAACGGCCGGCTTGCTGTTCGAGGCCAGGGCGGAGGGCGTGGACATCTGTTCCGACAAATCGTGGCGAGGGGCCGTTTATGGTGCTTATGGCGAGACTGACGAGCCCAAACCCAACTACCGCATCTCCGAGAGCAATATCCGGTTTGATGCCCGGAGGGAGGAACAGGGATGGTACAAAAACAGCTACACATACGGTCTGGAGGAAGTGCTGCCCGTCGATGTGGAGAATTGCGCGTTGGGAAAACTGGTGAAGCGGCCCATCCCTCAATGGAAAGACCTTGGGCTCCGGGAATACGTAAGCACGGAGCAACGCGGTGACACCCTGGTTTGTCGTCTGCCCTACAACTGCCAATGCACGCCTTATATGCGGCTTAAGTCGTCCGACGAGGGCCTGCTCGTCAAGATTCAGACAGACGTCCACATGATAGGCGGCTCGGCCACTCCCAGATGCGAGTACATTACCCGCAAAGGCGAGCAGGAGTACGAGAATTTCGGATGGTTCAACGGGCACGAGGTGTGGTACATCCTGCCCAAGGGCGTGGAGATGGAAGAGGTGAAATTCCGCGAGACGGGTTATGGATGCGACTTTGTGGAACCCTTCCGTTGTAACGACCCGTTCTTCAACGAATTGTGGCTTCGTGCCCAACGCACCCTCTACATCACGATGAGGGACAACTTCATGGACTGTCCCGACCGCGAGCGAGGACAATGGTGGGGCGATGCCGTGAACGAGTTGGGCGAGGCTTATTACGCGCTCAGTCCCGAGGGCGCACAGATGGGCTTCAAGGGGCTGAACGAACTGTTCAACTGGCAGCGGGCAGATGGCGTCATGTACTCGCCCGTTCCCGCTGGAAACTGGAACAAGGAACTGCCCTCGCAGATTCTGGCCACTTGCGGCTGGTACGGCATCTATACCCAATGCTTCTATGCGGGCGACTTCTCGCTTGCCAGGACACATTATGCCCGTCTGCACCGCTATCTGCATGATGTTTGGCAGACAGATGCCGACGGACTTGCCATCCTGCGTCGGGGCGACTGGTTCTGGGGCGATTGGGGTGAGAACATAGACCAACTCCTATTGCAGAACTGCTGGTATTACTTGGCTCTGAAGGGTGAACTTGAACTCGCCAAAATCCTTGAAAAAGCGAGCGATGTGGCTCAGATAAGCGGCATGATGAAAAGGATGGCAGACAACTTCGACAAGCGGTTTTGGAAGGATGGCGCGTACCGTTCGCCCGACTATACTGGCGAGACCGATGACCGTGGAAATGCCCTTGCTGTCGTGTCGGGATTGGCATCGGAAGACAAATACAAAGCTTTGACCGAATGCTTGACAAAGGAATACCACGCCAGTCCCTATATGGAGAAATATGTGCTGGAAGCCTTGTTCCAGATGAATGCTGCCAGCCAGGGATTGGACCGCATTCGCAAGCGCTACAAGCCCATGCTGGATTTCCCCGGACTGACTACATTACCAGAAAACTGGATGCCCGAAGGAACAAAGCCTAAGCCGGGTGAACCGATGGTCAACTCGTGCTGGGGAACGTACAATCATGGGTGGAGTGGCGGTCCCCTGACCATCTTGAGCCAGAAGGTTTGTGGCATAGAGCCGACTTCGCCCGGGTTCAAGACTTTCCGCATCCGTCCCCAACTGGGATACCTGAAAGAGGCTTCATGCACCATTGAGAGTGTCAGCGGCAAGATTACCGTTAGCATCCAGAAGAAAGGGAAGCGGCTGGAAATCGCAGCCCTCGTACCTGAAGGCTGTACGGCAGAGGTCGTCTTCCCTAATGGAAAAACGAAGACATTGGAGCAAGGGCGGCACCAGGTTAAGGGGAATTAGAAAATAAGATAATATACTATGAAGAAACTATTGTTAATTATGCTTGCCGTTTGTGTGCAAGCAGGTGCGCAGGACATGACACACTACAAGCGTGTCGTGAAGGAATTGGCCAGTGCGAAGTATCAGGGCCGTGGCTATGCGAAGGGCGGCGCTAACAAAGCGGGCAAGTTCCTCGAGAAGGAATACAAGAAGGCCGGCGTGGACGAAGTGACCTTGCAGCCCTTTACTCTCGACATCCAGACCTTCGCCGGCAAGATGGAGATGTGGGCGGACGGGAAGAAATTGCAGCCCGGAGTGGACTTCTCGATGAGGGAATATTCGCCTGGAGTGAAAGGGGAGTTCCCTGTCTATCACGTCGATACACTCCATTTCGATGCCGACAAGATGTTTGCCGACCTCGCCAAACCCGAGTACAAGAACTGTCTGGTGGCTTGCGAGTTCTGGTTCACCTACAAGCATCGTGAGGCCTTCTCGCGCCTTCAAACAAAGGACGGATGCACGAATGCAGGTCTCATCTACACCTGGCCTGCGCCCATCAAGTTCTTCAAGGCCTATGGGCATCGTGTCGTCGACAAGCCTATCGTCTGGGTGACTCCGGAGGCCATCGAGGGCGTGAAGCGCGTCCGGCTCAATGTTGATGCCAAGTTCCTGAAGGATTACGAGTGCTTCAATGTCATCAGTAAAATCGAGGGAGAGCGTCACGACAGTTGCTATGTCTTTACCGCTCATTACGACCATCTCGGCAACCTTGGCAAAAAGATATTCTATGCCGGAGCCAACGACAATGCAAGCGGCTCGGCTACCATCGTCACGCTTGCCGCATATTATGCCAAGCACAGACCAAAGTTCGACATGTACTTCCTGGCTTTCTCGGGCGAGGACGCCAACCTGCGTGGCTCGACCTACTTCGTGGAGCATCCCACCTTCCCGCTCGAGAAAATCAAGTACCTCTTCAATATCGACATGATAGGCGACAACAACCCCGTGGAATATTGCGAGGTGAGCGACGAGGGTATGAAGGCCTTCCCGCTCTTCGAGAAGATTAATGCCGAGAGGCGTCACTTCAAGGAACTCCATCGTGGTGACCTAGCGGCCAACAGCGACCACTATGTCTTTGCAGTCCGTCATGTGCCCTGCATCTTCTTCGAGAACGAGAAGGGCGACGCCTTTCAGTACTACCACACCATCTACGACAACTGGGAACATGTAGTCACTGACAGCTACGAACCAACCTTCCGTCTCGTCCGCGATTTCATTGAAAAATACTAAATAATAAAAGATATGGAAACAAAAGAATTTGCGTTCAAGGGAGCTGTTGTGAACGGCTTCCTGATGTTGTTTGTGAACCTGGCAGTCCTGGTTCTGTCGATTGTGGGTGTCGTGAAAGGCATCATCCAGCTTGATGCAACTGGCGGCGCTCAAGGTGGATGGCTGCTAGGTGGCAGCGCATTGATGATTGTCGTGAACATCATTATGTGGTGCGGACTGATGCAACTCGAACCCAACGAGGCGCGCGTGATAACTTGGTTCGGCAAGTATGCCGGCACATTTGCAAAGGCGGGCTTCTATTGGATTAATCCTTTCTACGGAACGAAGCGGCTCTCCCTTCGTGCCCGCAACCTGGATGCCGAACCCATCAAGGTGAATGACAAAGTGGGCAATCCCGTCATGATCGGTCTGGTGCTCGTTTGGAAGTTGAAGGACACGTACAAGGCGCTCTTCGAGGTCGATACGCAGACAATGGCAACTACGGCTCAAGGCACGACGGGTGCGGACGTGAAGAGCATCATGAATGCGCTGGAAAAGTTTGTGCGTGTACAAAGCGACGCGGCACTCCGCCAAGTGGCCGGACAATATGCCTACGACGACGAGGACGGCGGTGCAGGCGAACTTACCCTTCGCTCCGGTTCGGAAGACATCAACCAATTGCTCGAGCAGAAACTCGATGACCGCTTGGCATTGGCAGGCATTGAGGTGGTAGAGGCTCGCATCAACTACTTGGCTTATGCCCCGGAAATTGCGGCAGTCATGTTGCGTCGCCAACAAGCTTCGGCCATCATCACGGCACGCGAAAAGATTGTGGACGGTGCCGTCTCGATGGTAAAGATGGCCCTTGACAAGCTCTCGAAGGAAGGTGTCGTTGAACTGGATGCCGACAAGAAGGCTGCCATGGTGAGCAACCTCCTCGTCGTGCTTTGTGGTGATGACTCCGCCCAGCCCGTCGTCAACACAGGCTCAATGAATTAAAGTCGCGTTTCCTTCAGTTGCCGATTGATTTCGGCCACGCGTTCCGTTGTTAGGGGGTAGAAGTGACAGGCAAACATGGCGAGAAGTGCCACGGCAGCGGGAATGAACGACATTAGCATTCGGAGGCAAAGGAGCGCCGATTCGGGCTGTGCAATGACCGCCTGACCCACCAATTGCTCTTCGCTGCGTGGTGTATATCCACAAGCGGAAAGCAACCAGAGGACAGCAGCGCCGCCAATGGCTCCGCCAAATTTCTGTGCCATCGAACTCGAGGAGAAGATAAGCCCCGTGGAAGCCGTCTTGTAGCGCAATTCGGCATAATCGCTCACATCGGCATACATCGACCATACGAGAGGCGACATCACGCCTGTGAGTATACTGATGAGAACCTGGAAAAGAAGCATGATCCAGAAGCCGACGGGCGAAACGGGAATAAAGAAGAAGGCGATACTCAACACCAGGAGTGCGGCGTTGACAGCCATGAACAGCGACTTCTTTCCGAAACGTTTGGCAAGCGGAACAGTACAAGCCACACCTATCATATTTGACACCTCGCCTACGCTAAGGAAAAGCCCTGCGTAGAAGAGAAGCGAAAGATCTAAACTGAAAAACGACAGGTTGATTGTAGCATTGAAGCCGATGATGTCTGCAAAATAATAAGCGACAGTAGCCCCTCGAACCGTACAAAAGAGGTTGAAGCAAAGGGCAGCACCAATGAGCAGCCACCACGGGCGGTTCGAGAGGAGCGAGCGGAAGTCCTTCCCTATACTTACCGAGGAGACGGTTTTCAGACGTTCACGCGTCAAGGTAAAGGTTAGCAGAAAGAGCACGAAGCAGGCTGCGGCAATAACCATCATAGCATGTTGCCAAGCCTGTGGAATGGTCTGTCCCATTCCACGGAACCACGATACTATCGGCTCCCATGCGGCCAAAGCGATAAACGAACCGCCATAAGCAAAGAACATGCGGAAAGAGGAAAAGACGGTCTTCTCTTGCGAATCGTCAGTCATCACTCCCAACATGGCTCCGTAGGGCACATTGATGGCCGTATAGATTGTCATCATCAATATGTAGGTAATGTAGGCGTAAATGAGTTTGGCGCCATACGACCAGTCGGGTGTGGTGAAGAGCAGGATGCCTGCTATGCTGAACAGTGGGGCCACAAACAACAGGTATGGCCGATACTTGCCCCAACGCGTTTGGGTACGGTCGGCTATGATGCCCATCATTGGGTCGCTGACGGCATCCCAAATGCGAGTGACGAGTACCAATATGCCCGCATCCACAAGGCTCAGCCCAAAGACATTGGAATAGAAGAAGGGCAGGTAATACGAGAACACCTTCCAGAACATCGACGACGACATGTCGCCCAGACCGTAACCTACTTTTTCACTTAAGTGTGCCATTATTCTTTCGGATAAGTTGTTTGATGGTTTCCACGCTTGCTCCTGTTGTCAGTCCATCTTCGGGCGTATTCATACAATAGTCGATGAGGCGGTCGAGCGAACTTACTGCCACGTGCAGACGCGTGTCGGCTGTAGCATAATAGATTAGGACACGCCCGTCATCATCGAGAATCCAACCATTGGAAAAAGCCACATTCATCACATCGCCCACGTATTCCTTTCCTTCGGGCACCAAGAACCAACCACCAGGCTTGGCTATGACACGCGTGGGGTCGTCGAGGGCTGTCATATACATATACAGTACGTAGCGCAGACCGTCGGCTGTGCCTCGCACGCCATGGGCCAAGTGCAACCAGCCTTTTGCAGTTTTCAGCGGAGCCGGTCCTTCGCCGTTCTTCACTTCTTGGATGGTGTGGTAGTGCCGCGGATTGATGATTATTTCCTCTTTAATCTCGGCATGAGTGATGTCGTCCACCAGCGCCCAACCTATGCCTCCACCGCTGCCTGTATCTATGAATCCGTCTTGAGGACGAGTGTAGAAAGCATATTTGCCATCTACGAATTCGGGATGAAGCACGACATTGCGTTGCTGACTACGGCTTTTCAGGTCGGGCAGACGTTCCCAAGTTATGAGGTCTTTTGTGCGGGCAATGGCAGCAGTGGCGGTGGCGGCACTGAGGTTGCCGGGCTGCGAGTCGTCGTGACGCTCGGCACAGAACACGCCGTAAATCCATCCGTCTTCGTGCTGCGTGACGCGCATGTCGTAGATGTTGGTGGCAGGGATGACGTCTTCAGGCATCGTGATAGGCTCGTCCCAGAAGCGGAAGCCGTCAATGCCATTTGGACTCTCTGCCACGGCGAAGAACGACTTGCGGTCAGCACCTTCCACACGACATACCAACAGGTATCGGCCATCCAGTTTGATGGCTCCGGCATTCAGTACGGCATTCATCATGATGCGCTGCATCAGGTATGGGTTGTCCTTTTCCGAGAAATCGTAGCGCCAGTGCAAGGGCGTGTGTTCGGCAGTCAGAATGGGGCGCTGATACTTCTCATAGATGCCGTTGCCCCATTCCTCGGGTTCATTCTTCAGAGCAAGCAGTGCCTCGTGCCTCTCAAACAATTGTTTCTTTCTTGTTGCGTAAGTCATTATAAAGCAATGTTAAGTGTCAGTTTTCAATGAAAAATACGCGGCTGGCATATTCCTCGCGAAGCGGCATTTCGAAGCCTACCTCCATGAGGAATCGACCCGTGAACCGTTTGCCTGAGAGTGCACAGGGCTTTTGGCCCACGCGCACGTTCTTTTCCGTCAAGGTGTATGTGGCATCGGGATTGAGCCCGGCCAAACGGACGCGAGGAATGGGCTGGTCGTAGTAGTTGGCAATCTTATAGACGAACAACACGCCCTGGCGACGCGCATCGTCGACGTACATCAGTGAGGAGACACCCCTCTGGTCGTAAGGCGAGATGAGACGATATAGGTTGCCTGTCTGCACGACCTGGCGCAACTGTTTGTAGTCCGCCATGCAGGTGGACGTCTGCTTGCGCTCCTCGTCGGTCATGTCCTTTGGCTGAAGTTCAATGCCGAGACGTCCCGACATCGCTACATCACAGCGGAACTTGATGGGAATGACCCTACCGCCAGTGTTCCAGTATGGGCAATGGTTGATGTGGCAGGCCATGGCGTTGGCGGGGAAGAAGAGCGACGTGCCCCACTGGATGAAGACACGTTGCAGGGCGTCGGTGTTGTCGGAAGTCCAGAACTCATCGAAATAGGGCAGCAAGCCATAGTTGGCACGCCCGCCGCCAGATGCGCAATCCTGAATCACGATGTCGGAATACTTGGCCCGAATGCGCTTGAGGGTCTTGAGCAAGCCAAGATGGTAATCGACATAAAGGTTCTGCTGGCGGTTCTTGGGCAGGTAGAGCGAACCGAAGTTCTGGATGGAGGCGTTGGCATCCCATTTGATGTATGCTATCTCGGGGTTTTGCGTGAGCAGGTCATCCACAATCTTGAATACAAAGTCCTGCACCTCGGGGTTGGTCATGTCGAGCACCAATTGTGTGCCCCCGCGTCCCAACTTCAAGTCACGTCCCTTCGTTTGCAAGGCCCATTCGGGATGACGCTCAAAGAGTTCGCTTTTCGTGTTCACCATCTCAGGTTCTATCCAAATGCCGAACTTGATGCCGCGCTCTCGAGCAGCTTTCGTCAGGGCATCGAGTCCGTTAGGCAGCTTGTTCTTGTCCACCACCCAGTCGCCCAGACTGGAAGTGTCGTCCTTACGCGGATACTTGTCGCCAAACCAACCGTCGTCCATGACGAACAACTCGCCGCCGAACTGACTGATGTCGTCCATCATGGCAATCATGCGCGCCTCGTCGATGTTGAAATACAGGCCTTCCCACGAGTTTAGGAGGATGTCGCCCGTCTTCATTCCGCGGTGCAACATGCCCTCGCTGCGTGCCCAGCGGTGGAAGTTGCGGCTGGCTCCGCTCAAGCCTTCATTGGAGAAGGTGAGGGCCAGATGCGGTGTCTCGAACTTTTGCTTCGGGTCGAGAACATATTCGCTGGATTGTGGGTCGATGCCTGCATAGAAATGATGCTCCTTGTGGGATATGGTATTGAATCGAAGTTCGAAGTTGCCACTCCAACACAGAGCAGCACCTATGACTCGGCCGCTGTTTTCCTGAGGACGTCCGTCGAGAGAGACCATCACTTCGGGCGCATCAAGATGAGCGTTTCGGGTGCCGTCGGTGTTGCGGATAGTCTTGACGCCGCCCGTCAGAGGCTCTGAAGTGGGTTCCGTCTCTGCAGCCCAATTGCCGTGCATGTGGGTTATCCATACATCACCTTGGCGCAGAACCAGATGTCCTGAATCATATCGTTTCAGGGTGACGGGCTTCTTCTCGGCGTTCTCAATCTCCGTCCATGTCTCGATGATGTCCACCTTATTGTATGCTTTGTAGAAGACTTTGACGGAGACGGGTTGCAACTTGTCCTGCATCGCGAAGATGTGAGTCTTCGCAGCATCCTCTGTTTTCAGTTCATAGCTCTCTGTTTTCAGTTCAAGGTTCAGGTCGCCGTCGGCATGAAGCACCTGTAGAGCGGGTAGCTGAACCATGTCCACCGTGCCAAAGGCCGGTAAGGCAGACGAGTTCAAATTAGCACCAGCATCGCGCAACTCTTGCAGACTGACGCCACGCGAGCCATAATAGGCCATGCGCAGGTCGCCGCCCTCTCTGGCATATAGGACAAGTACAGTATTTGGCGTCTCTATGGCTACTTCGCCACTCCATGCGTTGGCACTCAAAGTTCCCAGCAGTGGGAGCAAAAACAGAATAAATCTTTTCATGTTGTATTAGTTCAATTATCAATCTTAAATCTTCAATTATCAATCAACGATGTCTTTCAGCATCAATATCTTCTTGTCCTTGGCCATCTTGCGGAAGTCGGGAGCGTCCTTGGTGCTCGGTGCAGGAGCGAAGTATTGACGATGGTCGGCGTTGCGCCAAACGAGGAAGTAGCTGAGGGGAAACTTCTCAATTTGCGGTTTCAGTACGCGCGTCCACCATGTCGGGTCGGGAAGATTCTGAAAGCCACATTCTGTGAGAGCGACAAGGCGATTAGCCTTCTTGGCATAGTCGCAAAGCCGAGTGAGGTCTTCGCTGAGCGTGCGGATGAAGGCCTCCTCACCATTTCGCTGCTGATAAGCGTCGAGACCGATGATGTCCACACGGTCATCGCCCGGGTACGTGTCGAAGTCATCACCTTTCATGCCGTAGTTCGGGCTCCAGCTCCATACGATGTTCGTGAGGCCATCGGCAAGTAGGTGGTCTTGCAGGCAGTTCCACAGCGCTTTGTATTCCTCCGCAGAACAGAGTCCCTTGCCCCACCAGAACCAGCCGCCATTGTTCTCATGCCAAGGACGAAAGATAAAAGGAACGGGATACCCCTGCTCGTCTTTCAACGATTGGAGAAAAGAGGAGAGGCGCAGCATCCATGTTTGGAACTTTTGATGTTGACTGCCGCCAGGAAGAATGCTGCGGACGACAGTGGCATTCTTGTTGTCCCACGCCGTGCCACCTGTCAGCGGGTTGCGCGGATGCCAGGATATGGTGGCGATGCCGCCGCGACGCACATGTGCAAGCAACTCTTCCCGGATTCGGGCAAAGGGCACGCTGTCCAGACTCTTCGCATCATCCATTTCGATGCCGCCAAGTTCGAAGCCCATTACGGCGGGGTAATCACCACAAGTTGCCAAGACATCGGAATGTCCTCCGGCAGCAGAGCGGTCGTCCCAATCAAGTCCATAGAAGGGATCGTCCTGATGTCCGAACATGATGCCACGATTGTTGAGGCTTTTCAGGCGTTGGAGCAACGCATCTCGTCCCATGCCTTGCGGACTTGCCAGGTAAAGTGGCGGAATCGCAGGAACTGTGGTTTGTGTTGCTTTTGTGCGGCCGATAGGTATGATTTTCAAGTTGTCGAAGTATGGCGTGCTGATGTTGCGTTCGTGCAGGGGAGCAATGAGTCCTGCCATGCCACGGCCATAGTGGTCGGATGTGGCCTTTACCACCTCAATGCCATCGACGTAACCCGAGATGCGGTCGCCTTCGAAGCGAAGTCTGAGGTTGTGCCATTGCAGAGCCTTGATGCCGCTTACCTCGCTCTCGTCCAACGTGTACTCGCCTCCCACCTCTACGTCCTTTCGAGCGAGGATGATGGCCTGTTGCTCCTTGTCGCCAATGAGTTCCTTCTTGTCGCGTTTGCCGCGGGTAAGAATAAGTGTCACCTTCCCCTTGTCGTCCAACTTCAGATAGTAGCCCTTGGCCCAAATGCCATAGCCGGAACCCACGTCGCAGATTCGACCCATCACGCCGGCCTCGTCGCCTGGGTTGAGCATCACGTCGGCACTTATCTCGTAGTCCGTCCAGCCGGCATCGCCGAGGATGGTGTAGTGATGCCATTCGGGTGCCCAACTGAGCGTGTGGGAACCTACCATCTGTCGAATGCAA
>Ga0247610_10005924_pt1 | contig 12795 bp, 15 predicted proteins | sample 174DNAGHGhighgp2_FD_193483 | JGI IMG/M metagenome (GOLD analysis project Ga0247610, IMG submission 193483) | Sheep rumen microbial communities from Palmerston North, Manawatu-Wanganui, New Zealand - 1742 DNA GHGhigh gp2 | ecosystem: Host-associated > Mammals > Digestive system > Stomach > Rumen...
AGTGTAGAACGGACTGGGATTTCGGTTGTCAGACCGAGACTGCCGTAGATGCCCCATCGCCTTCCTCCATACATATTATATATGCCCTTCATGGGGATGCCGAGATAGTGGATGGTCTGCTGCTCGCGGATGGTGTTTCCGTCGGTTCCCATCTCGAAGTCAGAGGTCAGACGACTGTAACTGAGGCCAGACTCCAGCGCGAAACGATGATTCAGTCTGTACTTCAGCGCCAGCGACCATGTGACGGGCATCTGATGGTGGCTTGTGCGCAATATTTTATCCTCCCCAGGTCGGTTAGCATTGTTCAATGCGATACGCATGATGACACTGCGGGTCTTTTCACTCACAGCATCAGGATTATTGGCCAGATAGACGGCATAGTCTGTCCAGTTGTCAATACTGCTCGGGATCGTTGGCTCATGTCCTGAAGGTAGAGACTGTACATCTGACGGTGCAGGCTTATAAATGAACGGCTGGTTATATTGGCTCTGTTCACCCATGCCTCCTGCGTATGCGAGGTCTATCGACCATCTTTGATTGCTATGAGGTCTTGTGGTTGGTTTGTCGGGGAACAAGTCGGTAATATCGTAGTGTGGCAAATCCTGCTTTTCTACGATATGTATCGTATCACTTTGTATAGTGTCTGGGATGGTTTGCTCCTGCGCAATCATGTTTGTCAGGGTGTCAGGCATAATAGAATCAAAAGCCTGGGCGATGATATGCTGGAGTGTATCAATCTGTGTATGATGTACGGAGATGTGAATAATCACAGGCTCCTGTGGCTGTTCTTCCAATGGTTCATTTGTATGCGATTTTTGCTTAGGCGTATCTTCCTGCCTGGCAATAGCGGGCTTCTCCTCTTTGACAGCAGTATCACTTTTCCTAAGCAAGAAGAATGTGAAGGGCATAAGCAACAACAAAAGCACAGCAGCCCAATACTGCTGCATCATCTTGCGGAGTATTTTCTTGGCTCGTGCCAGTTGCGATGATGATGAATGTGGCTCAATGCCCAACATGTCTGCAATCTCTTTGTGAGACATACCTTCAAAGACAGACAGTCGGAACACCTTGCCGTATCCCTCCGGCAACTTGTCTATCAGCTTCAACACTTCTTCCAATGGAACACCTTTTACAGTAATCTCTTCATTGGAAGCCACCAAGGACTCTGCTTCCTCCAATGGAACGAAGGAAAGGGTTTTCAAATGGTCTTTGTATTTCGAGGCTACGTTTCGCGTTATCGACATCATCCACGATTCAGCCTTTCGGTTGTCTCGCAAACGGTCAAAGGAAGTAAAGATAATCACAAAAGCGTCGTGCAATACATCGTCCACCGCCTGCTCGTCACTGACATAACGACGGCATACACCCTTCATTCTCTGGGCGTATGCCTTGTACAGTTCTCCGAGCGCATCCGCGTCGCCCTGTCTGCATCGTTCTATCAGCCGTGTAACCTCCATCGAAAACATAACGTCTCTATCTATTATGTCCGATAATCACGAAAAGACTGCACGGGAAGAGTAACTTTTTTCATTTTACTCTTGTTTTTGGTTCGCGAAGTTACAAAAAGGCACACAAATAAACCCTCGGCATGCCCGAAAATCGGGTGCCGAGGGTGAAAGTCTCAACTTAGGTTGAGAGTTCTTGAGAAAATGGCACACTTTGGCAAACGTTATATTTCTTTTGTTGTAATGATGAAGCAGGTTAAATCGTATCGCCAAAATGAGTGCCATTTTCTTAAAGCCTGTTCTTCTCAGAATTACCGGCACCAGTGCCTTTATACTTCGATGGGGTGACATTGAAGCGGTAACGCAGGGAGAGCTGGATGCTACGAGAGTCGTTGTCCTCCATCTTACGGTACATCATCCTATTGCTGTAAAGCATGACATGGTTGATGCCTCCATTGAAGAGGTCGTTGCCTGTCAATTTGACGTTGAGACGGCGCTGGAAGAAGTCTTTGCTGACGCTGAGCGAGAGCATGGGATTAGTGCAGTCAACCCAAATGTTCGAGCCCGTATTGCCGTGAGTGTGCATATTGAAGTCAGCCTGTAATAGCCAGTCGTGAGGCAGTGTGACGATGTTGCCCAGTTGTAAGGTCAGCATCGGATGGCTGAAACTCTTCTCCTGACCATTGAACAATGACTTGAGCCAAGGTTTCATCAGCGACACGTTATATTGTGGTGTCCATGTTATCCCGTCGTCCAATTTGACGTTCTTCTGTGCACCAAGCGTGACGGTGAGCCAGTCGGCATGATCGTAGTTCAAGTAGGTTACGAAATTCACCTTCGAGTCTTCTTCCAAACTGCCTGCCGTATAGAGGATAGGATCAACACAATGGGAGAAGTTGGTCATCAGATAGAGCCACTTCCACATAACCATCATGTTCAGGTTGTGGTACTTGACGGGTTGCAGATAGGGATTGCCCGTCTGCTGATTCAAGCGATTCTCGTAAGTGACATCGCTACTCAATTGCCAATATGAAGGACGTGTTGTCCGCTTGGCATAACTGAAAGATAGTTGCAGATTCTTGGCTGACGTAGAAACTGATAAGGACGGAAAAAAGTCATCGTAGGTGCGGCATTGCTCGTCACGACGAATACCACTTACATAGTATTCTGATTCCACATGCTCGTAGCGCAAACCTGCGGACAGTTGGAAACGACCCAGACGCTGGCGCAGTTCTACGAACGGCGCAATATTGCTTTCATGCTGTTCGTTGTTGCTGTTGGCAATGTAGCCCTCCTGATTGTCGAAACTGCTTTTCCATCGCGTATTAGTGTATTCCTCGCCAATCTCTATCTGCCCTTTCCACAGCGGATGAGTAACGAAGAGTTTTTCAGCGAACAGATTACTTCGCGTCTGACTTTCTGTATTTACATCGCGATCTTCGTACTCATTACTGAGTTCCCGCTGCTGATTGACACTTTGCTGCTTGCGGGAGGTATAGTCGGCGTTGAAGTCGATGCTGAGTTGCCCCACTTTTCCTGTGTAGTAAAGATTGACCTGATGGCTTGGGGTGTTCTTGTCACGTCTGACGCTACTGTTTTGCAGATGATCGTATGGTTTTCCGTCAGCCTGCAAATCATCATCATACTCGCTGCGTGTCTTCACGTAGTCGTATGTATTCTGGTAGAATCCACCGAAAGAGTGGTTGTCATTGATCTGGTAGTTGAAGCCGAAACGTCCTTCCAAGAAGGGATTGCGAACATTATTCTTCTGCTTATTGTTAATCACCCACAGTGTATCAGCAAAGATGGTCTGCTCGAACTCGCCATTGCTTTTCCGTCTGTTGTAAGCCCCGAAGAGGTTTGCAAATAGTTCCAGACCGCCAGTGCGATAGGTCAGATTGATGCGCTCATTATTAGCATAACCCCGTCCACTCCGAGACCATGATGACAATTCCACACCCAGACCTTCGCCGGCTGCCCGTTTAGTGCGGATAATGATGACTGCATTAACTGAAGCATCATAGCGGGCACCAGGATTTTGGATAACCTCCACACTGCGGATAAAGTCCGACTGGACGTTTCTCAACTCGTTCAGATCAGTCAGTTTGCGGTTGTTCAAATAGATAAGTGGTGCCCCTTTGCCTAAGATTTCAAATCCATCGCCCCGTTTGGCAATCATCGGAACACGTGTGAGTACATCCTCTGCCGTACCTAAACGTTCCATCACTGTTCCTTCCACATTCATCATCAGTGAATTGCCTTGCAGCACTACCTTTGGACGCTCACCCTGTACGACTACACCATTCAGTGTGTAGTTATCAGGCTGCATTCGTATTGTACCTACATTAGGCTGATTGCAGTGCCGATAGACGGTCTTGTAACCGACGTAGGAAATGCGGGCTAGAACACTTTCTTGTTCGTATGGAACAGCAAAGTAGCCGCTTTCGTTGCTGACTCCGCCACTGAGAAGTGTGGAGTCAGTGGGATTGAGGATTGCTACGTTAGCGTATGCCACAGGCACGCCCTGTTCGTCAATGATGGTGCCTGTCAGATGTCGGTCGGTCTTGTGAGTACACTCTACGAAAATCTCATGTTCACCGCTTTTGACGACTCGGATGGGATAGAAACCAACAATCAGGAATATAGCATCAGTCAGTTTCTCATGCTTGATATCTGTCGTTACCTTAAAATCCTCCAACTCGTCATAGATGAAGTTAACAGTGTATTGATGTTGCAGGTCGTTGAGTTCCATCAAGGCCTTTGACATTGACACGTTGTCATAGCGTCGGGTAATACGCTGAGCCAAAGCCAATGTAGCCACAAGGCAGAGCGCACAGATGAAAGTTAATCTTCTCATGGTCATTGTTTGGGACTACTGGTTTGTATATCTGCTGTCAGCATGCTATCGCTCAGTTCCAGACGGATGCGCTCAAAGGAATTCATACTTCTTATAGCTTCTACTGCCAACTGCTGCTTGTTCCAGATGTAGAACAACCGCAGCGCCTTGGCTTCCTCGCTCTTCCAGTTCAGCGTCAGTCCATAGTAGTCAGCCATATCGGTCAGTATCTGTTCGAGTGTGGCCTCGTCGTAACGTACCACCTTGGGAGGTATGGAGTCTGTTTTTAAGGTGTCTGCCGGCAACTGATGCGGATTGGCAACTGTTGTCTCTTGGATTGGTTTTTGCGGCTCTCCTCCAGCATTGGATACATGGCGTATGACATGGATAGCAGCAAAGGCAATACCCGACATCATTAATATACCGATAAAGGTAACTGCTATTTTCAACCAACTATGCTCTGGCTTCTGTTCTGTCAGGTGCGTATGTGCGAAACGCTGCCATTCGGCATCTACATCGTTCTCATTGTTCTCGTCAGACATCATGGCCTGTTTCAACTGTGCAGTGGCTTCCATCAGCTCGCGTACTTCGGGATCGTCAAGCATCGTCTTCAATGCCTGCTCTGAGAACTGCTCAGGATGCTCCTGCATGTCTAATAGCAACTGGATTTTCTCGTCTCTCTCCATAGTCTTATTTCTTTTGATTGTTATACTCCTTGATTGTATTCATGGCCTTTGTCAGATGTTTATAGACCATCACACGGCTGATGCCCAGCTGGTCGGCTATCTCCTGATACTTCATACCGTCAATATGCCTCATGTGGAACACCAATAAGGTCTGTCCTGTCAGATGCTTCTTAGCGTATGCCATCATTTGCTGATACCATTGTTCTACAGACGTATAGGAGATGGCATCATCGTCTGTTGCCACATTCTGTTTCATTTCCAGCGTATATGCCTGCTCAAACTTGGCCCGCACATCCTTGTGCTCCAGTAGATTCAAGCATCGGTTCCTGACGCTCGTCATCAAATAACTCTCTATGTTCCTTGGTAAGATGTCCATCTTTATCAGCGTGGCAAACACCTCACTCACCACGTCATGCGATTCCTCGTCGTCGTAGAGCATCCGCTTTGCCAGCCGTATCATCGGTCCGTGGTGCTGCCGGAACAATATTTCTATCTCTTCTTTCTTCATTCTATTCTTATAGACAGGAAAGGTGGCGTAAAAGATAACCTCCAGACCAAACTTTTTTCAAAATAGGGCATAAAAAAGTACTATTGTTGACCCCTACATCAACAAAAGTACATAATTATATGCAAATGTTACATCTCGCAGGGCGACTTTTAGGGATTATTAAAAGACTGTCCACAATACGTTCTTCCTCATCCTCTACAAAATGGGCATGGACGACAAGGCCGTCCGTCGCATCATGGGCATCACCCAAGAGGCCATTCGCTCCACAAGGTACAGGATTATGCAGAATGGGAGAAAATAGGAAAAGTCAGCCACAAACTCGCCCTCCGCTTACAAAACTCCCGCAGCGTCTTGAGGTCTAATCTGTTGTCATTGAATCTTTGTTCCATTTGTCGCTCTGTATTGTAAGCATTGAGCGGACAGCCCCCGTGTCCGTCGGCCTGTCCGCTCAATGTGTATAGAAATAAACGTGGGATTTAGTATTCTATCAGTTCAAGGCCCTGATTGCGGTAGAACGGGAACTTCTCATCACTGGAAAGGAGCGTTAGATGCTCTGTGATGGCGTGAGAAATGATGACGTGGTCGCTGGGGTCGCGGTGGTCCATCGCCTCGTTGAGCGTGAGACGGGAGTAAGTGAACATCGTGCGCTCTGAGATGGGGAGGATGTCAACCATTGCCTCTTCTTTCATGGCAACGAGCATCTCCTCTGCCGTCTTCCAGTACTTCGACAAGAGCTTCTTGTTGTTGAAAGAGACTATCAGCTCACGAGCCGTCTCGGCACTGACATAGAGTTTCGTGCCTGGATCATTCAGGATGTCCCAGACGTTCCGCTCGAACGGGTCGGCATCTGTCAACCAGTCGATAATGACGCAGGTATCAAGCAGCAATCGCATAGCCTTAATCGCCGTATGCCAATTGTGCTTTCAACTCGGGGTCATTGATAACGAATGCGCCCTTATGTGCTCTGGCCCACCTCATGAATGCACTTCTTGCGGGCTTCTTCGAGTTGATGGCTCTGTTTTCGGCCATCTTTGCCTTTCTTTCTTCGTGTGACATAATGATGTTACTTTTTATTGTTGTACATTTCCAAAGAACTTGTCGAATAGTTCCTTCGGCATTTCTTCAAAACTGATTAGCCGTCCTTTGGGCTTGTTAGATAACTCTTCACCGCTTCTGGCACGCCTGATAGCACGAAGCATCTGATGCACTCTCTGTATCTTCAGATTCCGTGCTATGCGTTCAGCAGTAAGAGGCTTCTGCTCATACTTCGGCATGTCGCTGATTTGGAAATCCTCCCACTTCGGATTCTTTAAGTCTACCATAATTATGATGTTTGAAACGTTTCGGGTGCAAAGGTACAAAGAATTTCTTAATTATGGTGCGATTTCCCCCACCTTTTTATATATATTAAGGCGGAGAAGCCTCGATTGGCCTCCCCGCCCTGTAGGTTCCTATCCGTTCTGTGTTAGACAACTGCTCCCGCATGCAATTGCTCGACTGACTGTCTATTACATAGTAACGGGTCGGATGCCGGTTGTGTTGTCCTCTTCCTGCTGGTTCTTCCAGAGGTTGCGCAGGGCGTTGTAGATGTACTGCAGGTCGTAACTAAACGTATGGACTCCACCGTCGAGGACACCGTAGTAGGCGTTGCCCGTCTGCTTATCGGGACTGAACGTGAACTGCGACAACTGACGCATGGCGTTGGTCTGAGCGGTGAGCATCGGCTCGGCAATGTCGTCGCTGCCAGTCATGATGTGAAGGTAGAAGTCGCGTGAGGTCATGCCCTGCCGTGTGATGGCATCGGCCAGATATTGGGCCGTCTCTTCAGGATGTGAGCGACCGCCCTGTGTGGCTATGGCCCAACAGTCGCCACTGAGCGGCACGAAGTCGTGAAAGTATGCAAGGGCACTGGTAAAGACGTGCCATGTACAGACGCTGCCCATGGAGAATCCGCTGAAGGCACGATGACGGCGCGACTGACGCAAGCCATCGGTCGTGGTATTCAGGGCGTAGGTGCGGTAGGTGCTTTCTACGGCTGGCATCAGACTGGACGGTAAAGCACACCGTAGATGCGCAGTCCGTCGCGTTCGCACCACAGGTCTTCAGTGGTGTACTCGTAGGTCAGCGTATGGTCGATGGCACCGCTCCTGGCCTGTAACGTCGACAAGGCTTTCTGTTCTGACTGCGGTTGTTCCAAATCAGCGTCAGCACTGCAGGCATAAACGCCAATGAGCATCAGGACAGAGAGTAACATTGTGAATGACTTCTTCATATATCTTTCGAATTTGTTTCTGATTTCGACGGCAAAGTTACGGCGATTTGGCCGATGTACCGGCAAACAAATTACTGAAAGAATAACCTTTTTTACTCTTTCTAACTCTTCGCAGTCTATTACGCAAACAAAGGCACGAAGAAATCCCCGCAAATGCGTTGCACATTTTGCGGGGATTCCTTCAAGTTTTTCGGTTTCTGCCAATTTTACTCCAGCGTGACGGGCGTAGGCTCCGGACTCGGTTCCGGCGTATCGCCGCCATCATCCGGCTCATCCTCCGACGACGAACCCTTGCGGGCCAGCACCATGTTCATCAGGTAGTCGATGATGAGCCAGCGGCACTCCTTGAAATAATTAATATTGCTTTCAAATCTTAATTATCCGTTCCAAATCTTAAACCTTCCCTCTCGCGGGGCTCCCGCGAGCGTCAAACTCTCGGAATCTTCCTCGCGGGCTTCCCGCGAGCCTCATTCCGACAGAATTTTATTTTCGGGCTTCCCGCAAATCGTCTCGCCCTCGGTCTGGCGTTTGCGGGCTTCCCGCGAGCGATTTTCTTTCAGTTTCGCCCTTGCGGGCTTCCCGCGAATCGCTATGCCCTCGGTTTTTCGTTTGCGGACTTCCCGCGAGCGAAATTCTTTCCGTTTCGCCCTTGCGGGCTTCCCGTCGGCTTCAACCGCTCCGTCTCTTGCGTTTGCGACCACAAATTTACGAAAAAATCGCATACGGCATATCAACCGTATGCGATTTTATGAATATTAAATAGGAAATGGGAGGATTGGGGCGGTGAATCGAGTGCTATTCACCGAAAATGTCAGCGAGCTTCTTTTTCAACTTCTCGGTGTCGTTACTGCCGATGCCGCGGAAAACAATGTTCCCCGATGGGTCGATGATGAATGTTGTCGGGAAACTCGAAACAGCATATTTGTTTGCCATATTTGTGGAATCGTTCAGTATCTCACAGGCGTGAGTCCAAGTCATGTTGTGTTCGCTGATGAGCTTCTTTAGTTTCGGCATTGTTGTCTTGTTTCTCTCGTTGGCTATGCTGATGATGTTCAAGTCGGGATATTGCTGATGTATCTCCACAAGGTGAGGAACGAGGGCAATGCAGGGGTTGCACCAAGACCCCCAGAAGTCAAGCAGTGTATATCCCTTGCCAAGCTTTACAGCCTTGCCCTTCAAGTCCTTCGCTGAAAAGGCGGGGGCGCGGAATCCAACAAAGGGAAAGACGGGCTGGGTGGCTTCTGTGAGCGAAGTTATGCTGACACGGCACTGCTGGTTGGCATAGTTCAAGTCGAGGAATTGGAATATCAGGCTGTCCCGTATCACGGGTAACTCGACTTTCGTTAACAGGTGTTCGTCTAAAAGGAATCTTGCCAGTGCGTCGCTGTTGGACGGCATTGAATCGATGATAGCAAACTCCGACCTGTCGTATGCCGAGCAGGTGAAATACTGTTTCCCATTATGGGTGAATTGCCCGGTGCAGAAATCGTGTACGCTCAACATCGGGCAGAAACCGTCGAAGGGTTGAGGGATTGTGTAGGTTCTGTTTCCTCTGGCAACCCCGTTAATGTAGACTTCAGGCGCAACCCAGATGCCGGCGTATTGCTGTGGAGTGAAATTGCGGGCATTCTCCACTTGTTGTCGTGTGAAATTATATCGGTAGTCGTTCGTAAAATCTTTGTCGCCGTTGAGGTCTAAGCACACGAAATATGTTCCGTCTGCATCACCCTTTCCCAATGCACAAAGGATGCCGCCATTTTCGTACAGATGGAACGATGCCGTATCTGCTGGCAATCCTTTCATCGGTGTTGTCTCTCTATGCATCAAGAATACGTTCGTGCCACTCATTTGCGGTTTCGTTCTACATTTATTCCTCCTCCTTCTGCAACGCCTCCAGAAACTCTTTCAGCCTGAGCACCAGCAACTGGGGGAATGTGATGTCGCGCAGGACGCTGAAATGAGAATCGTCCGACACGATGCAGGTGGCTCCGACGGCAAAGGCGCAGTCCACGAATTTATTATCGTCGGGGTCGGCGGTGATAAGATTCCAATGGAAATAAGGGTCTATGCGCTCCACATTCTTGCGTTTCAAAATGGCATCCACCACATTTCGCGCAATCTCGGGCGTGGTCATGCTCCCGATGATTTCCTCATATTCCTCAAGGATTTCCGTCGATACGCAAAGCGTGTAACGTCCGTCAAGGAAGCCTCGCCACACAGGATATGCTTCACCATACTTTGATATGGATACCAGCAGGCAGTTTGTGTCAAGGACAATCTTATTACTTGGCATATTTGTATGGCGTGCGAAGATGGGTTCTCATCATTTCCTCGTCTTTCTCCTTGCTCCACTGGCCGGTTTCCCAAAGGCGATTCATGCCTTCCTCGGCCTTGCGAGCGTAAAAATCACTGACGACCTGACTTAATTCTTCCAGTTCCTCTATGGTCTTGATATGTCCCAGCAGCTGCAGAAAATCCATCTGTGCTGCATTCAGTCCTGTTACTTGTTCCATATTTATAGTATTTATTGTTCTAACGGCTGCAAAGTTACGAAAAAGTTTCCAAAGATATTCTCTTTCGCCCCACCTTTTTATATATTAAGGCGGGAAAGCCTCGATTTGCCTCCTGGCCCGCCGCTATAGCTTGTTTTTCTAAAGAGCGTGAGTATTTTCGCTGAGATTTTCTCAGCAAAGTGCCAAAATCTGGGATTATTTTGCTATTTTTGCAGGCGAAATGGACGATGTACTGGCCCTGGGCAGCGTTTCCGACTACTGTAAATTCCTTGGAGTGGCGTGTCGGAACGAACTGGTGGAAGCGATTGATTTCACCAAGTTGGATAGTGTGACTCGTCGACGAAAGATGTTCGGATTCTATACGCTTGTTTTCGTGGAGAATGCCGATGGTACATGGACCTACGGCCTGAACGACTACGACCTGACGACGGGCGACATGATACTCATCGGTGCCGGTCAGACCATCGGGAATAATTCTGACACGATACAGCATCCGCAGGGTTTTGCCATCGCCTGGCATGCCGACCTGATGGCATCGACTCCCTTTGCCGGACGGATGAAGGACTTCCGCTATTTCTCCTACGGCACCCATGAGGCACTGCCCGTCACGCTTGACGAACGAGAAATACTATGGGAGTACTTCCACATGATAGACAGAACCCTTGCCAATCAGCCCATCGACCAGCACACCAGCATCATCATCGCTTCGATTATCATCTCGTTGCTCACGCTGACCCAACGCATCTACGACCGTCACTATGTGGAACATACCACGGCCGAGCGCACGTTGCTCTCCCGTTTCGAGGACATTATCATGAACTATTTCACCAGTGGTCAGTCGCGCCAGCACGGCCTCCCCACTGTGCAGTATTGCGCCGACAAACTCTGCCTGTCGCCAAACTATTTCGGCGACCTTATCAAGAAGGCAACGGGACAGTCGGCCAAGGAATACATCCTGCAGGTGACGATGGTGCGCTGCAAGATTCTTCTCTCCGGCACCGATAAGCCTGTCAGCGAGATAGCCGAGGAACTGGGCTACGGCTACACCCACCACCTTGCCCGTGTCTTCAAGAAGATGACCGGCATGACTCCACAGGAGTATCGCAAACAGCGGAGTTGCGGATAACCGCCTTCATCTTCCTACATGAGCAAGTTAATAAACTATATAAACGATTAACGATATGAACGATTCGATTAAGAGAGAGCAGAGTCAAACGTGTTTGAACTCTGCCGAACGTGAGAATCCTCGCACGAAGTGCAAAGTGATTAGTACAAAGAAGGCACCAGCTGCTATTGGTCCTTACAGTCAGGCCATCCAAGTTGGAAATCTCGTCTATACTTCAGGTCAGATTCCCATCGACCCTGCGACAGGAGTATTTGCTGAGGGAGGTATCAAGGAGCAGACCCGTCAGTCCCTGACCAATGTAAAAGCCATATTGGAGAAGGTTGGGCTGACTATGAGCAATGTTGTGAAGACAACTGTTTTCATGGCAGACATGAACGACTTTGCTGATATGAACAGTATCTATGCAGAGTTCTTCTCTGAGCCATATCCTGCTCGCTCAGCCGTAGCCGTCAAGACATTGCCGAAGGGAGCATTAGTAGAAATAGAAGTCATAGCCGAGATATGAAACTGAAGAAACGAAAAAGCGTTTTTGTAATATCCTGCCTGATGATTCTTTTTGCCTGTGGAGGAAAGAATACACAGACAGAAAGTGCCGATGCAGCCACTGCTGACTCGACGGTGGTGATGACAAACGAAAAAACGGACTCGGTACCAAATACTCCTCAAAGCTATAGTCTGACGGGTACTATTGGTGAGGATAAGGCAAGCATGACGCTGGAAAAGAACGGCAACGACGTGGCAGGTGTTGTTACACGATGTGAGTATTGCGAACCTATCGATGTGAAAGGCACATGGCAGGATGACAATATCACAGTTGAGGGATTCAGCCAAGCTGGATCACACATCAAATATGAATTGACTGTCACAGACAATGATGTAAAAGGTACAGAAATATTGTCTGCTGAAGGAGAAGTCGAGAAGCAAAATGTCACTATGACTATAGTAGAACAATGACTAAAAAATACACTCTATCCGATAGGACATGCTATCTGTATAAGGATGAAGCAGCCAAATACCTGCTGATCCAGCCTATTGATGAGCATGACTTGGAGGTATTGGATCAAGAAGTCGAAGCAATCAAGGAGCTATCCGATAAGCCTTTTTCGCTTGTGGCTTTTATGATAAAGGACTGGAACCAGGAACTGACTCCTTGGGTTGCGCCTCCTGTATTTGGTAAGACTCCCTTTGGCGATGGAGCAGAAAAGACACTGGAGTTCATCACAAGCCAACTGCTGCCAGAGGTTCAAGAAAACAATCCTCACCTCTTACTTGGCGGTTATTCTCTTGCAGGACTGTTTGCCTTATGGGCTGGGTATCAGACAGACCTGTTTGAAGGCATTGCTGCTGCTTCTCCATCCGTATGGTACCCTCAGTGGATTGATTTTGCATCAGAGAACAGACCACTTGCA
>Ga0247610_10005925_pt1 | contig 12794 bp, 9 predicted proteins | sample 174DNAGHGhighgp2_FD_193483 | JGI IMG/M metagenome (GOLD analysis project Ga0247610, IMG submission 193483) | Sheep rumen microbial communities from Palmerston North, Manawatu-Wanganui, New Zealand - 1742 DNA GHGhigh gp2 | ecosystem: Host-associated > Mammals > Digestive system > Stomach > Rumen ...
CTTGATACGTTCCTTGACAATCCATTCCTTCCCATCCTTGTCAATCTTGATGTCCTTCTCACTTAAACTGGACATATCTCGGAATGCAAGTCCCGTATAACATTGCAGAACGAAAAGGTCTCGGATATTTTCTATACTCTTTGACCCCAATTCCTTTGTCCGTATCAGACGGACTTCTTCAAGGGTGAGAGGTTCTTTCTTCACCTTGTCTTTATGGAAATGAAAGGTGATGGGGTTGGTCGAGATGTATCCCTCTCGGATTGCATAAATCAACATCGTTTTGAGTTTCCTCATATAACAGATTGCACTGTTGTTGGACATCTGGTGGAGCATATATGTGTAGATGTCTTCCATATCGGATGTGGTAAGTTCGGACAACATCTTGTCGGTTTGCATCGCTTCCTTGCAATAACGGATGGTACAACGGTATTTGACGTATATCGCTTGTGTTATCAGTCCGACCTTTCGTTTCTCTTCTTGCTTGACCATAAACTCATCGAACAGGGCATAGACTGTGATGGAGTTTTGTTTGATACCGTTCTTGAATGCATAGACGAAAGTGTCCGTAGTGAGGAGGAGACCCCGTTTCAACATCTCGGTCTCGATGGAATAACACTTCATCCTTATCGCCTCGATGTATTCGTTCATCTGGTCGTCCCCACGTACAATCTGTTTCTTGGGTTGAACAGTTTCGGGTCGATACGACGGTTCAGGGAAACAAAACGTCTCTTACCGTTGATGATTACATACAGTTCCAACGGTGTCAGACCGTCTTTTTTACTCACCTTGGAACTACGACAAACAAACGTGATAGTCATTTTACTTTCAATTTTATGTTAGACAATACTTTACAAAGATAAAAGTTGGTCTCAGTTGAGAAAAAACAGGTCTCAGATTTTGAACATTTCCCCATCACCCGTCCCCATCCCATCCAGACACCTTTCTGGGGGTATGGGTGTGTGGATAATTGTAAGACTATCAACATCTTTCTGCACCCGTCATCCGGATTGCAACCCGTGGTACCTTATTTCGGAAAACTCACAGGTGCAGAAAACAAAAAAACACTGACAATCTTTTTGATTATCAGTGTCTTTCTTTGTGTTTCGAGGTGTCTTTACCCCGTCTCAAGTGGAGCTGGGCGGAGTCGAACCGCCGTCCAAACAAGTAACTGACGTGCTTTCTACATGCTTATTCCGTGGTTGTTTTTCGAGGTTGCTCCGGACGCGGACACCCAAGGCAACCCTTAGCCTCTAAAGATTCACCGGCTGTGCGAGGCTTTAAGCCGGCTATTCCGTCTTTATGAGCACCTCCTTATCGCACGCCGACGGACGGGGTCTGCGGGAGATGTCTTGTCCCTGCAACTGTTGCGGGGATTAAGCCGAACTTACTGTACTTCGGTTAGGCAGCAAGAGCGTAAGAATTTTCGCCAATTATTGTTTTGCATCGGTGTTCAAGGCTGCTGATGCGTGAGCCTGCATGCTTACAAATCCATTAACCTTGCTGTCAAAACCAGTCAGCCCCAATCAACAAATCTGTAAAAAAAGAGCCCTCATTTCAGAGAGCTCGTTTTCGTTTGGCGGTCCGGACGAGACTCGAACTCGCGACCCCATGCGTGACAGGCATGTATTCTAACCAAACTGAACTACCGGACCGTAGCAATGCTGTCTTTTAACCTCAATTGCGAGTGCAAAGATACAACTATTTTCCATACTGGCAAATTTATTTTGAAATTAATTTGCATTTTTTATTTATAACTTTGATTTTCAATAATGTTATTTTTAGATAGTATTTCTGTTCAGACGCTTGAAAACGGATAAAAAGTGCCATTATTTAGAAAAATCGTACCTTTGCAATCACGTTAATTGAACAAAACAGTATATAATTCTAATACTCAATATTTTGATACAAAAAGAAATCATAAAGAACATAATATTTGACTTTGGTGGAGTGATTCACGACATTCGCTATGAGAATGTTGCCGAAGCATTTGTGGAACATGGCGTGACAGACCTCGGCAAATTCTACAGCAAAGACTATCAGACAGCCGAGATGGACATGTTCGAGAAAGGGCTGATGAGTGTGGCGGAATACCGTGACTATATTCGTCGTATGACTGGCAAGGGGCTGACCGATGCGGAGATTGACGATATTGTGAATGCTATACTAATTGATGTCCCACGTTCACGTGTAGAGAAGTTGATTCAGCTGCGTAAACGATACAAAATGTACCTTTTCAGCAACACCAACCAGATCAACTACGACTACTTCACCGCACGGCTGAGGCAGAAGTTCGGCTTCGACATCTTCGAGCGCTGTTTCGACGCCGCCTATTTCTCGCACTTTATGCATCTGCGGAAGCCGGCGAAAGAGGGCTTTCTACGCATCATTGAGGAGCAACGTCTGGAGCCTGCCCGCACGCTGTTCATCGACGACATTGCAAAGAATCTGGAAGGAGCACGGCAGGCCGGATTGCAGACTATCCACCTCGACGGCATAACGATAGAGGAGCTGTTTGACGACAACGGAGACATCGTCGAACGATGAGCGCAACAAGAATTTGAGACAAAGGCACAAAAACAAAGCGGACATTTCGTAAAGAGATGTCCGCTTTTATCTTCTCCGCAAGAGTATGATTACATTGCGTTGACTTGCTTCATCAGCTTGGACTTGAGATTGGAAGCCTTGTTCTTGTGGATGACAGAGCGTTTAGCGAGCTTGTCGAGGACAGATACCATCTTAGGCAGTTTCTCGGTAGCTTCAGCCTTGTCAGTAAGAGCACGGAAATCACGGAGAGCATTACGCATGGTCTTGGCGTAATATCTGTTCTCTACTCTTCTTTTCTCATTGGAGCGAATTCTTTTTTTTGCTGAGATGTGATGTGCCATAATAATAAAACTATCTTCTTGTTCTTATTTTTAATTTGTTTGTACTCCGTGCGGGATTCGAACCCGCGATTTTAAGAATGAAAATCTTACGTCCTGGGCCAGCTAGACGAACGGAGCATTTATTGTTGAAAAACAATTTTAAAGCGTACTAAAAGATGCTTTTTTGTCCTTCAAAAGAGAATGCAAAAGTACACATAATTTTTGAACTGACAAATTTTTTTTCACAATAATTTGTTCACAACTCTGGTCAAACATCCGTATCTGCCTGAAAACGAAAACCCAAACGCTTAGCAGTGACTAAGGATTTTTTATCAAAATTGTTGCGCATCTCCCCCACGGAGACGACCTTAATTTCGTCATAAGGAGGGGTCAAAAGATCAAAATTGGTTGTATATTCGATAGCCGATTCGACGATATTGCGGACAGACTCCTCGTTGATGACGGAAGTGTTGAAATTGTTGTAGAGCATACCCAATTCGCGTTTACCCTCAATGAAATAGTGGTTCTCCGAATTGACGAAGATGCGTCCGATGAGGTATCCCAGGTCGTTGTCGCGCTGGTATAGGAAGGAGTCGGTAAGGAAGTTATATACATGTATTACACCGCAATAGGAGCGTTCGGGGTTTTCCCTGATATATTGAGACTTCATCACCTCGTGGTTGCGCGAGAACTCGAAGACATTGGTGTGCATCATGAAGAGCAGCAGGTCGCCAGCGAAGCGTATTTCGAACTCAAAATCGCCGCGGTCGGTGAATTCGAAGCGAATGTCCTTGCCCTGCCGCCGGTTCCGTTCCTGCAAATAAGAGACACACTCCTTGGCGGTATTGCGAAAGAGTTCGAAAGCCTCCTTGGTATTATTGTAGACGTTGCGTTTCAGTTCAGACTTTGAAAAAATGAGCTTTTCAAGAGATTCTTTCATTTGTAATGAATTTAAATGAGATTGTAAAGCGTTGTCGCTATTGTTGATGTTTCATGAGCAAGTCGACCACTTTGCACAGCCGCATGCTTGTTTGGTTTATCTCGCCGCTGCCGTCGATGGTCACGAGCAGGCCGGAGACCTTGTAGAAGTCGGTGACAGGCTTAGTCTTCTTGTCGTATTCCTCGAGGCGGTGGCGGATGATGTCGTCGTCGGCATCGTCTATACGGCCGGAGATGACGGCGCGTTCATGAATGCGGCGCACCAGTTCGTCGCGCGGAGCGTCGATGGAGATGACGCAATTCACACGTCTGCCGTGATTGCGGAAGAGGAAGTCGAGAGCCTGAGCCTGTTGCACTGTGCGAGGGAAACCGTCGAGGATGACCCCTCGGTCGGTAGAGTCGAGCGCCTTGTCCACAAGGGAAATCACCACGTCGTCGCCGACAAGGTCGCCACGTTCCATGGCAGACTTAACCCTCAGACCCAACGAAGTCTCCGCCGCCACCTCGGCGCGCAGCAAGTCGCCAGTCGAGAGGTGCAGCAGATCATATTTTTCAGCAAGAATGCCGGCATGTGTGCCTTTTCCGACGCCCGGGGCTCCGAAGAGAATTATGTTTTTCATGCAGTCCTATTTATTACGGGTTATTAAATCGAATGAGGTTATACTAAAAGAATCATCAACTGCAAGGCCATACGGGTTCACGTCAGCGCCCTGTCGGCAATAATGTCATTACAAAACGGCCGAAACGGCGCAGGCGCCACCCGAGTTGTCGGCAAGTGACATAATGTCACAACAGCGTGTCATTTAAGTTCCCACGTGGCGCCGTCCTTGCCATCCTTGACGGCGATGCCGATGGCCGCGAGCTGGTCGCGTATCTTGTCGCTCGTTGCCCAGTCCTTGTTGGCCTTTGCCGTGGCCCTCATGTCGAGAATCATCCGCATCAGACCGTCGACGACGGCGGTATTGTCGGCCGCCGACTCGTCGCGCAGGCCCATGATGTCGACAACAAAAACGTTGAAGAGATCGCGCAGTTCATCGATATCGGCCTGAGTGAGAGTAGCCTTATGGTCGTTGACGCTGTTGATGACACGGGCAGCATCGAAGAGGTGGGAGATGACGATAGGGGTGTTCATGTCGTCGTTCATGGCATCGTAGCATTTCTGGCGGTATTCGGCTATGCTGACGCTGCTGGTCTTGGAGGGCTGGAGTGACTTCAGGGTCTTCATGGCCTGCATGAGGCGCTGGTAGCCCTTCTCGGCGGCGATGAGAGCATCGTTGCTGAAGTCGACGGTGCTACGGTAGTGAGCCTGAAGGATAAAGAAACGAATAGTCATGGGGCTATAGGCCTTGGCGAGCATCTCCTTGCCGTCCTTAGGATTGATGTGGCTGCCGTTGAAGAACTCGTCGAGGGTGATGAAGTTGCCGAGCGACTTGCCCATTTTCTGACCTTCGATGGTAATCATATTGTTATGCATCCAGTAGTGGCAAGGGCCGTGACCTGTGATGGCGGTCTGTTGGGCAATTTCGCTCTCATGGTGCGGGAACATAAGATCCATACCGCCGCCATGGATGTCGAAAGTCTCACCCAAGTATTTGGTTCCCATGGCAGTGCACTCGGTATGCCATCCCGGGAAGCCGACGCTCCAGGGGGAGTTCCAGCGCATGATATGCTCCGGAGCCGCCTTCTTCCACAGGGCGAAGTCGGCCGGGAAGCGTTTTTCCTCCTGTCCGTCGAGTTCGCGTGTGGTGGCGAGCATCTCCTCGATGACGCGGCCGCTGAGCTGTCCGTATTTGTGAGTTTTTTCCTGATATTTGCGCACGTCGAAATAGACGCTGCCATTGCTGATGTAGGCAAGGCCGGCGTCGAGAATCTTCTGCACTATTTCAATCTGCTCGATGATGTGGCCACTGGCATGCGGTTCGATGCTGGGACGCAGCACGTTGAGCTTATCCATAGCCTGATGGTAGCGATTGGTATAATACTGAGCCACCTCCATGGGTTCCAGTTGCTCGAGGCGTGCCTTCTTTGCAATCTTATCCTCGCCGTCGTCAGCATCGTGCTCGAGGTGTCCGACGTCAGTGATATTGCGGACATAGCGCACCTTGTAGCCCTGATGGGTGAGGTAACGGAAAAGGATGTCGAAAGTGATGGCGGGACGGGCGTGACCAAGGTGCGCGTCGCCGTAGACCGTGGGGCCGCAAACATACATGCCCACATGGTCGGGGGTGAGTGGCTTGAAGAGTTCTTTCTGTTTCGAAAGTGTATTGTATATCAAAAACGGTTGTTGCATAACATGTTTAGTTATAATCGATTATTTAAAATTTATTTCTTGATGTAGGAAAGGAAATCGAGGTCGATGGAGAGCGAGATGAAAGGTTTGACGAGCCAGGACTTGGCGGTGAACTTCTCGAGCGAGTCGCCCGGCTTCAGCTCGTCGCCCTCACTATAACCGCCAGTAAGAATCTCATACTCACAGATATTGACACCCATAGTAAGGTAGAAGAAGTCGACAAAGCGGAAGCTGGGGCCGATGTAGAAATTCTTGAAGATGTTGGAGCCACCGAAGCCGACATAGAGACCGATGTCGTAGTTGAACTTCTGGTCGAAGCGTGGTATCTCGCGGCGTAACAGCGAGCTGGAGTCGCGTTTGGAGGGGCTGTTAATCTTGTCTGTCAAGTCCCACAGCATGACCGAGGCGCCGGTGACGAAGTCGAACTCGATGTCGCCGGCATTCTTGTTGCGGATGACGCCGACGGTGTTGCCCTGCGAGTTGATCATGATACGCGTGTCCCAGTCCGGAGTGCGGAAGAAACGCATAGCGAGACCCTGAATGGGGCGTACCTTCTTCTTCTTGTTGAGAGTGATAGCCGCCTTATCCTCAGCCTCTTTGGCCTTCTGTGCCAGATACTTATTTTCCTCGTCCTTGCGGATATTCTCTATCTCGATGGCGGTGAGGCGCCGCTGCAGGGAGTCCACCAAATGGCGATAGAACTCCTTCTCGTTGAGGAGGTTGTTGTAGTTCTCGCGTTGGGACTTAAGAGTTATCTCCTTGGCGTCGATGTCCTTCTGAAGGTACTCTATTTCACGGCTTTTGGCGTCGATGCTGGTCTCCTTGGCTTTCAGTTCACCCTCCCATTTGGCGTGGTCGATGGAGGAGCTGGTGAGTGCCTGGCGATAGAGTTCCTCCTTCTCGGCCAGCAGACGTTCCTTTTCCTGCATAGCAGTCATCTGCTCGCCCATCAGTCGGTTTTTCTCTTGCAACTCACGCTGATACAGGTCGTTTGACGATATCAAAGAGTCCTTGAGCATGATAAGGTCGCGCATCCGATGACGAATAGTAGCGATGAGAACATGATTGGAATCAAGCTGGCGTGTGAGTTCATCAATCTGACGCAAAGCCATTTGCAACGAGTCGGCAGTGCCATCGGTCAGAGAATCCGCGAGGGGTGACTCTTCTACCGGAACGAGTTCCACACCATAGGGCGAGAAGAGCGAGTCGGGAGTCTGAGCCTCGGCCACCAAGGGGAGCGAGAAGAGCAGAGCGACGGCAATGGCGATAAGAGACCTTTTCACAGAGGAATAGAAATATTGAATATGATTGCTCAATTCAGACAACATTGAAGAGACAAGACATTTATTACTAAACGAATAACCAACATTAAGCCGTTTTTGCGAAGTGCAAAAATACAAAAATATTTCGAAACCGAGTGTCAGGAAATATTTTTTAGTAACCATATAAAAAAAAACATTAGTATTTTTGCATTCAAAAACAACCCCATAATGGTCAAACACAACAAACATATAATCAAACAACTACACACAGAGATGCATCATCTGAAGCAGTTGGTGACACTATGTTTATTGCTGTTTGGCAGCATAGGCCACCTCGCCTCGCAAACCAGCTGGAGAGATGAGGGTTTCCGCCTCACCAAAAGTGGCGACAACTGGTTTGAATTCGAGTTCAACGTCTCAGACTACACCGTGGACACGCTGGGCAACAGCGCAATACGAATAGCAATACCATCCTGCAACAGCATAAGCCGTGGCAGCGACAACCCGATGCTACCACAGCATCGCGAACATTTCACAGGCGACAAAGGCAGCTCCGCGAGACTGGAGGTGAGCGCCGATGATTGGGAACAGGTTGAAAGCCAAGGCAAACGACTGTGCAAAGCCATTCCTGCGCGCCCAAAGGAGAATGCAGACAGCTGGCAGGCTGAAACATACGCCTCGGAATCAAATATCGCCGTGGCCACATTGAAGTGCAAGGGCGTCATGAGAGGAGAAAAGATTTATGAGCTGACAATCACGCCAGTAAGACAGAATAGAAACGGCACAATAGAAGTTTGCAGACAGCTCAGAGGGAAAATCATCATTGACAACAACAATGGCGACGCAGAGATGCACAGCATGGCGGCAGGACTCGGGCTGAGACGCCTAAGCGGGCAGAAGAGCTACAGCAACAGCCTTGCAGAGAGTACGACAGCAAAGGTCTATCTCGTTGTGTCGCCGTCGCAATTCAGGGAGACCCTTCAACCGCTGGTGAAATGGAAACGGCAAGAAGGCTATATAGTTGAGGAATATTATTTTAACGGAGCAACACGCGAGACCATCAAGCAATACTTGCAGGAGCGCTACGACCAGTCCACGCCGACAAGACCCGCGCCACTGTTCATCCTGCTGGTAGGCGACAACGAGGAGATACTGCAATGGGCGGCCCGAAAGCACGTCAACGGGATAGCGACGCACCTCACAGACCTCTATTTTGCCGAGTTCACGGGCGACTACCTGCCGGACGCACTCCTGGGGCGCCTGTCGGCGAGCGACACCGCGTCACTGGCGCGCATCGTAGAGAAAACCATAGCCTATGAGAAATGCCAATTCGCGGACACCAGCCACCTGCACCGCAGCCTGCTGGTTGCCGGCAAGGAGATGCAGGAGCCGGCGCCTACGGCAACGAACGGGCAGATAAACTACATAAAACAAAAGCTGACAGCACACGACCCACAGAACGACACCATCTGTTTCTACAATCCCTCGTCGGACACGATGCGCCATGAGATATACAACGCACTGACACAAGGCGTTGGCCTGCTGAATTATACAGCACACTGCAACTCATACGGATGGCAGCACCCAAGCATAAACAATCAGGATATCGACACGCTGCCGTCCGACGGGCACTACTTCCTGGCGATAAACAACTGCTGCCGAGCCAACGCCGTGCCTTCCGACTGTTTCGGCGAGCACCTGCTGCGCAAAGCTGGCGGTGGTGCCATCGGGGTGATTGGCGCCGGCAACGAGACGCTATGGGACGAAGACTACTACTGGAGCGTAGGCTGCGGAGCCTCCCCCACCCTATCACCCTCAGACGACAGCACGACGGCCGGAGCCTACGACAGGCTGTTGCACACCAACCTGCAGATGCCATCACAGCAGGCTGAGACACAAGGTCAGATGCTCCTTGCCGGCAACTGGGCTGTGACCATGAGCGGCTCGCCCTACGACGGCTTCTACTGGGAGATATACTCGTTGCTGGGCGACCCTTCGCTGATGCCACAGATAGGGGTACCACAACAACTAAGCCTTGCCGTAGACAGCATTACCGCGGGCGACGAGAGCGTCACACTGCACGGAACCGCCGGAGCGCGTGTGGCGGCGACCTGTGGCGACACACTATATGGCATTTGCATCATCGGAGAGGATGGCGGTGGCACGATGCACCTGTTTAGGCCGGCAGCCGATACGATGCTGTTCACCGCCACCAAACAGTACCATGCGACACAACAGACAACTATGGTCTGTGCGACACCAGCTGAGGCGCGAGTAGTGGCAACAGGTATAGCACTGAGGAACAGCCTGAGCGAAGCATGCAACGCCATCAGCATTGCTGATAGCGGACATATCGTAATAACGCTCAAGAACGTAGGTCTACAAACGGCGACAGGAGTCCGCACGACCACCACCCTGAACGGCACAACGACGACATCAGACATCGTGCAAATACAACATAATCAAGAGACTGAAATAGCCATTCCCACCTTTATTGTCAGCCGAGAACCATCGACGGAGGTCAGCATCACAATAGAGCTGACGGACAGCGACATGTGGCAGACGACACACGTCGTAGACATAGTGAAACCCGAGCTAAAGAGCCTGCAACCGCAACTGCTGCACAACAGCGGCGCAGTCAGCTCACTGCAACAAGGCAAAGAATACAGTATCACTTTCAAACTGACAAACAGAGGAATGGGGTTAGCCAACGATATAGAGGCGACACTGATGAACAACGGCGCAAGATGGCAGACAGCACACCTACGATATGGCGACACAGCAACGGTGAGCCTGCCATTTGTCGCGACAAGAGAAGGTGACGACAGCCTGACGCTGGACATACGAATAGCCCACCGCACCGACACCGTGACAATACAACTGAAATACGCCGTCGACAGCACAGAATCAATCGAAGCTCCCAACAGAGGCAAGACGATAAAAATATATCCCAATCCGGCGCACAACACAGTTATTATCAGTGGCTTTTCAGAGCCCACGACAATCAACATATACGATATGAAGGGGCAAAGGATAGCCCACCTCGAAGCAGAATCAGGAGATGTGATACAATATGAGACGGCAAAACTGCGTTGTGGAGCAGGACAGATGCTAATCGTCGAGACAACGGCGAGAAGTGGCCGTCGAGAGATGCAAAAATTAGTGATAATAGAATGACCCAAGATACAACGACACCTATAGAACAGGAGTACCTGCCACCGATGTTGCTGCAACCCGTTGATACAGTGCAGAGCGACACCGCGGTGAGCGACAGTACCGTATACTGGTATCAGCTTATAGGAGCCACAGATACAGACGACCTGCGCGTCGAGTATCGCGAAAGCCTCTTCGCCGGCAACGGACATACCGTCCAAACCGCTGAGCCACAACTGAGGACAGATGAGAAGAGCAACGACTGGATTTTCGGGGCGCTGACGTTGCTCACAGCCCTCATCTGCTTGTACATCAACCGCCAGCGTTTCAATATCAAGGACATACTACTCTCCATGTTAGACATACGCGTGATGGAACGAGTGTCGCGCGAAAGCAATATCAGAAGATGGTCGCTCATGCCGATGACCGGCATCTATGTGGCATCGCTGGCATTGCTGGCGTTAGGCTATCAGCAGATGCATGGGGCCTTTGTGGCAGGACAGAGCGACGTGATACTCTTCCTTGTGTCTTTAGCAGCGATTGTCCTCTATTTTCTGTGTCGTAACAGTCTGGTTTACATCTTCGGAGTGCTGTTTGACGACCCCGCGCCGTCGCAACTCTACATCACGAACAACCATCTGTTCCATTTTCTCGGAGCCCTATGCCTTCCTCCGCTCCTTTTGCTGTTTTTCTTCAATGGAGCGCTAAGAGCCGCCGTCCTAAAAATAGCCATTGCATTAGTAGCCATTATCTTCATTATAAGGCTATTGCGAGGAATGCAACTTATTTTAACAAATTCAAAAAACAGTAGATTGTATTTATTTTACTATTTTTGCGTATTCGAAATCGTACCCATTTTGGTAATGGCGAAGATTTTATTTCAATAAATAATAGTCACTTACACTATTTTTTCACAATCGAATGAAACTGAAAAAAATTCTGATTTCGCAACCAGAGCCAGCAGATTTGGACAAATCCCCCTTCAAACGATTGGCAAGCGATTTCAAGGTAGAACTTACCTTTTATAAATTTTTTGAAGTTGTAGGCATAAGTGCATCCGAATTCCGCAAAAGCAGGATACACATTTCGGAATACACCGCTGTGATATTCAACAGCAAAAACTCAGTAGACCATTTCTTCAGGATGTCGAAAGAGCTCAGGGAAGTCGTTCCCGAGACGATGAAGTATTTCTGTTCGACAGAAGCGATAGCCCTATACCTGCAGAACTACATACAATATCGTAAGCGCAAGATTTTCTTTGGTGGCCAGTATTTCGCTGATTTGGTGGATGTGATGACCAAGCACCGTGAGGAGAAATTCCTATTCCCGTGCTCAGACGAGAAGCAGACCGAGTATACCAAGTTGCTCGACAAGGCCAAGTTCAAATACACCAAGGCGGCGATGTACCGTAGCATACCGCGCGACTTGAAGCAGTTCAAGCTTGAAGATTTCGACATGATAGCCCTATTCTCGCCCATCGGGGTGAGGTCGCTACTCATCAACTTCCCGAACGTCAAGGAGTCGTCGGTAATGGTGGCGGCCTTTGGTGCCTCGACCCATGCCGCCCTTAACGCAGCGGGCATCAAGATAACCGTGGCGGCGCCCACGAAGAGTTCACCGTCGATGGCGACAGCCATAGAGAACTACATCCTCGGCAAGCAACAGGAGTCGGTGCTGGTGGTGAAGCCCAGCTCGCTAAAGAGCACCAAGACGACACACACCACCAAGACAACCGGCACCAAGAAGACCAAGTCGGTGTTTGCCAGCAAGACGAAGTACAAACAGCTGATGGAGGAGAAAAAAGCCAAAGCCGCCGCCCGCCGTGCCGAACGCGCAGCACAAAAAGCCCTGAAAGAGGCCGAGGCGAAGAAGAGCGAGGCAAAAAAGGCCGAAACAACACAACAGTAAGCGATGCCCACCTTCAGCAAAAGCGAACGGCTCTGCAGCAAAACCACCATCGAACGACTGTACCACTCGGAAAACCGTATAATATGTTTTCCGCTGAGTGTACGCTGGATGCTTGTCGAGCCGCGTAGCGAAAGCGAACGTCTGCAAGTGCTGATAGTGGCACCCAAAAAGAAACTGAAACATGCCGTAGACCGCAACCGCACCAAAAGAGTGATGCGTGAATGCTACCGTATGCGCAAAGACAACCTTGCCAGCCAGTTACGGTCAAGAGGCACCGCCATGGCGCTGTCAGTAAACTACATACACGACCACACGCCTGACTTCCACCGCATGGAGGCGGCGTTCGACAAAATGTTCAGACTACTGGCTGAAGCGATA
>Ga0247610_10005926_pt1 | contig 12794 bp, 14 predicted proteins | sample 174DNAGHGhighgp2_FD_193483 | JGI IMG/M metagenome (GOLD analysis project Ga0247610, IMG submission 193483) | Sheep rumen microbial communities from Palmerston North, Manawatu-Wanganui, New Zealand - 1742 DNA GHGhigh gp2 | ecosystem: Host-associated > Mammals > Digestive system > Stomach > Rumen...
AATGGAGTTGGAAATCATGCTGTGCTCGATCATCTCGCCTTCCTGGAAGCCCATTCGGTCCATGATGCCCGCTATTCGCTCGGAGCCGAACATACGCATCAAATCGTCCTCCAACGACACATAGAAAACAGAACTACCCGGATCACCTTGACGACCGGCACGACCACGTAACTGTCTATCTACACGGCGGCTCTCATGACGCTCCGTGCCGATGATGGCGAGACCGCCGGCTTCCTTCACTTCAGGCGTCAGCTTGATATCCGTTCCACGACCTGCCATGTTGGTCGCGATAGTCACTACGCCGGGACGACCGGCTTCCGCTACTACCTGTGCTTCTTGCTGGTGTAACTTGGCGTTCAGTACATTATGTTTGATCTTGCGGAGGGTAAGCATCTTGCTCAGCAACTCAGAGATCTCTACGCTCGTCGTTCCCACCAATACAGGTCTTCCTTGAGACACCATCAGCGCTATTTCGTCTATCACAGCGTTGTATTTCTCGCGCTTCGTGCGATAGATTCGGTCGTTCATGTCGATTCGCGCGATAGGTTTATTGGTCGGGATTACGACTACATCCAACTTGTAGATATTCCAGAACTCGCCTGCCTCTGTCTCCGCGGTTCCGGTCATACCGCTCAACTTGTTGTACATACGGAAATAGTTCTGGAGAGTGATGGTGGCGAACGTTTGGGTAGCGGCTTCCACTTTGACGCTTTCCTTGGCCTCTACGGCTTGATGCAAACCATCCGACCAGCGACGACCTTCCATAATACGGCCGGTCTGCTCATCTACTATCTTCACCTCGCCGCCGTCGATGATGTAATCAACATCTTTCTCGAAAAGCGTATAGGCTTTCAACAACTGATGAACGGTATGGACGCGCTCAGCCTTTATACTGTAGTTCGTGTATATTTCATCTTTCTTCTGTTGCATCTCTTCGGGGCTAAGATTATTGTGCTCCAACTCGGCTATCTCGCTTCCTACGTCAGGCAACACGAAGAAATGAGGATCTTCGGTCGTACCTGTCAGAGCATCAATGCCTTTGTCTGTCAACTCGATGGTCTTGTTCTTCTCGTCGATTACAAAATACAGCTCATCGGTCGCGATATGCATATTCTTCTCGTTCTCCTGAAGATAGAACTCTTCTGTCTTCTGCATACGCACTTTGATACCGGGTTCGCTGAGGAACTTGATAAGCGCTTTCGATTTAGGCATGCCCTTGAACGAGCGGAAGAGTGCCAACTCGCCTTCCTCTTTCGTCTTCTCGTCTGCCGAACCCATTTTCGCTTTCGCCTCTGCTAACAGCTTGGTGGTCAGCGTCGTCTGCTGACGTACCAACGCCGCTACACGGTCTTTGTACTCGTCGAACATCTGTTCTTCACCGCGCGGAACGGGACCGCTGATGATTAGTGGCGTACGAGCGTCATCTATCAATACGGAGTCCACCTCATCCACTATCGCAAAGTTATGTCCGCGTTGTACAAGATCCAGAGGAGAAGTGGCCATGTTGTCACGGAGGTAGTCAAAACCGAACTCGTTGTTCGTTCCGAAAGTGATATCACACGCATAGGCTTTACGACGCTCGTCGCTGTTCGGCTTGTGCTTGTCTATACAATCAACCGTCAGACCGAGGAACATGTAAATTGGACCGTTCCACTCGCTATCACGCTTGGCAAGGTAGTCGTTTACCGTTACGACATGAACACCCTCATGGGTCAACGCGTTCAGATATACCGGCAACGTAGCAACCAATGTCTTTCCTTCACCGGTCGCCATCTCGGCTATCTTGCCTTGATGCAATACGACACCACCGAACAACTGTACATCGTAATGAATCATGTCCCAGGTTATCTCATTGCCGCCTGCCATCCAGTGATTGACATATACAGCCTTGTCGCCATCTATGGTCACGAAATCAAAACGCTCGTCTGCCGCCAAATCACGGTCCATTTGCGTCGCGGTCACTACCACTTCCTCGTTCTCCGTAAAACGACGAGCGGTCGATTTGACGATCGCATAGGCTTCCGGCAGAATCTCATTCAGCACTTTCTCATACTGCTCTTTGATCTCCTTCTCCAGTTTATCTACCTCGTTGTAGATTTTCTCGCGTTTCTCGATAGGCGTTCCTTCGACGGATGCTTTGAGTTCGGATATACGGTCTTTGTGAGGTTTCACCGCTTCCTGCAACTTGTCCATCAACGCCCATGAATGGGAACGCAACTCATCATTGGACAGCTTGTCGATGGACTCATAAGCTGCCTTGATCTTGTCCACTATCGGCTGAATGGCACGCATATCTTTCTGCGCCTTATTGCCGAATAGTTTCGTAATAATTTCAATAAAATTCATCTATCTATTTACAATTTTGTCATTTACCATGTACTATTTATTGTCTCATTGAGTTATTGTCTCATTGAGCCATTTTGCCCATACCATACACCAGTACGCACAAAATGCGGTGCAAAGGTACAACTTTTTTTTTATATATGCAAATACAAAATGCATGCCGCGTCATTTTTCTGCCATTTTGGCAGTTTTTCTTCCATATTTCTTTGATTTCTTCAGTACAAAATTTGCACATGTCCCAAAAAAGTTGTACCTTTGCGTCGCAAAGGTTAAATGATATGAAAAAACTTTTATTATCCGCATTGATGTGCCTGATGGCATTGTCGATGACTGCGCAGAACGCTCCGTACGTCATCTATGACTATCTGAAGGTCTTCCCGAATGATTTGGGTACGTTTGATGCGGAGCCTAAAACAATCATAGCCCGTCTGAACCAGAACCAGCAATACGGTTACGGCACTTGGCGTTTACCGACGAACGAAGAATTGGCATTGATGAAAGCCAATAATATCATAGCTGATGAATCGTATATGACGCGCGAAAACAAAAAAGGTATCGTGCGTTTGGTAACGGATAGGGAAAAAGGCGAAACCCTATCTCCCATCCCGCAAGGCTATGTCGATTTGGGCCTGCCGAGCGGCACTCTTTGGAAAGAAGAAAATGAGACAGGTGGATTATATACCTACGACCAAGCATTGGCAAAGTTCGGCAACGATCTTCCGACGAAAGATCAATATGAAGAGTTGCTGTCTTCTTGCCGATGGACATGGATAGAAAATGGATATCTAGGAGAGGGGCCGAATGGCGAAACCATCACGCTGCTCGCCGCGGGCTACCGCGATTGTGGTGACAGTGTGAGCAGTGTGAACGACATCTGCTCGACCGGCATCTATTGGTCCTCTACGCCGGATAAGTCGGAGTACGCGTGGGGCCTGTACCTCGATTCGTTCGGAGTGGGCATATTCTACGGCAACCGTTGCAACGCTCAATCCGTCCGCCTCGTCCGTTAGTTTTTATAGACTAATCCTTTGCATCGAAAATCTCAAATATCGTTGAATATGAAAACTCTTATTGGAAGATTCGCTCTGGTCAAAAGCCTCATCCTCGTCGTCAGTATGTCTTTTTGCATCTCTGTCTTTGCGCAGGAGAAAGATATTTTGGAGTATGTTACGGACATCTCTGAATTGCCTGTAAAAAACATGGATACGAAAAAATGGGTCGTAACAAAGATTGATGCGGATAACCGTATATTTTTTGACGGAGAGCAGGTGTTACCGGTTTCTTTGAGCTTGTCTATTCCGGATTACATTATGGCTAATTGCATGACTTATTTCGGCCCGGAATATTACCTCGTCATAGATAGAGATAAAAATATCTCGAATACAAATATATATCTGGGCGCCGTAATAAGGCAAAATTTACTTGCTGTCAAATACTTGCGCCGGATGTGTGCGATGAAACAATACGGGGTGGATTATTCGGAATTAACGGACGAGCAGAAAGAGATGGTTGACGAATGGTTCCCGGATAAAATTTATATGGATATTAAAAATGCGCCTCAAACTCCGACATTGCCGCTGGATGTGTACTATGTCGTTGACACGCAGGCCGAATTTCCCGGAGGGAACAATGCGTTGATAGAATTTTTTCAGGAGAATTTAGAATATCCTCTCGAAGCATATGAGCAAGGTATTCAAGGACGGGCTGTGTGTTTGTTTGTCGTCAATCAAGACGGGTCTATTTCCCATGTGCAGATTTCCGAATCGGCAGGAGACGACAGGCTGGACCAAGAGGCCATTCGGGTTATTCAATCCATGCCCAAATGGAAACCGGCTACCTCTGGAGGAAAAAAAGTCCGTGTAGCTTGCAAGATCCCGATTAATTTCAGCCTTTAGGTTACTATCGTTGCTCCTCCGACAAAAGACTCCGTTTCCGGCCTTATTCCATCGACCAATCTTGGACAATTCTTTTTGAACCATTTTTGGTCATTTTGGACAAATAGCCTTTCATCCATTATCCATTGTCCTTTGTCTTTCGTTCATTGTCCCGGCATCCCATGCCGGTATGCTTTGTTGTTTTGTCCGCCTTCCGCCGCCCGCCCTTTGTATCCGCCAATCTTGGAGGATCGGGCGGCGGACATCGGATGTTTTTTTTGAACCATTTTTGGACTTTTTGGACAGAAAAAATCATTGCTGTCCATTTAAGGACAACCTTAACAATTTAACAGCTTAACAATTTAACAATTTAACGTAAAAAGTGCTTTTCTGAACACTTTTTACCGTTTTCTCTTGCATATTCCAATTTTTTTTTGTATCTTTGCTCCGTTTTTTAAAACCAACAACTGACAATTACAGCAGTAAATACTGACTAAGTACTGACGACTACGAGACAATCCTAGACTTTGTTCGACACTTTATCGACATATATAGCATATTTTCAATATATTACACACTATGTCAAAGCACCTGAAAAATATCGTTATTTCCGATTTGAAAAACACCGTGGCGACTTTTGTGACACTTCCGCCCGATTCTTCTCCTCACACTAAAAGTGTGCGCTATTTTCGTAGTTGCATCGGCATCAAGGCGGTTTGGGGAGCTATGAATGACCGCAAAATAGGCGCAAAACGACGCAAACACATCATTGCGCGGCCATCACGCTTTCGTCCGGGACTCTTTGAACTATATACCTATCATTTCCCAACACATTGGTCAGCCGCCTGTGTCGCCAATAGAGAACTCATCAAACTCGCACAAAAACAAGCACATGCACTCGAAAAAGACCACTCCATGGAAGCCCTTGAATGGCGTATTCGCTTCCTTATGCACTATTTCCGCGTTTTCAAAGGACACCATAAACCCGAACATGGTCTCAAACCATATACTCGTTTCTATCAATACACGTTCGTCTCCATTTACCGCGCACTTCAAGCGGCCGCAAAAGAGCAACAATCCAACGAACAACCGCATTACGTCACTCTCCCTTTAACTTCAGCAAACAACACCACAACGCACAATACTACATCGAATGACATTGCCTTCGAACCCATTCCCATTAAACGACTACAATCTTTTGCCCGACGACGACAACAATTCAACCGAATCTTCCGAGGAGCCGTTACTCCACTCATCATTTAGCACTATAAGGGAATATTTTTAATAAATCATATTAAAAACTTGCACATGTCGATTTTTTTTCGTACCTTTGCAGCCGATTTAAATTGCACAAGTATGTGCACATGCTAAGACAAGGATTGACAACATGAAAAATATTGCATTTATCATCAACCCCGTGTCCGGGTCTAAAGAGACACAAAACGCAAAAAAGAAACTGCCGAAAATAATCATGCAGACATTGGACATGAACCAGTGGCTTCCGAATATTATGTTCACGGAATACGCCGGTCATGCCACGGAATTGGCATACCAGTTTGCACGAATGGGATTTGACGCCGTTGTGGCTGTCGGTGGGGATGGAACCGTGAACGAAGTAGCCAAGGGAATCGTTGAAGGCACACGATACAAGGCGCAGGGCACAAGAGAAACGGCTTTGGGTATTCTCCCCATGGGCAGCGGAAACGGGTTCGCACGACATTTGAATATCCCTATCCGGCCCAACAAAGCCATCGAAATGCTCAACCACAGCGAACCTATCTCCGTGGACTACGGTTTGGCAAACAACCGGCTCTTTGTCAGTACGTGTGGCACGGGTTTTGATGCGGTAGTGGCAGATAACTTCGCCGGAAGTAACAAACGCGGTTTCATGACCTATCTGCAAAACACCATCAAACAAGCGTTTTCTTACCATCCGGAGACATACCATATTGTCGGCGATGGCATAGACGTGATACACAAGGCTTTCCTTGTCACCTTTGCGAACGCCAACCAATGGGGTTACGAAGCGCTCATCGCGCCTAAAGCAAGTGTGCAAGATGGCAAAATGGATATCATGCTGATGTCCAGCCACGCAATCTTAGGCAGCGCTTCATTGGCTCTACGGCTCTTTGCCGGCAATATAGACAACAGTTATTTCATGGACACCATCCGTGCCCGCGAAATAACACTCGAACGAGAAACGGTCGCGCCTTTCCATATCGACGGAGACCCCGTGGAAATGGAGAAAGACATACATATCAGAATCATCGAAGACGGACTGAAAGTGCTGGTAGAAAAAAGATTCTAAAAACCACACAAACTACGCTAACAACGAAAACTACGCAAACCACATATGGAACTGAAAATCATTAACAAAAGCAATAATCCGTTGCCACGTTACGAGAGCGCTCAAGCGGCTGGAATGGACATCCGTTGTAACATCCAAGAGGCATTGACACTTCGCCCTATGGAGCGCAGACTGATTCCGACAGGCTTGTTCATCGAGTTGCCTGTCGGCTATGAAGCACAGATTCGTCCGCGTAGCGGACTTGCACTCAAAAGGGGACTTACCGTGCTTAATACACCGGGAACTATTGATGCCGATTATCGCGGAGAAGTGGGGGTAATACTCATTAACCTCAGTGGAGAACCACAGACCATCGAACCCGGAGAACGGATCTGCCAAATGGTCATCGCCAAACATGAATGCCCGGAAATAGTGGAAGTAAGCGAATTAAGCGAAACAGAACGAGGAGCGGGCGGGTTCGGACATAGTGGAAGAAGTTGAAAATTGAATATTGAGAATCGAAAGTTGAAAATTAAAACTTACATAGTATTTTTCCTCTGCTCTCTCTATTCCGCATTATTTATACCTCTCAATGCGGTCACGACAGAGCAGGAGCAGCAATTTGCCTATTATTGGTACGCCGCCAAACAAGCGATTATGGAGGAGCGGTTTACTGACGCATATGTGCTTTTGGAGTTTTGCCATGCTCTCAAACCCGACGATGGTACCACAACCGGTTTCTTGGGGGTCATCCATAAAGGCATAGGGAACTATGCTCGCGCACTCCTTCTTTTTAAGAATGCCTTCGAATCAGACCCATATGACCAGTGGTTTCGGTACAGCAAAATGCTAATGGAGATGGAGACGCCGGAGACGAATCAGGAATTGATTCGCGTACTGGAGAAAGCGCACGACGTACAAAGTCAGGCTGTTAAAAACAAAAAGGCGCAAACCATAGATGAGGAACTGTTGGAACAACTGAAAGTGGCATACATCGCACAACGCGAATGGAAAAAAGCCTTGGCTATACAAGACGAGACAGACCTTCAGAAAGGGTACGACGCCTATAGTGCTCTGGCTCGTTACCGAATCTATGCGTTGTGGGGAAAACCGAAAAAAGCCATTAACGAAATAGACAAATATCTGGAGCAGGATCCTACGAATGTCCGCTTTATGTTGTTTAAACTGGACATCATGGAGCAAACAGGCGCCAAGCCCAAAGAGTTATATGCCATGTATGAACGTATTTTGGAATATGACCCGTACAATCTCATGGTTCTCAATAACTATGCCTACCATCTGGCCACACACAAGGGAGACCTTCAGAAAGCGGAGAAAATGAGTGCCATCACTATTCAAGAAGAACCTCAAAACCCCGTGTATTTGGACACTTACGGATGGATTTTGCACTTACAAGGACAGGACGAGTTGGCACTCTTCTATCTCAACCGGGCAAAATGGAATGCACAGGAAAACACCAAAGAAGAAGTGGAGAAACATATCAGAGCCATTCAGAAATAAACAATAATTATGCGTATATTACATAAAATACAATGTATTGTTTTGTGCTCTATCATGCTTGCGGTTGTGAGTTGTGGCACAAAGAAAAAAGCAGTTACCAATCATACGCCGGAAACCAGTATTGAAGTGCCCGCTTGGCATACTTGTCTCATCCAAGGTGCAAAAGCTGTTGCTACGACCAACAGACAAAAACTTTCCGCCACCGTTACCATGCAGACTGTACACGACTCGCTGATTATCATCAGTATCATGCCTGCACTTGGCATCGAAATGGCACGACTGGAAGCCACACCAAAAGAACTGGTGGTATTTGAGAAAATTCATAACATCTACGCCCTTACTACCTATGCGGAACTGAACAAGAAACTGACACCTTCACTCAGTTGGAAAACATTGCAGCAACTCTGTTCGGCGGAACTGCCTACAGGAGACAAAACGGCACGGTTGGCATACACGTACGGCAAAGAAAAACTGACGTTGGACCTCCGCTATACTCCCAGAAAAATAAACGTACCACTCAAACTGACCAGGCTACGCACAGATAAATACACAAAAACAGACATCGGGAAATGGCTTTAACCTATTGAACGAAAAGGTAAGACGTAAGGTGTAAAGAGAGAAAAATGAAAAATGAACAAATACATAGAAACTGGAGATTAGGACTCTGCGTCCTTGCCGTTTTTTGTCTTCAATTTTCTGTTTGTTGCGCGGAAAGCGTGAAAGACTTGCAGAAGAAACAGAAAAAACTGCAAGCGGAAATTGAGCAAACCAATAAAATGCTCAAGCAGACCAAAAAAGACGAAAACGCAACGCTCAACAAACTGAGCCTTATTGGGCAGAATATCAAAACGCAGCGTCGCCTGATCAACACTTTGGACAACGAGATTGTGGCGCTTGACCGCGAAATGCAACAGTTGGGTAGCACTCGCGATTCGCTGCAAAAAGTACTGGAGAATTACAAGGAAGACTATGCCCAAATGGTTCGCCAAACACACTACACACGCTTACAGCAGGCTCCGCTGCTCTTTATTCTGAGTAGCAGTAACTACCAGCAACTCGTTCGGCGCACAAGATATCTGCAAGAGTTCGCACATTTCCGCCAAGAGCAAGTTGCACGTATTCAAAGCACACAAGCGGAAATAGACACACAAAACGAATTGCTTCAAGCGAATAGGAACGACAAACAAACTGCGCTTTCTAACCGGAAACGGGAACAGGAAAACCTTCGTAGGGACGAACGAAAACAACAGAACATGTTGAACCAGTTGAAATCCAAAGAGAAAGACCTCAGCAAGAAACTGAAACAACAGCAGAAGAAAGCGGCGGAACTGAACAAGAAAATCGACGAAATGGTTCGCAAACAAGCCGAAAAAGCGGCCAAAACGGCTCTCACGAAAGAGCAAAAACTGCTCGCTGGAGGTTTTGAAACCAACAAAGGACGACTTCCTTGGCCCGTGGAGAATGGCACTATCATCGGACATTTCGGCAAACAACAGCATCCTGTCTATTCCCAGGTAACGATTGACAACAAAGGTATTTATATCCAAACGACATCCGGTAGCAAAGCACGCGCTGTCTATAAAGGCGAAGTAACAAGCTGTTTCATGGTGGCTGGAACATATGCTGTCATCATCCAACACGGTAACTACCGCACTGTCTATTCGAACCTCAGCAACCTGAATGTCAAACAAGGGGACAAAGTGGACACCAAACAGATCATCGGCACTATATTCACCGACCCGGAACAGGACCAGAAAACGGAATTATATTTCCAGATATACAAAGACAAGAACATATTAAATCCCGAATCATGGATAGCAAAATAAAATCATTAACCGCTTATGCATTAACCATTTGTGCATTTGTTTTGACCCTCATCTTTTGTCCGTCGTGCAAGAAGAACGATTGGGCGGATTGGAAAGTGCAAAATGAAGTGTGGCTCATTAATAACGCCGCAAAAGATAGTGTACAGGTATCCTCTACCGGCTTACAATACAAAATTAAGGAGGATCCCACACCACAGGATGCACGACCGAACTTGAATAGCACGGTCGTATGTGACTATACCCTGAAACTCATCAACGGAGCTTTGATTGACGCAGGCAATAATGTAGCGCTCAACCTCAGTAACACGATTGCTGGCTTCGCCGAAGGATGCCACAAGATTCACAGCAACGGCGATATTGAACTGTTCATCCCTGCCTATTTGGGATATGACAAAACCAAATATGACACCAACGACTACTCTGCCGCCGAAGGATTTGGCACAGAAGGCACACAGAGTTATATCCCTCCCTACTCGACCCTCATTTATACCGTTCATATATGCGGCGTTATGAACTGATAGAGCATATGCGGCTATGGGCTACAGGCATCATCGTTGCTATTACATTGGTCCTCACTTCGTGCGAAAACACCAGTTTCAGAAGTAGTGTGCCCGTCTATCCTGTACGCGTAATCATTGATACGCGCGTTGGGGCGTTCGTGCATTTCCAACCTACGGTCCTGAACTCACATATAGTGGTCAATAGAAACGGCTTTTTTATGGACGGGAAATATGTACTGCCCGTAACGGCGGTGGACGCGTGGGGGTATGGAGGAGTGGTTGCATATGTGGGACTTAACGGGTATTGTGCTTTTGATTTGGCGTGCCCTTATTGCGCTGGAAGAGGCTCATGCCATCCTTGCGAAGTAAGTGAACCTTTCGCTGTATGCCCTTTTTGCGGAGAGGAATACGACCTCGGTTCAGGACTGGCTATGCCGCAACACGGCATCAGCCATGAAACACTAAGACCACTCAATATCTTCAGTTCCGATGGCAAACTGACCATTACACAACGGCAATAAACGATTCCTTATGATAGAAGAAAACATGCTGATCAGTATAGGCGTTCTTAAACGTACACACTATAAGGACCTGCCGCCATTCGTCTTCGTCAAACGAGATGGATTATTCGTTCCTTTCCGCTCGCAAAACATCTCTGAACTGATGGGAGAAGAGGGATTCGTCTTGCGCTCGGACATACAGGACGAAGACGACGGTCTCATGACTTGGCAGGACTTGACCGGATACACTATTGAGGATGACGAAACGGGACGTGTGGGGGTAATTGACAACATTGACGAAAGTACCATCAATACCCTTGCCACGCTCGACGACGGACGCCTTGTGCCGCTACACGAAGATTTTATACTCGATATTGACGAAGACGCTCATGTGCTTCGCGTACATTTTCCTTTTGCATTATGAAAAAACTGACCTCCGCCGAAATGGGGCGGATGAACATAGACCAATACAAAGAAGCGGACAAACTGCCACTGGTAGTTGTTCTTGATAATGTCCGAAGTCAGCATAACGTGGGGGCCGTTTTTCGTACCGCCGACGCGATGCGCATAGAAAAAGTAGTACTTTGTGGCATTTGTTGCTGCCCGCCGAACCAGGAGATTCATAAAACGGCGTTAGGAGCCGAAGAGAGCGTCGAATGGAGTTATTTTAAGGATACCATAGAAGCTGTTCGGGCGCTACAAGCCGAAGGATACACAGTCTATGCCGTAGAACAAGCACATGACTCCATCACTCTCGAAGACGTGGCAGAACAAATCACAAATTACAAATCACAATTTACAAATTGCCCTAAAATCGCTGTGATTTTAGGGCATGAGGTCTTCGGCGTTCAACAGGAAGTAGTAGATATTTGTACACAATGCATAGAAATACCTCAATATGGAACGAAGCACTCGATGAACGTGTCAGTAACAGCAGGCATCGTCATGTATCGCTTAGCCTCCTCGCTCCGGCAAGAGACAAAGAAGTAGCCAAGGTGGCAATACAAGCAGGAGCCGACGCCATTTACATCGGTCCTCCGGCTTTTGGTGCACGACAAGCTGCGGGAAACAGCATCGGAGATCTGGCGGAGGTGGTCAGTTATGCCCATTCGTACGGCGTGCAAGTTTTAGTGACGCTCAACACCCTGCTCCGCGAAGACGAATACCCGCAAGCTGTCGCGCTCGCGCATGATTTATACAAGATAGGTGTCGATGCGCTCATTATTCAGGACCTTCATCTTCTCAATTTTGATTTACCGCCTATCCGACTCCATGCTTCGACACAATGCGACAACAGAACGCCGGAACACGTGGCACACCTTCGCGACTTGGGATTCAAACGCGTCGTACTTGCCCGTGAACTATCCATAGACGAGATACGCGCTATCCATGAAGCCGTTCCGGATATGGAGCTTGAAGCATTCGTGCATGGAGCTCTTTGCGTCAGTTATTCAGGACGATGCTATATATCCGAAGTGCTCGCCGGACGTAGCGCCAATAGAGGCGCATGCGCACAGTTCTGCCGAATGGCGTACGACCTCTTGGACGAGTCCATGAATGAAGTTTTGGACGAGCATGGTGAACCCATTCACCAACGCTATCTGTTGTCCCTCCAGGATATGGACCGCTCGGCGTTTCTGAAGGAACTGATTGACGCCGGCGTAACGACTTTCAAGATTGAAGGACGACTCAAAGATGCCGACTACGTGACGAATATAACAGCCTATTACCGGGAGAAATTGGATAAATACCTAAATGACCAAATAAATGGTCAAATGGTAAATGAAGGGGCTGTGTACAAACGCACGTTCACACCTGACCCGGCTAAGACTTTCCATCGCGGAGGAATAGACTATTTCCTGCACGGACGCACACGCCCCATGGCGAATTGGACTACGCCCAAATCGACCGGAGAATATATCGGCGAGGTCATCGAATCCCGT
>Ga0247610_10005927_pt1 | contig 12793 bp, 15 predicted proteins | sample 174DNAGHGhighgp2_FD_193483 | JGI IMG/M metagenome (GOLD analysis project Ga0247610, IMG submission 193483) | Sheep rumen microbial communities from Palmerston North, Manawatu-Wanganui, New Zealand - 1742 DNA GHGhigh gp2 | ecosystem: Host-associated > Mammals > Digestive system > Stomach > Rumen...
ATGGATCCTGTGCTTGATTCCTACGCTCAAGATGCGTCTGGCATCACCGAGGAAGAGAAGCAAATCTGTATCAATGCGCTTCGAGCTCCTCTGCTCACGCTGATTAATACAGCAGAGCTGATAGTAGATGAGGATGGGCAGATACCCCATGATGAGTATATACAGTTACGTGATGATGTGTGTCGTGAGGCCTATCATGTGTCAACTTCTACTCATCAGCTTGTATTGTTCAGTCTTTATGGCGATGATGTTCCAACGCCGAAACCGGATAGGATTGGATTAAATGAAATGGCACGCTCCATTCTGAACAGTTATGATCTGCATCCTTCTTCGATATACAAGAATCGTACGTTAGACAAGGAGTTCACTACCTCTGTGCCAGATGATGTGATGGTTAATATCAGTCCGCTGTTGCAGGAACTATTGAACTGTCTGCTTGACAATGCCGATAAGTATGCCACTGGTGGTAGCTTGTCGATGAACTGCTATGCTGATGTTGATGGTACTTATGCTATATCCATCAGCAACGAAGGTCCTGTTATTCCTATTGCTGATGCAGAACGTATCTTTGAACCATTTGTCCGTCTTTCAGCCGATGAGCCCAGTCTTGGCATTGGTTTACCTTTGGCTCGTCGTCTTGCTGTCTCTATGGGATATAACATCGTTCTTGATTTGAAATATGACAAGGGTGCTCGTTTTGTGGTTACAGGCATCTAAATTTTTATGTTGTTTCTTGCATCATGTGCTGTAACTCATTTGTTCATCCATTCCTTACGTTCCGTCTCTGTCATCTTCTCGATGGCATAGCGGAGCGTAGTACGAGGCATCTCGTGGGCATGCTGGTAGAGGAAATCGCGAAGTAGATTCACCGATACACGCTTGCCCATTTCCCGTAGCATCCAGCCAACAGCCTTGTGCATCAGGTCGTGAGGATGATGCAGGTGTTTCTCGGCATAGCGCAGGCACCATGACGGGTCGCCTTGCTGAGATGTCTTCCATGTGCAGACCATACTCATGCGTTGCCGCCACAGGCAAGAGCTTGCGGCTAAGGAGTCGAGAATCCCTATTTTGTCTCCAAGGTTTGAAGGCAGCAGCAGCCAATGTCCAAGAATCTTCGGAGCAGAGAGATCCACCAAGTCCCAGTTGTTGGCCTGTTCAGCATATTTCAGATACATTTCCACGATTTCATCGCGCTTTTGAAGTGCTTTGGCATCATTCTCCAAACGCTTTGTAGCCAATTTCTCAAACTGTGCTACCATGATGAGCAGTCCACATAGTCTCACCTCATGCCAGCGTGACATCAGCAGTTCCGGCACTTCGCTGAGCGGAGTTTCTTTTGCTGCTTTCACTACCTCGCGTGTCTGAGGCACTTTGAGACCTAAGAACTCATCCCCTTCGCCATACTCGCCTGGTCCCGTCTTGAAGAAGCGCATCAACACTTGTCGCTGCTCCTCATTACGCAGCGACTCCATATAGTCTATTATCTCTCTTGCCGTTGTCATAGTGCTTATTTCATTTCTTCGGGTTCCCATAGGTATTGCTGCATATCTACATGACCATTGGCTTTGAACATCACGCCTTCTGCCTCTAATAGTGTGCGCTGAAGACTCCATCCTGGTGCTGTGCGCCCTTCCTTGTTGACTACACGATGGCAGGGCAGGGTGGCTGCTTCTGGTGAATAGCGTAGCACGCGACCTACCATCCGCGAATGACTGGGCCAGCCAGCCCAGGCAGCAATAATGCCATAGGTGGTAACCTGTCCATGAGGTATTTGGCTGACAATGTTCAGCACATCATCGTGGAACAGCCGTGCCTGCTCTGGCGACATACTATCAGCATAGTCCTTCATTTCTCGTTTGCTTGCTAAAAATACTGTTTGAACATCTGCCTGTATGCTTCTACTTTTTTATCGAAAGCCAGTGGATAGGCTCGCGAGGAGGATGGGAGTCGATAGAGCACTACTTGTTCCCCCGTCTTGTTGAACGTATCAGGAATAGGGACAAAGGAGTTGACCCTGGGCAGGCTGGGGATATTCATGGTAGTGCATAGGGTCTCGGTAGCTTTTTCTCCTGTTGTCACGATGGCTCGCAACAGTGGCAGCTGTGTTATCAAGGCTTTGATGTCTGTAGGCTCCACTACCTCAAGAAATTTGTCTGAAGCATTGTCCTGCAGACGACGGATGGCTGTAGAGGTATCAAAGAAGGCGATGCCTTTTTCCTGGCAGAACGTTACGATATCAAGCAGTTTAAAACGCTTGTCCGTTTCATCTACGAAGTGGTTACGGTCAGCAAAGAATACAGCTCCCTCAATGCGCCAGTGGTCGTTGATGAAGTTAGGGTAATAGAAGTCTATGCACCACCGTTTACGTTGAGGGGGAAAGCTGCCAAGGAAGAGAACCTTTGCGTTTGTGGGTAAAAACGGTATCAGCGGATGATATTCCACACCGTCCACACTGCGTGAAATGTTCTCTTTATTCAGATAGGATATTGTCTGCCCCATCATTTCACTTTCCACACGTTAAGTATAATGCCGTTGAAGTCTTTTACCCATTCGGGTTGACAGACAAAGAGAGCGTTGTTCAGCCATGCATAGTGACTGTTCTTTGGGGCTTCGAATTGTGGTGCCGCCTTGAAGTAGTAATACGGATTGCCTTGTTCATCTTTGCCGTCGCAGACCAATCCTTTGTTGCGTACGTGGATATAGACGTCATCGTCAGTCCGGATGCTGTAGATAGCCTCCAGTTCTGTGCGTGTACCTTCAGCATTAGCCAGTTGGTAGTCAGCACCACCAGCCAGTATGGTTCCTTTTAACAGCGGTCCTTCAAAGGTCCCTCCTGTAATGGGGATGACGATACGTCGTCCGTGGTCTGTCTCTCCAACCGTATAGGCATTGTCTATTTTAACCCTCAGCTGCATGGCAAATTCCAGTTCAGGGCTATCTTTGGGCGGATAGGTCTGAGCCTTGGCAGTGAGTGCGGTTAGTGTCAGTGTAATGATTAATAAGAGTTGTTTCATTGTCTTCCTTTAAGTTGTACTTACCTGTTCTTTCAGTCGTTTCTTCAACTCACGATAGTCTTCCAGCAAGTTCCACAGTCCGTCTTCTGATAGCACACCTCGTTTTAAGTCTTTTGGCAAGAGGTTTTGTTGATCAGCATCGAAGTCCTCTTTCCACTCGCTACTACCGTAATAAGTGTTCAGCGTGTCGATATCATTCTTTGCAGCCTCAAATTGGTCGAGTGCTGCCGACAGCCCCATGACTGCCATTGAAGCCCGATTCATCCTCTGCTCCATTTCTTTTATTCGCTCTGTCTGTTCCATCTATTTGTCCAGAATTTGTTGAGCATGTTCCTTGGTCTTAATCTGCTTGCCTGCCAATATTTGCTCTATGACACCTTCTTCATTGATTATAAAGGTAGTACGTATAGTGCCCATCACCTTCTTGCCATACATAGACTTCTCGCCCCATGCCCCCATGGCTTCCAGTAACGAGTGATCAACATCGGCAATCAGTGGGAAAGGCAATTGATGTTTTTCCTTGAACTTCTGGTGTGATGCAGCAGAGTCCTTGCTTACCCCCACAACCTCATAGCCTGCACCTTGCAGCTCGTTGTAATGGTCTCTTAGGCTACAGGCCTCGCTGGTACAGCCACTTGTGTTGTCTTTCGGATAGAAGTATAAAATAAGTTTCCTACCCTTGTAGTCGCTCAGGCGTATGTCTCGTCCCTGTTCGTCTTTGCCCAGTATTTCTGGTGCTTTGTCTCCGATATTCATCATACTTCTTGCTTTTTATTAGTTACATTTTTGCTTGTCGTGCATATTCAAAGAGTGCTGTTGGCAGGTGACAGTAGCCGTCAGGATTTTTGTCCAGATAGTCTTGATGGTACTCTTCTGCCGTATAAAAGTTCCTTAAAGGTACGCGTTCCACGACAATAGGTTCCGTAAACAATGCCTGTTGCTCGTCGAACACCTTATTAATAATTGGAAGCTGGTCTTCAGAAATGAAATACACACCAGTGCGGTAGCGTGTCCCCTCGTCATGTCCTTGTCTGTTGAGGCTTGTAGGGTCAATAGCCTTGAAGAACATGTTCAGTAGGAACTCTAGGCTGACCACCTGTTCGTCGTACTGTATGTGCACGGTCTCAGCATATCCTGTTTGGTCGGTATATACTTCCTTGTAGGTTGGGTTCTGCGTTTCTCCATTGGCAAATCCTACCTCGGTATTCAGTACTCCATGAATTTGTTTGAAGAAGTGTTCTGTTCCCCAGAAGCATCCCCCGGCAAAATAAATCTCTTTCATCTTTATGTGACAACATTTAAATTTGTTGCAAAGATACACATAATCTGTAATAAAGAGGTAAAAAAGAATGTTTTTCTTTGTCGGTTGATGATATATTTGTAACTTTGCAGAACAAAATAATCGAGGTAAAATGGAGGTTGTTTTTATTCTCATTGGTGTAGTACTGGGTGCAGTCATCGGTTTCCTCATGGGCAGGTCGCGCTCAAATGCGCTGTCTGTCAAATTGGCTATTGAGGAAAAGGAGCTGGAGCGTGTCAAGTCGTTGATGGACGAGCTAAAGGAGCATAACCAGGCGGCTCTCAATGCAAAGGACCAGGCACATAAGGAACTGCTACGAGCTCAGGAGGAGCGCCATCAGGAAGCAGTAGAAGCTATGGAGCAGCGTTTCCGTGAAACGATGGACAAGGTAACAGCTCAGGTAAAGACAGCCACAGAGAGTATGCTAAAAGACCGTCAGAAGGAGTTTGCCGAGTCCAGTAGTAATAATCTTGGTCAGATTGTTACTCCATTGCGCGAGACGATAGAGAAGATGAAACGTGCCATGGACGAGAATACGGCGAAGCAGACCTCCATGAGTGGTGAGATGAAGGCCAATATTGAAAACATGATGCGTCAGAGTATGGCCGCCAAGGAGAGTGCTGACGAGTTGACACGTGTCTTTAAGCATGGGGCAAAGGTGCAGGGTGACTGGGGTGAGACCATTCTGGACGAGCTGTTACAGTCGCAGGGGCTGACAAACGGCATTCATTATGATACACAGGCAACCATCAAAGATGCCAGTGGTAACACTGTGAAGACGGAGGAGGGCGGTCTGATGCGTCCAGACATCATCATGCACCTGGACCAGCGGCGTGAGCTTATCATCGACTCGAAAGTGTCGCTCACAGCTTTTATGGACTATGTGAATGCTGACAATGAAGATGACCGTCAGCGTTACCTGAAGTTACATGTTGAGAGCATACAGAAGCACGTGAAGGAGCTCTCTATGAAGGATTATTCGTCGTATATCCAGCCTCCGAAGGTGAAGATGGATTATGTCATTATGTTTGTGCCTCATACCGGGGCGTTATGGACTGCACTGGGTGCCCAGCCAGACCTGTGGCGCCGTGCAATGGAGAAGAATGTCTTTATAGCTGACGAACAGACACTCTTTGCCGCGTTACGAATTATCAACCTGACGTGGACACAAATTATTCAGGCGCAGAACCATGAGAAGGTGTATGCGTTAGCTAATGAGATGCTCAACCGTGTAGGGCAGTTCTGGAAGGAGTACGAAGCCATGGGGCGTGCATTGAAGAAGGTGAACGAGGCCTATGAAAATGGTCAGAAGAAGATTACAGACGGCGGTCAGAGTATCAACACCACAGCCAACCAACTCATAAAGCTGGGTGCCCGTCAGAGTGACAAGAATCCGTTGCCTGCAATCAATACAAGTGATATATGATTTGAATCACAAATAACCAACAATAAGTCAGAACAAGCAGTTGATTAATGGCAAATGAGAACGGATGGCTTACTTGGGTGAACTGATATCTATAGGTGTTGCGTTCTCATGGACGGCAACAGCATTGCTGAGCGAGTTTGGCAGCAAGCGTCTGGGCAACTTAACGCTCAACGTGTTGCGTATGGCATTGGCATTGCTCTTCTCTGCCGTGCTGTTTCTCGTTGTCATGGGTTCGCCCTTGCCTCCAGGAGCAACCTGGAGCGCCTGTGGTTGGATGCTGCTATCAGGATTGGTAGGTTATGTTATTGGCGACTTTTGTCTTTTTCAGTGTTACATTATTATCGGCTCCCGTTACGGACAGCTGTTTATGACCCTTGCTCCCCTGTCGGCAGCACTGACGGCATGGGTGACGCTGGGCGAGGAGATGACAATGAAGAGTGTGCTTGCTATGATGGTGACGCTTTTTGGTATCGCCATATCGGTGTTGGGTCGTGGTGAGCACCATCGGGTGTCGTTGAAGTTGCCACTGCATGGTGTGCTATTTGCTATTGGCGCCGCTCTTTGCCAGGGTATTGGCTTGGTGTTGAGTAAGATAGGCATGGAGCATTACGACATTACCCAAGTGCCATCGTGGCTGATACCCTTCAGTGCCAATTTCGTGCGTTGTATAGCAGGTATCGTAGGATTTACGTTGCTGATGTATTTCCGGGAGGGACTGTCACCGTTGCGTGATGCGCTACACGATGCCAAGGGCATGTCGGTAGCCACGGCAACCACCATCTTTGGTCCCTTCGTCGGTGTAGGCTTCTCGCTCATGGCTGTGCAATACACCAGTGCCGGCATTGCTTCTACGCTGATGGCGTTAACGCCCATCATCATTATTCTGCCTTCCTATTGGTTGTTCCGTGAGAAGATAACATGGAAAGCTGTTGTAGGTGCAGTAGTTTCCGTATTAGGTGTCAGCCTGTTCTTCCTGGATATTTAGTCTGGTTGCTCACCGTTTATACGGTCAATGATCAAGGCAATGGCTCCGTCGCCCGTCACGTTGCATGCTGTGCCAAAAGAGTCCATGGCAATGTAGAGCGCAATGATGAGTGCCTGTTGAGCGGCATCAAAGCCCAGGATGGCTGACAGGGGGGCCAGTGCTGCCATAATGGCTCCACCGGGAACACCTGGTGCTGCTACCATGACGATGCCCAGCATCAGTATGAAATGCAGGAAAGTACCAAAGTCGTAGGGTAGTCCCTGCAGCAGGCAGATGGTGAGTGCACAGGAAGTAATCTTCATGGCCGAGCCCGACATGTGAATGGTTGCACAAAGAGGAATACAAAAGCCTGCCACTCTTTCGTTGACCCCATTTTTCTTTGTTTGCTGTAGTGTCACTGGTATGGTGGCTGCCGAGCTGCTGGTTCCCAGGGCCGTCATGTAGGCCGGCAGCATGTTCCATAGTAGTCGGATAGGGTTACGCCGGGTAATGAGTCCTGCTACGCAGAACTGGTAAATGAGTATGACGATGTGTAGAATGAAGATAACGATAATAACCTGTGCAAAGACCGATACAATGTGCCACACCTGTCCTGTAAAAGTCATTTCCAGGAAGATGCCGAAGATATAGAGTGGCAATAAGGGTATGACCAGTTTACTGATGGTTTGTGTCACTACTGCCATGAACTCCTTGCTGATGGTGTGCAGCGTGGTCAGCTTGCCATAGGCTATGCACAACCCCATCATAAACGAGAACACCAGTGCCGACATGACATCGAACATCGGAGGTATGTTTATTTCGAAGAATGGCTTTATCGTGACAGCCTCCTGGCTGACAGCCGTGGCCGATTGAGCCACCTCGCTGACTATCGACGGGAAGAGCCAGTTGCCCGTTCCGTAAGCCATGAGTCCGCACAGCACCGTGTCGAGATAAGCAATGGCTACAGTGGTGAGCAACAGTTTCAGTGCCGTGTGTCCAATATCGGCAATGGCTGGCAACACCAGTCCAATTATAATCAAAGGAATAAGGAAGCCCAATAGCTGTGCAAAGATGCCATTGAGGGTTACAAACGGGCGTATCCAAGGTTCTGAAAGACATAATCCCAGACCGATGCCCAGCACGATGGCGAGCAGGATGCGTGGTAATAGTCCGAACCTGACGTGTTTCATTTTCTGTCTTCCTCGATTAATGCTAATAGTTTCTCCACAGCTTCCTCTTCGGGAATATTCTTCATGATGCACTCCTTCTTGCGATAGAGCGATATCTTACCTCTTCCTGCACCAACGTAGCCATAGTCGGCATCGGCCATCTCGCCAGGACCATTCACGATGCAGCCCATAATGCCAATCTTCAGTCCTACCAGGTGGGTGGTAGCAGCCTTGATGCGTGCAATGGTTTCTTGCAGGTTGTAAAGCGTACGTCCACAGCCTGGGCAGGAGATGTATTCGGTTTTTGTAAACTTGATGCGTGCTGCCTGTAGGATGGCATCGGCAAGGGTGGTGAGCTGTTCGTGGGTGAACTGCGAACCACAGTGTAGGATGAGTTGAGTGGCCTTGCGGTCGATGAGTGTTGAGCCGGCGGCCATGGCAGCCTTCAGTTGCAGTGTCTCCCAGTCGGGAGCATCAATAAAAAGATGGAGGGTGTCGCTCTCCACCCACATACGTTCCTGGTCTCCCTCCTTCAGCAGTGGCAAGGGCAGCTCTTTGGACAGCTCCACCAGTTTGCGTGCAACAGGTATTTCGCATTCGGGTTCTTCGCTCAGACTGACACGAATGGTGTCGCCAATGCCCTCGGTCAGCAGTGCGCCAATGCCTACTGCCGACTTGATGCGTCCGTCCTCGCCTTCGCCTGCCTCGGTGACGCCAAGGTGTAGCGGATAGTGCATATCCTCGCTGTCCATGGTTTTCACCAACAGGCGGACTGTGGTTACCATGACGACGGTGTTGCTGGCTTTGATGCTGATGACCACGTCGTTGAACTGTTCACGCTTGAAGATACGCAGAAACTCCATGCAACTTTCCACAATGCCTTCGGGTGTGTCGCCATAACGTGACATGATGCGGTCGCTGAGCGAGCCGTGGTTCACACCTATACGTACTGCTGTATGGTGCTCACGGCATATATTGATAAAGGGCAGCAGCCGGTTCTCTATCTTCTTGAGCTCCTCAGCATATTCTTCGTCGGTATATTCCAAGTGCTTGAACGTACGACCGGGATCAACATAGTTGCCTGGGTTGATGCGTACTTTCTCACAGTATTGTGCTGCCACATCGGCTACATGGGCATTGAAGTGTACGTCAGCCACCAACGGTGTCATGTATCCGTCAGCTTTTAGTCGTTCTGAGATGTTTCTCATGTTCTCCGCCTCACGTGTGCCTTGTGTGGTGAAACGTACCAGTTCACCTCCGGCATCAATGATACGCTTGGCTTGTGCCACCGACTGTTCCGTGTCGTTAGTGTCGGTGGTTGCCATCGACTGTATGCGGATGGGGTTCTTGCCACCAATGCCTATTCCACCAACGTGGACCTCGGTACTAATTCGTCTTGTACTCATATTTTACCTCGGCTAAGTCCTTGTTGGCCTTTTCTATCTTCTCTTTCAGGCCGCTCTTGTATGTCTTCAGACGTGCTGCCAGTGCCTGGTCGCCCAGGGCAAGCATCTCAACAGCCAGTATGGCTGCGTTCTGTGCTCCGTTCACGCCAACCGTAGCCACAGGGATGCCTGGTGGCATCTGTATGATAGAGAGCATGGCATCCAGTCCGTCAAGCATACCCTTGATAGGTACTCCGATGACGGGTAGGGTAGTGGATGCTGCAATGACGCCTGGCAGTGCTGCTGCCATGCCAGCTGCAGCAATAATGACGCGTATGCCTCTTCCTTCGGCTTCCTTGGCGAAGGTTTCCACGGCCTCTGGCGTGCGATGAGCAGACAATGCGTTGACTTCGAATGGTACCTGCATGTCGTTAAGTTGTTTGCATGCTTTTTCCATGACGGGCAGGTCGCTTGTGCTGCCCATGATAATGCTGACGATAGGTTTCATATATAATAATTTAAGTTTCTTCTATAAGAACAGGAAGGCAAGTACCGTGCACACCATTCCTACAAAGAAGCCTGCCACCACCTGCGACAGCGTGTGTTGACGCAGAATCATACGGCTGCTGCCTAACAGGCCTGCAACAATGAAGAGCAGACAAAACCACCATACTGGATTGAAGCCGAAAGCATCGGCAAAGACAAACAGTGCTCCTGCAAATCCTCCGATGGCAGCCATGTGTGTGGAAATCTTCCATACCATGTTCACCAAGGCACACACCATCTGAACGGTCAGGGCTGCAATGACAATGCTCACCATGAAGTGTGGAACGTGTACCAGTTCCATCAGGTAGATGCATGCAAAGTAACACAGGATGGAGATGATGTACGGCACCATGCGGCGCTCCTTCTGTCCCAGTTCTATGAGGGTCCAGCCGTTGTAGCGCCGATACATACGTATGAGGAAGGTGGGTAGCATGATGGTGAACAGCAGTACCATTGCCAGTATGCGCAGCTTGAATATCCACGGATACAGGCTCAGGTAGCTGAACAGGAACATGGTAAGCAGTCCTACCAGTGGAAGGTAGAACGGTGTGAACACCAGACTGACGATGCGCGCACCCATGATAATCTGTTTCTCTCTCGTCATTTTCGTAGTCGTGCTATGGGAATGCCCAGTTGTTCGCGATATTTCGACACCGTGCGGCGTGCTATGGGGAAGCCCCGTCGTGCCAGTTCTTCCTTCAGTACGTCGTCGCTCACTGGGTTGTTCTTGTCCTCATTATCTATAATGTCGCGCAGGGCGGCCTTGATTTGACGTTTCGACAGTTCCTCACCGCTCTCTGTCACGTAGCCGTCGCTGAAGAAGTAGCGTAGTGGAAAGGTCCCCCATCGTGTAAGGGCATACTTTGAGTTGCTTACGCGTGAGATCGTGCTTGGGTCCAGTCCGGTGCGTTCACTGACGTCTTTCAGTATCATGGGGCGTAGTGACGATTCGTCACCATCCTCGAAGAACTGGTGTTGTATGTGTATGATTGCCTGCATGGTGACGGTCAGCGTGTGGCGACGCATGCGCATGGCTTCAATGAAGATCTGGGCGGCATCTACCTTTTTCTTCGTGTAGAGCAGTGCTTCCTTCATCTGACGACTCATGTGCTCGCGGTTGGTCTGGTATTCCTTCAGCGTGTCGGCAAACGATGATGATACATGTAGCTCGGGCACCTCGCTGTTGTTCAGGTGGAACGTCACGGTGCCGTCGTCCAGTGTATCGACAATGAAGTCGGGTGTTATCTGTTGTAGCGAACGCCCCATGCTCTCACCCATCGACGAGCCAGGCTTGGGGTTCAGCTTGCGCAGCTCGTCCATCAGGGTTGTCGTCTGCACGTCCGACAGTCCCAGTGCCGCACCGATGCGCTCCCAGCGTTTCTTGGTGAACTCATCGAAGTACTGCTGCACTACTGTTGTCATCAGGTCGCGTAGGCGTGAGGGCTCTTTGCGGTCAATTTGCAGTTGCAGGCATTCCTTCAGCGAGCGGGCTCCAATGCCGGCAGGGTCAAACTCCTGCAGCTTATGCAGCACATTCTCTATCTCGTTTGTCGTAACATCAATATTGTGGAAGATGGCCAGTTCGTCGCTGATGCTTTCGGTGTCCTTGCGCAATAGACCGTCATCATCGAGTGAACCTATCAGATAATCCATCACGTATGACTCCTTGTCTGTCAGTTCTATCTCGCCTTTCTGCTCATTCAGTTTGTCGTAGAACGATTCCACGTTGCCATAAACCATCTCCTCGCGCTCCTCCTCGCTTCCGTTGCCGTGCTCCATCCGACCGCCGTAATAGACTGGCAGCTCCTCGTCGTCCCGACCGATGTCGGCCAGAGCATTGTCAAGTGCCGACTGTCGCTCCTCGCGCTCGGTCTGTTTGTAGAAGTCTTCGTCCTCAGTATGCTCTGTGTGCTCGTCCTTCCATTCTGTGCTGTCTGTCTCGTCGCCCGTGTTGGTTTCCAGTGCAGGGTTATCGTCCAGCTCTGCCTGAATGCGGTCTGCCAGCAGTGCAACGGGCAGCTCCACCAATTGCGAGTGAAGCAGTTGGCGCTGCGAAACGGTCTGTAGCAGCTTCTGTTGCTGCTCCTGGGTCTGTACCTGTACTTGGCTTTGCGGCATAGTGACTATTTCTTTTGACGTGCAAAGGTATAAATAATTTCTGAATTAGGCATAGTATTCCTTCAATTCTTTTGCATAAGATGCTAATTGTTCCAGATCGTCACTGCCATGTCGGCGCCACACTTCCGAACATGGACCCAACAAGTCACTAAACATCACGTCGTTGCGATTCAGGTAAGGGTCAATGCGTTGGAAGATTTCCATCACCTCTACCACGTCTGTGGCACGTACCTTCAGCAAACGGGCCAGCTCGCGTACCTCTGGGGTCTCCGTCACCATGGTGTTTGGTGTCAGTCGGAAGTAAAGGTCGAGCACCAAGGTCAGTGCCACGGGTGTCCATGGCGAGCCGGGAGCGACGGGTTTGAAGTCTTTCTCGAACGACTCGCGTATCTCCACACCTTCGTAGAATGCTTCAGCATCACCATAGCCTTTCATCTGTCGGAGCAGACTGACGGCACGTCTCAGTCGGGTGGGGTTCTGGCCGTATTGCTGCCAGATGCGCTCTATGCGTGGTGTCTGTAGCGTCGTGAGTTGGCACATCTTGCTAAAAAGCACCTTGGGGTGTATGTGCAACTCCATGGCCAGGTCCACCATGGGCTTGCTGTACATGGGTTTCAGTCCTTTTGGTTTGAGAAGGTATAGCTGTAGCAGTAGCAGCCAATAGTCATCGTTCCAGTTTGTAAGGTTTGTCATAGGCGATGTATCTTTCGTTTTTATTTGAATCGCATCTTCATCAGATGCTGTTTGAGATTACAAAGATAATCAAATTATAGCAAATATCCTTGCAAAGGGCACCTGTTGCAAAAGATTTCACAAATTTTAATGACTAATTCGGAAAAATGTTTTGTCTTTGTACACAAAACGTTGCAAA
>Ga0247610_10005928_pt1 | contig 12792 bp, 11 predicted proteins | sample 174DNAGHGhighgp2_FD_193483 | JGI IMG/M metagenome (GOLD analysis project Ga0247610, IMG submission 193483) | Sheep rumen microbial communities from Palmerston North, Manawatu-Wanganui, New Zealand - 1742 DNA GHGhigh gp2 | ecosystem: Host-associated > Mammals > Digestive system > Stomach > Rumen...
CTCCTGTGAGCTGTGCACGCCACCCGTGCTCGTAAGTCCCATGATGTGCAGGGCCTTGCCATGCTCCTTGGCATAGGTGTAGGCGTTCACGATTTCGGGGTTCTGCATGATGGAGCCGTCCTTGATACTCTTGTTAATCTTGACCAGGTCCTGATAGACGACGCGGCCGCCACCAATGTTCAGGTGGCCCACCTCGCTGTTGCCCATCTGACCGTCGGGCAGCCCCACGTCCTCGCCGCAGGCTTTGAGCGTGCTGTGCGGATAGGCGGCACGCAGGAAGTCAAGATAAGGGGTCGGGGTACTATAAATCGCATTGCTGTGGCCCTTGGGACCTTCGCCCCAGCCATCCAGAATCATCAATAATGCTTTCTTTGCCATAATTGTATTTTTTACCTATTTGTCGTTAAACCTGATTTTTGGGACTGCAAAGATAGTACAAATTATGTTCATTCATTGCCTTATTCCATCTGTTTTGTTCATTTTGTCCGTTTTGCCCACGCGCACACGGCCCCACGCCAAGCCGCCAAGCCGCCAAGTTTTAATGGTCGGCGAATTAAGCTAATCTAACGAAGGCATCTGCACTTCACGACAAAGAGCGCGGTAAGAAACACAAAAACTGAATTGGTTGCCATTTTTATTTCAGAACGGCAAATCATAGGTGATTTCTTCATCACAAACCAGTCCTGATGGTTCAAATTCTTCACTCAATTTTATGTCCTTAATCTTTTTTCGATAAGTGGCCCGCAATAGATAATCTTCCAGTTCCAACCGACGATTTTTACTCAATTCAATATACTCCTTTTCACGCTCAATGCCTAAGAAACGCCGATCAACAAGATTAGCGGCGATACCAGTTGTCGAAGAGCCTGCAAATGGGTCGAGTATCCATGCCCCGGGATTAGTTGACGACAAAATGATACGGGTCATGAGCGCGAGAGGCTTCTGGGTTGGATGTTTTCCACATGACTTTTCCCATGGGGCAATAGCAGGCAAACGCCATACATCTGTCATCTGTTTTCCTCCATTTATATGCTTCATCAATTCATAGTTGTAGTGATGAGGTCGCTTAGGCCATTTACGCGCCCAAATGATAAATTCTGTACTATATGTGAAATAGCGGCACGAAATATTGGGTGGAGGATTGGTTTTTGCCCAAGTTATCACATTAAGAATCTTAAAGCCTAAATCAGTTAAGCTATTGGCGACAGCAAAGATATTGTGATAAGTTCCACTAATCCATATTGTCCCATTATCTTTCAATTTCTCTCGGCATAGAGCAATCCAATTATGATTAAACTCTCTGATATACTCTGGAGTTCCTCCTTTATCCCAATTCCCTTTATTTACGCTCACGATTTTGCCCGCTTGATAGCTTATTCCATTATTAGACAAAAAATAAGGCGGGTCGGCAAAAATCATGTCAAACTTGAAATCGAATTGTGGCAACAACTCGAAACAATCGCCATGCAACAATGTGAAATCGCGAGACGGAGATTTGTAATAGGGAACTATCATGGCCACATCATTTCACTAATTCAATGAAATCTTTAATTGTCGTGAGATTATAGACACTCGGGATAGTATTGTAGGCCTCTTCCAGTTTATTACGAGCGGATCTCCATCCAATACCATCGGTTATCCACACAAACTCGAAACCATCTACAGAATTAATTCTAGGAGCAAGTTCGGTATAGGATCGTGCAGTCTCATTGAGTTTTGAACCGCCACCACTATAAAAATTCACCTCTATAAGATATTTCTTTGCAGGTGTTTCTATATAAAAATCAAAGCGCTTTTCATCTGCACCCAGTACTGACAACTCAGTGAACTCCCTGGAATACACTTCTTGTCTGAATGCGATATTATTGTCTTTAAAAATTCTTGCTACTGTATTTTCCATTATATGTCCGCTTCGGTTTTTACGGGCATTCGTATCAAGTCCTGTCTCAATCCCGAAAACATAGTCTACAAGATTCCTAATACGACGGGAATTAAACACATCAGCCAGTCCTGTCTCAGATAAGAATTCATAAACCTTTGTCGCCGATGTGAAATAGCTTTTTAGCATGACCACATTTCCTTGATTATCTACAACAGGTTTACTACCTTCTTCTCTCACCGCGATTAAAATGCCCATCACTTCAAATGCTTTAGGGTCTCGTTCCCAAACTTCTGCGACGGCTTTAGATAAATCTTCCTTACCTATAAGGTAATTCAATGTATTAAGACTCATCTCAACCTGTGACACATTAGCCGAGATTTTATCAAAATCACAGAAGAAACCCAGAGTCTGATTGGTTGCCTGGAGTTGAGACATAAAATGATTAAAATCCTTATTCATAATTCTTGATGAGTAATTCGGTTAATTTTCCTCGTTTATTTGGGTTTGCATTGATGGCACGAGAAGCCTGCACTCTATTGATATTGAAATCATTATAGAGGCGCTCAAAAAAAGTATCTTCGGGGTTTCTTGCTGAACAATCTGAATTGCTAAGCATCCACTTTATATTCGGCATCTGGTGCAGTTTTGCACAAAAATCACGAAGCCTTATTTGCTCGTCATCGTTGAATTCCTCTTTTGCATAGGAGTTGAAACTAGATGTAGCATCAAGTGGCCGATAAGGAGGGTCGAAATAGAAGAAATTGAAGCCATCGCCAATGTACTTCAATGTTTGTTCATAGTCTCCATTTAGTATCACGACGTCCACTTGATTCAGCAACAGGCTATCAGCCTTTAATACTTCCTCATTGCAAATTGTGGGATGCAAGTACCGGCCAAAGGGCACATTAAATTTGCCTTTGGCATTTACTCTATAAAGGCCATTAAAACATGTGCGATTGAGAAAAATCAGGTATTTAGTTCGGTCTATATCGTCGAGGATATTCTCATTAAAAATAGTTCGTGCTTCGAGAAAGAATGATTTCTTTGCCTCATCTTCATTCAAAGCATAGTAACGTTTCTCAAGCTTATTGAGCCTCTCTATCAGTTCGACAGAAGAATTCTTTATAACTCGATAAGCGGTCATCAAGTAGGAATTGATGTCATTGATAACAGCTCGTTTAATATTTGGAAATCGCTGGAGCATGTTGAAAAACATCGCTCCACCGCCCACAAATGGCTCAACATAAGTAAATTCGTGTTCAATTAGGTCTTCGGGCAAATGCTGTTCAAGTTGTGACAACAATTGTCCCTTACCTCCTGCCCATTTTAAAAATGGCTTTGCTTCTGTTCCCATTATCGCTTAATTCCTTTTACCTTGGGAGCAAAAAGAAAGCGCACCACCTTCGCATTTCACCCCTTAACGAAGGCTGTCCGCCACAGATGCCTTTACACAGAGATGAAAGGAAGGGGTACGCCTATACAGGATAGGCGTATCCGCATTCCCTGAGACTCTGTGTAACAATAATTAGTTTTGGCGGACTATTTTCGTTAAAAGTCTCTTCGAATTTAGATACTGCTATCTAATTTCCCAAAATGTTAAGCGCTTCAGATTCATCAGAAGCGAGTGCAAAGTTAACGATTAATTATTTAATACTGCAACTCTCATTCTGATTTTTCATCTTTCACGCTGAATTCAGTTAATGCATAATCTGAAGCATCCAGCACTATGTCACAATTATGGTACATCGTCTTGACGGTTTGGATGGCTTCATCATCATTATCAGCCACAATCTCGACAACACGGCTCAATACCTCTGTTACCTCTATGCGGTACTTCTTCATACAATATGCAAAGTAACATAAATGCCATGACAAAAACAGGATTAGATCAAAACTTAACAAACGTGATCAAAAATGATCAATTAACCGAAAAAGAACAGACAGACCTTTTTCTGCCAACAAGACGACATACACCCGAATGCGCGGACAAAATAGGCAGGGCCTCTCACCAAGGAGTGAAGTTTTTTCTGCCAGCAAACCTTTAATGGTCAAGTATGTGTATGCCAGCGTGGTTTGTTGTTTTGTTTAGGGGCAAGCCAGTGTTAAAGATTTGTTAAATTGGGGTTTTGTTGTTGCAAAATGGCGTTACCGTGTGTCTATATAACAGACAACGATCTGACAAGAAGCCTGAAAACACAGTCATAGTAAAAATTAGTGATGTTTAATGTAAGAGAAACTGGAGCTGGACGGCTCCTGTTTCTCTTAATGGCTTTGGAAAAAAGCCTTGATTTTTTCAATGATGGCCCTAGGATCGTCCACCTCACGGCTCAGTTTCTCCATGGGGCACCAATCGGTGCCGGCACGGTTGATGATATGGTCCACCAGCTGGCCGTATTCGGCTTTTACTCCATGGGCTTGCAGCAGGGCCAGGGCGGGCTCGCTCATGACGTCGGCATGCACTTGCTGCACGCCCCCCATGACCATGCAGGCCGCTGCGGCCTTGCCGACGGCCTTGTCGGCGATAAGTGCTCCGTGGAGCACAGCCGGTGCCTCAGTGACCAAGGTCAGCAGATCCTTCACGCCGCGGTTGGTGTAGCGGTGCAGTTCTCCGTTCTCACTTCTAACGACAAGGGTCAATCCCTCGCCGTGCAGGATGTCAATCAACTGTTTCATGCAGCAAATGTAGTACAATTGAAGAAAAAAAAGTAATTTTGTGCCATCAAATTCAATCAAAGTTTGGAAAAATGAAGATAGGAATCATTGTGGCAATGCACAAGGAGCTGGAATTGCTCCTGCCCTTGCTCCAGGATAGTGAAGAGAGCCGCATGGGCGGTTTTGAGTTCCATAGTGGCAAGGTGGGACGTCATGACGTGATGGTCATGCAGTGCGGAATAGGCAAGGTCAATGCTGCTATGGGCGCATTGACACTGGTCAACGCTTTTCTGCCCGATTTTGTTATCAACAGCGGCGTGGCTGGTGGAGCCGATACGTCGGTCAATGTGATGGACGTGGTGGCAGGTGCCCGAGTGGCCTATCATGACGTGTGGTGCGGACCCGAGAGCGAGTTAGGACAGGTGCAGGGCCTCCCGCTCTTTTTTGATGGAGCCAAACGTCTGCTGGACCTCCTGCCCTCGCGCGGCGACATCCACAAGGGCCTCATCTGCTCGGGTGACCAGTTCATCGACAGGATGGATGACGTGAAGCGCATCAAGGGCAACTTTCCCGACGCGCTGGCAGTGGACATGGAGTCAGGCGCCATCGCCCAGGTATGTTACACGACCGGGGTGCCGTTCCTGGCCCTGCGCGTCATCAGCGATTCGCCTGGAGCCAGCCACGACAACACTCGCCAGTATCTTGACTTCTGGAACGATGCGCCTCAAGAGACTTTCAATATGGTAAAGGACATCATTACGAGGCTTTAGGCTTTCAGGCAACGCTAAATGCTATTATTTCTAAGAACTAAAAACTTAAAACTCTCATGGAAAAGATTGCAAGTTTCAAGATAGATCACACCAGGCTGTTGCGCGGCATCTATGTCTCGCGCAAGGACTACCTGCAAGGCGGTGATGTGGTCACGACATTTGACATCCGCATGAAACTGCCCAACCGCGAGCCGGCCATCAGTCAGAGTGCGATACACACCCTGGAGCACCTGGCTGCGACCTGGCTGCGCAACCACCCGCAGTGGGGCGACAAGGTTATCTATTGGGGGCCGATGGGTTGCTGCACGGGCAATTACCTGTTGCTCAAGGGGGACCTTGAGAGCCGCGACATCGTGCCGCTGATGCAGGAACTGTTTCAATGGATTGCCGACTTTGACGGCGAGATTCCGGGTGCCAATGCCCACGACTGTGGCAACTACATGCTCAACAACCTGCCCATGGCCAAATGGGAGGCCCGCAAATATTACATGGAAGTGCTGCAGGACATCAAGGACGAGAACCTGATTTATCCTGAGGACTAATTATTCAGATTGTTTTTTATGGATTATTTATTGCTTGTTGTCGGACTGGGAATGCTGCTCTTGGCAGCCAATTACCTGGTTGACTCATCGGTGGCTATTGCGCAGAGGGCCAAGATTTCTAACTTTATCATCGGACTCACGATTGTGGGCATCGGTACCAGCGCTCCCGAGTTGTTCGTGTCGGTATCATCGGCGCTCAATAACAGCGGCGACATTGCCATGGGTAACGTGCTGGGTTCCAACATTGCCAATGTGTTGCTCATCCTGGGCGTGACGGCAGTGATTCTGCCATTCCCCATCGAGCGGTTGCAGCGACTGCGCGACATCCCCTTTGTCATATTGGCATCGCTCTTTGTCATGCTCATTGCCAACGACACGGTTGTGCCCGGCATTGAGACCAATTCGCTATCGCGTCTCGACGGCATCGTCCTGTTGTTGCTGTTCATCGGCTACATGTGCTGGGTGATCGTCCAGAAGGGCAAAGACCCCAAGAAGGCCCTTGAAGAGGCCGACGAGGAAGCTTCGTCCTCGTTGACGGGCAAGAATCCGTGGCTGCTGTGGGGCATCGCCATCGTGTCGCTGGTTGCCCTCATCTGGGGCGGTAATTTGTTCCTGGACAGCGCCAAGAATCTGGCTCGTGCATGGGGCATGAGCGAGGCGGTCATCGCCATCACCATCGTTGCCGTGGGCACCTCGCTGCCCGAGCTGGTGACGGCCGTCATTGCTGCCAGCAAGAAGAATCCCCAGTTGGCATTGGGCAATGTCATTGGCAGCAATCTGTTCAACCTGCTGTTTATCCTGGGCACGGCATCGACGGTCAAGCCGCTGTCGTTTGTCGATATCAACATCTGGGACTATGGCGTGATGATGGTTTCGGCCGTGATGCTTTTCATGGTGATTTATACCTTCAAGAAAAACAAGTTTGACCGCGTGGAGGGCGCTCTGTTCCTGGCCACTTACATCGGTTATACCATCTACCTGCTTGTGCGCTAGGCATTAACGCCGTCGCTTTTTAAACCAGGAAGGTTTTTTCACGTCAAACCCAATAAAAAAGACCAATCGCTATGAACAATAACCGGATATTGTCGCTGCTGGCTTGCTGCCTGGTGGGGATAGTGGCCATAGCACAGGGTCGGGTGGATACCCGCCCCCACATCTTTGACAGCAACGTTCGCTCGCTCAAGGTGTGCCTGGAGAGCAACATGTATGCCCCGCCAGTGCTCATGATGAACAGTGACGACCGCCTGCTGGTCAACTTCGACTATCTCGATTATGATTATCATTTCCTGCGCTACAGTGTCACTCACTGCAATGCCGACTGGCAACCCTCGCAGCTGATCGAGAGCGAGTATGTGAGCGGCTTCAACTATGCCGATATTGAGGATTATGCCCGCAGTGTGTCGACCTTTGTCCACTACTACAATTACCAGTTTGAACTGCCCAACAGCGACATGGAACTGCTGGTGAGCGGCAATTACCTGCTCAGCGTCTATGACCAGGACAATCCCGACGAGATTCTGTTCCAGACGCGATTCTCGCTTTGCGAGGGCACGGTGAATGTTTTTCCGCAGGTGACTTCCCGCACCGATATCGAGTACAACAACCGTTTCCAGCAGGTGTCGTTTGATATCCGTTACAAGCCCAACCAGATCAGCGACCCTTACGGCGAGTTTACCTGCGTTGTCTCGCAGAACTCCCGTGACGACAATGCCGTGATGGTCAACCGGCCTACAATGGTTGGGGTGGATCATGTGACCTATGATCACGACCGCAACCTCATTTTCAGGGCTGGCAACGAGTTCCGCCGTTTTGAAACGGTAGCAGTCCACAGCATTAACATGGGAGTGCAGTCAGTCAGGTACTATGAGCCCATGTATCATGCCATCCTCATGGAGGATGAGCCCCGCAACGAGATGCAGTACCTCTATGACCAGACGCAGTTTGGCCGTTTTACCATCCGCAATGCCGAGGCCCGTGGCGAGAGTGCCGTTCAGGCCGATTACATGATTACCCATTTCACCCTCAACACGATGGGCAGGCTCAATGGTGGCAACGTGTACCTTTATGGCGAATTCCTGAATGGTCATCCCAATTCGCTGCTCATGATGGACTATGATACCAACAGTGGCTGTTACACTGCCGACTTGCTGCTCAAGCAGGGCGCTTACAACTACATGTACCTGTGGATTCCTGACGGCACGACGGTGGGCATGACCTCAAAAATCGAGGGCGACCACTACGAGACAATCAACGAGTACATGGTCAAGGTGTATGACCGCCCCATGGGCGAGCGCTATGACCGCCTGGTGGGCTACGGCATCGTCTACTCCGGCCGCTAAGCCCCTAAGCATTAGCCCCACAGGGTTTAGGGTCGACTGCTATATCATTGCCAAAAAATTTTATACGTGTCCATTCATGGCCATTTACGGTCATTTATTCTCTAAGACATGCGGGTCTTGTAGTCGATGTAATCAAATTCCCGTAGTACTTCCACGGTACCGTCCAGTCGCTTGAACAGGATGGAGGGGTGCTGTATGCCGTTGAACATGTTGGTCTTGACGGTCGTGTAGTGGTTCATGTCCTCAAGTGTGATGCGGTCGCCTCGCTTCAACGGCTTCTCAAAGCTCCAGTCGCCCACATAGTCGCCACTCAGGCACGAATTGCCGCCCATGCGGTAAGTCGGCTTGGACGGGTCCACCTCGTCGAGGGCCTGGGTGATTTTGGGCTTGTAGGGCATCTCCAGGCAGTCGGGCATGTGGCAGGCGAAGGACACGTCCAATATCGCCGTGCTGATGCCGCTGTTGCTCACCACGTCGACCACAGTGGCCTCCAAGTCGCCCGTCTGCCAGCACCAGGCGCTGCCGGGCTCCAGAATCAGCTGCAGGTTGGGATAGGCCCCCTGGAAGGCGCCCAGCACCTGTTCCAGGTGCCCAATGTTGTAGCCCTTGCGGGTCATCAGGTGACCGCCGCCCATGTTGAGCCACTTGAGCCGTGGCAGGTACTGGCCAAACTGTTGTTTGAGGGCCAGCAGCACTTTCTCCAGGTCAAAACTCGTGCTCTCGCACAAGGCGTGGAAATGGAAGCCCTCGATGCCCTCGGGCAGCTCCTTGAGGTCGCTGGCCAGCACGCCGAAACGCGAGCCAGGACAGCAGGGGTTGTAGATGTCGGTCTCGATAACCGAGCACATGGGGTTGACGCGCAGGCCGCAGCTCACCTGCTCGCCCGGCCAGTCGGCATTGTGCCGGTTCACCTTGTCGGCAAAGCGCTGGTACTGCTCTATCGAGTTGAAGGTGAGGTGCGAGCTGCCGGCAATGTAAGCGTCGATGGTCTCGTCGGTATAGGCGGGGCAGTAGGTGTGGGTGCGGCACTTGAGCTCGTCAATGGCCAGCAGCATCTCGTTGATTGAGCTGGCGGTGGATTCGATGCCGTATTCCCTGAACACGTCAAACGTGCGCCACAGCGCATTGGCCTTGAAGGCCATGATGATGTCCACTCCCGTGCGCTGGGCAACACCGGTAATCAGCTCGATGTTGCGGCGCAGCTTCTCCTCATACACGATATAATAGGGCGTCTTGTACTCTTCCATTGTGCTATGCTAGTCTAAAGGATTTCAAATTTGGCGAATTTCAGCAGCAGTTTGCGCGTCTGGCCGTCGTGAAAGGCGACATCAATCTTGGCATCGCCACTGGTGTCGATATTGGTGACCGTCCCACGCCCGAACCGCTGGTGCAGGATCTCACACCCCACGCTCAACTCATCAATCGTATGGATGGTGAAATTACCGTTGCCCGCAGCAGGCGGCGGGGCAAGCGAGGGTGACGAGACGGGCCTTGCCGTCGGCCGTGGTGAGGGCGGCATGGACGCTGGCTTGGGGTTGGGCTTTGCGGGTGGCGTTGTCCGTGTGGACCAGGGATCTGCCTCACTACGATAGCGGGTCCTCGTTCTCGACGGCACGGGAGCCGAGTTGGTGCTGCCCATGAGCAGGAAGTCGGGGTCGAGGTCGCGCAGGAATCGGCTCATGACGCAGCTCTTGGTCTGCCCGTTGTGATAACGCGACGTGGCATAGGTGATGATGCAGTTCACCTCGGCACGGGTAATGGCGACATACAGCAGGCGCCGCTCCTCTTCGATCTTGGCGAGCGAGTCGGCACTCATGGCGCTGGGGAACAGGTCTTCCTCCACGCCCACGATGATAACATTCTTGAACTCCAGACCCTTGGCGGCATGGACGGTCATCAGGGTGACTTTCTCGCCGTCGGGGTCGTTCATGTCCTGGTCGGTGAGCAACGAGGTCTCGGCCAGGAAGTCCCCAATCTGGCAGTGCTCGTCGCCGGTCTCTTCTTTACCTTGCTGAAAGTCGTTCACGGCGTTTATCAGCTCGTCCAGGTTCTCGATGCGGCTGATGTTCTCGGGCGTGTTGTCGCCCATGAGCACGCTTTTCAATTTAGTGCGGCGGATGGTCTCTTGGGCTAACGCCATGGCGTCCTGGCCGCTCTGGTTGAGCTCGATGAGGCCATTCATCAAGGCGGCAAACCCCTCCAGCTTGGCCAGTGTGCCGCGGTTCACGTTCAGCCCGAATTGTTCGGCATGGTTCATTACCTGCCACATGCTCACGCCGTTCTGGGTAGCGCAGTGGGTGATTTTTCCCACGGTAGTGTCGCCAATGCCCCTTGACGGGTAGTTGATAACGCGCCGCAGGGCCTCGTCATCGTCGGGGTTGATGACCAACCTGAAGTAGCAGATGGCGTCTTTCACCTCCTTGCGCTGGTAGAACGACAGGCCGCCGTAGATGCGGTAGGGGATGGCGTTGCGCATGTTGCCGTGCTTGTCACGGCGCCCGCCGTTGCTCAGGGCCTCCTCGAGCACACGCGACTGGGCGTTGGTGCGGTACAGCACGGCATAGTCCTCATAGCTGTCGCCCTGGCGTGCCTTGAGTGCGGCAATCTGGTTGGCTACCACATAGGCCTCCTCGTAGTCGCTGAAGCAGCGGATGACGGGAATCCGTTCGCCCACCTGGTTCTTGCTGAACAGGTGCTTGCGTATTTGCCCCTTGTTTTTCTCAATCAGGCTGTTGGCAGCGTCGGTGATGGTCTGCGTCGAGCGGTAGTTGCGCTCGAGCTTAAAGGTCTTGATGTCGGGGTAGAACTTCTGCAGCCGCAGGATGTTGTCGATGTTGGCCCCGCGAAAGCTGTAGATGCTCTGCGCATCGTCGCCCACGACGCACAGGCGGTTATATTTCTTGCTCAGCTGGTGTACGATCAGGTGCTGCGAGAAGTTGGTGTCCTGGTACTCATCAACGAGGATGTAGCGGAAGAACTCCTGATAGCGTTCCAGCACGTCCTCATGGTCGCGCAGCAGCAGGTTGGTGTAGAACAGCAGGTCGTCAAAGTCCATGGCCCCGACAATGCGGCAGCGGTTCCAATAGGCCTTGTAGATGGCGGCTGTCTCGGGGCGCTGGGCATCGCGGTCGGCATCGATGAGGGCCTGGTTGCGGGCATAGTCCTCGGGCGAGATGAGGGCGTTCTTGGCGTTGCTGATCTGCGTCTGTATGCTGGCAGGCTTATAGACCTTGTCATCCAGTCCCATGTCCTTGACGATGAGCTTGATGAGCGAGCGCGAATCGCTCTGGTCATAGATAGTGAAGTCACTCTTGAACCCGATGAGCTCGGCATTGCGGCGCAGTAGCCTCGAGAAGATGGAGTGGAACGTGCCCATCCACAGCTGGGCGGCAACGTCGGGGCCTGCCAGCGGCTCGATGCGCTCTCGCATCTCGCGGGCGGCCTTGTTGGTGAACGTGAGCGCCATGATGCGCCACGGCTCATAGCCCAGATGCAGCAGGTGCACAATCTTGTAGGTCAGCACACGCGTCTTGCCCGACCCCGCACCGGCAATCACCAGCTGGGGCCCGTCACAATACTCGACAGCCGCGCGTTGCTGCTCGTTGAGTTTCTCCAGGTAATTCTCGTTCATGGTCACAAAAATACTGCTTTTTCCCGACTTAATCAAACAAGAAAGTCCATAATATCCATCAAGTCCACAATATCCATGATATCCATCAAGTCCATGATGTCCATGATATCCATTAAAAATTATTGCTGCATTAGAGCTCGCTGTACTGTGGTATGGCCTCCATGAAGCGGTAACTGTTGTTCGAGTAGTCGATGTGGCAGCAGTAGTGGCTCAGACCGTTGCTCACGATCAGGTACTTGGCCTTGAGAACCATGTTGTAGCGCACAATCTGGTCAAACGTCTTCTGCGTCACATTGATGCTCGGCGCCTTGTACTCCACAATTACCAGCGGCTGCCCCGTGCGGTCGCCCACCACGGTGTCGCAGCGGCGGGCGATGCCGTTCTGCGTCAGCGACACCTCGTTGCCCATCAGCGCGGCAGGGAACTGCTTCTCGGTAATCAGCCAGTTGACGAAATGCTGCCGCACCCACTCCTCGGGCGTCAGTGCCACCCAGCGCTCGCGCAGGCGGTCCCAGATGGCCCACGAGCCATCGTCCCGCTGCTTCACCTTGTACTCATATTCCGGTAAATTCAACTCCACCATCGTCATTCCATACTCAAACAACAGGAACTACAATGAACAACAAAAACAACACTCAAATCGAAGACTTGATTCTTGCTCTTGCCTGTTATCCTTTTCTCTTTACAAAAGTACAATAAATGTTCCAGTTTTTTAGTCCCTGGTCCCTAGTTTTTGTATCTTTGCAGGAAAAACAAGACCAAGCAATCATGAAAAGAACAATTATCGCGTTACTTCTGGTAGCTGTTGCCGCACTTGCCGCGGTGGCGCAGCAGTTCGAGGACTATTTTGTGGACCGCACGCTGCGGCTCGACTACATCTTTGCCGGCAACAACCGTGACCAGCAGATCTTCTTTGAGCAGGCCTGTTCCACGCCACGATGGGCAGGGCGCAAGAGCCGCCTGGCCGATGTGCCGC
>Ga0247610_10005929_pt1 | contig 12792 bp, 19 predicted proteins | sample 174DNAGHGhighgp2_FD_193483 | JGI IMG/M metagenome (GOLD analysis project Ga0247610, IMG submission 193483) | Sheep rumen microbial communities from Palmerston North, Manawatu-Wanganui, New Zealand - 1742 DNA GHGhigh gp2 | ecosystem: Host-associated > Mammals > Digestive system > Stomach > Rumen...
TAAGGGCGAAAACTGCTAGACTACAGCTTGTCGGGTGCGCACCCCTATTCGCCCAAAGTTATTACACATCAAGTCGCTGAAACCTCGTTACAAAGCGACTAACGTTTGAAGAATTTTGGTCGGGAGAAAACCTTCTGCACCTAAAACCATCTGCAATCATGTATTCACGAACGCTATTGGCTATCTTTCGTGCATCGTTCATTCCCTTGTCGCTGTATATTTCAATCTGAAATGCTAAAGTGACACCATCCTCAGTATTTGATAATGTTGTCAGCCTTGTTCTTGCATCTAGCTGAAAGAAATACACATAAGGTAACGTAGGGGGAGCTTCGGATTTTGTACCACCATCAATCTTGGGATACTCGGATTTTAAAAACTCCATCAATTCTGTATAGATTTTGTTATTCTTATCCGTTACCATGTTGAATCATCCCCATTACCTGTTTTGCAATACTTACACTTTCTTCTTTGAGTCTTTCAGTAGAACGATAGATAAACGGGTCAGCACTACGTCCTTTTGTTGGGGTAAATCCCGAACCATTCCAATACCACCAAATATGAGTCTTAGGGTCAATCGTTATACCCAAATTGGTTTCATATCCCGTATAGGGTGGTGGAAGTTTATCAGCCCATTCCATATTTGCGCCATCATGATTTTCCTTACCTACAATACCTGTACCAAATTCTATGAACTCGGTTTCACCTGCAAAGGAAAAGGAAATCTTTGCTCCGTTTTCTCCATCCTCAACTTCTCCTTTACTCCATAACCCCATTGCTTCGGGTGGAGCTTCCTCGTTGAGAATTTCATCGAATCGGTTTCCCATAGCTTCCATATAAGAATGACAGAAATTAAGGACAAGTTTCCTCTTGTATTCCCTTAAATCCCTTATGGCTCTTTCAATATCAGACGCTTTTAGTGGATTAACCTTTATTACCATAACCTTCCACTTTTCTCACAGCCCATACTCGCTGATAAATGCCTTTTGAAACTCTTATAACTTCATAATCGGGTAAAGTGTCTGTTGTTCCATCTTCATTAAGAACAGGAACAACATCTATGAATAGCTTTGAATACTCGTCAATCGGTAAGTCCTGTACTGTGGAAATTAACCTGTCATAAACAAGGTCTTTCCCAAAAGGAGATTGAACCGCATCAGAAGTATTCTCGCTTATCATTGCACTTGCCTTAATAGGGTTTGAATAAGATGGATTCTTATTTCCTGTTAAATAACCATCATCATCAACCTCTTCCACAAGCCCCTTATATGTCTGATAATAAAAATCTCTTTGGTTCTCCGCTAAATCAAACATCTGAACCCCCTCTTACCAAACATACGTCTTCACGGGAATGGCACTCAAAGAGTCTTCAACTGCTTTATCCCCACCACTTTCCCACACTCTACGGACTCCTAGCTCTGAGAACTCTTTAAGTCCTTCCCGTGTGGCTACTTCGATTACAGTTTTGGCAAGGTCATATATTTCAAACTCATACCTGTCTATGAAGTTTTCAACCTGTTCATCTGTCGGGTCATCGTCCGTTCTCCACCAATAGTGGTTTATAGCTTTCCGCTTCGCTCTTTCAAGTAAAACTTCAAGCTGTTCATCTGTATAGGACGTTTCCCCTAAGATGGTTTTAAAAGTTTCAACATTTAGCATTTTTCAACCTCAGTAGGAGGGGCTAGGGGATTTCTCCCCTAACCTTTTATCAGCCACTTACTACAGGGTCTTCGGGGTAGTCCTCGGAAAGTCCTGTAATCTTTGCAGAAAGCCACTCTGCGCCACTATCCAATCCTATCTGACCAAAAATCTGATAGTTCTCACCTGCACCAACTTTAGCAAGTGCTTCAAGGAAGAAGTTACCCTTGTTAGGTGTTGGCTGTTCCATAGGACGCATAATTGTAGGATTAAATACAAGTGCTGTGCCTACAGGAATTGTTTCCATAAGCTGTACGCCTACTGCGCCGAATGGTGTAAGAACTGTCTGAATCATAAGACCGTTCACGTTACGTGTTCTGTCAACGGCTGTCATTCCATTCTTATTAGCATCGTAATCAAGCTGTGCAAGGTGAATAGCGGGCAAACCAACAATGATATTGGAAATATCGCCACCTGCGGAAGCGATTGCCATAAGTGCCTTAGAAATGAGCTTTCTTGACATTCCATCACCACCTGCATTGATATTGTTAGTAGTAATAGCTGTCAAAACACCCCTTGTCTTATTTACTTCATTGTCGTTTGTAGCCTTGTTATACGCACCATTGATAAATGTGTACTCAATGTCCTGTGCAATCTTAGCCATTGCACGAGAAATCTGAAATTCAAGCTCACTCTGAGGATTAGCCATCTGACCCTCGATATTAACGCCACTCATTGTTCCCATGTTGGACTCTTTAGCGTAAGATACGCTTACAGTTTCTTGGAAAATCTGAGTTACGTTTGTAAGCTGACTTCTTGTAGCTACATTAGCTTCGGGTGCTGTAAGTGAAGCCGCTTCTGAAATGTTAGGCTGTGAACCTGCAATTGAGTTGTAATACTGACCGCATACAAACTCTACATGATTGGTATATCCACGATTAGCACCAATAAGTGTAGAAAAAGGAGTCTTCTCAACACCTTTTCTGAACAACATTCCGCTAAAATTGGGAGTACCAAAACTCATAGCTGTTGCCATTTTTTAATTCCTCCTTATGATTGTTGCGCTTTCTGCTGTGCGCCCATCAGTTGTGCATGAATAGCACCCTGTATGTCACCTGCTTCAAGCTTTTCACTGTAAATTTTGTTGTAATCAATCTGTCCGTCACCATTTCCCGAAACAGGAGCAGGCATCTTGGCATACAACTCGGCTGTTGTTTCTTCTTTTACCCTCTTTCGCTCTGAATCAAGGAAAGCTTTTAGTGAAGAGTTAACCAACTCTTCCTCACCATCCATCTTCATCTGAGCTACTTTGGTGGCATAATCCTTATCCATTCCAAGAGCCATATAACTCTCAACTGTATCTCTGAAAGCAATGTTCTTATTAGCTTTTTCAAGCTGTTCTTTGATATCCGCAATCTCTTCTGTCTGCTGTGTTGCAATTGCACCTTCGGTAGCAATCTTCTCACTTAGCTCTTTTTTCAAAGCACTAATCTGACTAGAATATTGGTCTATCATCTTCTTCTGCTTTCTTAACTCCATCTGCAATTCTGCATTAGCTTTAAGAAGCTCAGAATCTTTAGGCTGTTCTGTACCTGCACCTTGAGCTTGCGCCTGTGCCTGTGCATCATCACCTGTTGCGCCTTGTGGCTGTGCCTGTGTCTGCACGTTTTGGTCTACAGTTTCGTTCTGATTGTCATTACCCATATTTAATTTCTCCTTTGCGTTTTGCTTATTTTTTCAATCGTTCTTCTCTGAACGATTAGCGGTTAACGTCTTCTCTGACGATGTATATGTAAAAGGTTTTATTTAGCCTTAAACATCACTTATAACTTAATGAGCATCTGCAATTTGCAGTTTGCTCGATAGGTGCGTTCCCATCTAAGGGATACAGCATTGGATATCCACCAACAATAAAATGTTCATCTATTCCAACTGTCACACCTTCTACCGCCATATGGTCAAATCTAACTCTTTCATCTAAAGCGGTATGCCAAGTCTTTGTTTTCTTGCTTTCCTTGGCTTCAAAAAACTCTTCGTTATTCCACTTCCAATTAGCTTCATTCAAAGCAATAAGATTAGCTCTTTCCTGTCCAAGCCAACGCTTTACATTTTCATTGGCAAGTATCACTGAGCCGATTGCTAATCCACCTAGAATAAAACTTGCAGTATTAAACTCTTTTATTTCATCCTCAGTAGAGATTTCATCTATGCCCTTAGAAATTGGAAGTGTTACGATATTCTTATATGTGGTTTCCTGTATTTCCGTTGCGGTCTTATAGGCTTTATCAACAACTGATTTTGTGTATTCATCAGTATTTGTGATTTCCACATTTGTTATTTCAAGGTACTTATCAACAATCCTGTCTATGTAACTTTCTTGGTTATCCCTAAAAGTTCCATCGAGAATGTCTTCAAACTCGTCATCAAACAAATCCATGAACCAATTCTCTAACTCTTCTGCTAAAAGTATTCTTCTAGCTTTTTGAGGTTCGGTTATTAACATTACTGCGTAGTAAAGTTGTGGGTTCATGTGTTTTCAACCTGTGCAACAGCCGATGGTTGCACTGACTCTTCTACTTTTGGTTTAGGGTCATTATTTGCACCACCATTGCCATTTTCGTCTGTATCAGCATTAGCAGATTTCTCTTGTTCCTTTGCCAACTTCTCTTGTATCTTTTCGATAATATCTCTTGAATCAATCCAAGCCTGTTCTGAATCTGAGAAAAGACCTACAGTTTGGAAAGCCCAAAGTCCATTAACACCTACATTAATGAGTGTTGACAGTGCATTTGCCTTAGATACAAGGTCATAGTTCTTATTTCTTGTAAAATGTGGCTCGATATCAGATACATCTATATTCTTAATCTTTGAATAGCCACGTTTATCAAGCTCAATGGTCTTAGCAACCAATCTCAAAATCTGATTTTCGGGTTCTGCAAAGTTCTGTTCTACACTCTTTGCAGAAAGCTCTAAGCTCTGCCATCCATTTGACAATTGCATTGCTCCTGTTGTAGAACCACCACTTGCTTCCTGCCATGATGGAGTAGATGTAATCTCTTCCACTTGTCTGTAAAGGAAGTCTGCAAAAGTCTGTTGTTCTGTCTGATTTAAGGTTTGGGAAAGATATGTAATCTTTGCATCCTTATTCCCCTCACCATTAGACTTGGTTGAAATAACACCCATCTTCATGAGCTTTTCAATCTGCTCGTCATCAATCATGCAGTTGTGCATCCACAAAAGAGATTGAACGTGCTGAACAACATCGTTTACTCTATCTGAATTAAGAACGTTAGCACTGTTAAGAATGGGAATTACTTTTTCAAAGACTCCCATTCTGTCAGTATGTTCAAACTCAACAATCGGAATTTCTTCAAACAGGTTTGGTGTTTCTTCTAATCCTGCATAATCTTCGGTTGTCTTAAACTTTGAAATTTGAAAACAACTCTTATTTGTATAAATCGTTGCCGTGATGCTTCCATCTGCATGATTTATATATGAACAAGCCATCAAAGGCTCTCTGAAAGCATCGTTTTTATAGACAACAAATGTAGTTCTTGGATTAAGTGTGCTTATCTTAAATGGAGAATACTGACTAGGCTTATCATTCTTCCATACCATCTGATAACCAAGCCCACATATCATGTAATCTCTAGCAAGCTCAATATCTTTCTTTGCTTTGCCCTGCTCTGCCATCATTTTGTTAATCATGGCAATATACTTGTTGTCTTCTTTCTCGGTTGTTTGTGGCTTTCTTGCATCATCCTCTACTTTGCCCCTTTGAACATAAGTAATGGGATTTCCAAAGCAGTAACCCACATGGATATCTACAATCTGAGAAGCCTTATTTATAACCATCTTTTCATTGATTTCGGAGCGAACTTTCTTCTCTCTGTTTAAGATATCCTGTTTGCCTCTTTCGTAAGCAAACAGTTCATCTTCTTTAATCGCATTGGATTGATGTAATACATAAGCTGAATTAAAAATCTCAATCACATTCTCTTTTGTGATTTCATCTGCATCTGTATATATCTTTATGCGTCCATATTCAGAATCCGTATTTAACACTACAGATGGTGTCAGCATGATTACCTCCAAAAGAAAAAAGCCAAGTGTCTTGAACACTTGGCTCTCATGGCTCTAAGTTGATGTTATCATGGTTTACCTAGTTGTAAAAATAATTCGCCTATTAAGTGAATTACACTAATTCCTTTGGGTTTACTTTTAAAGCACTTGCAATTCTATATATCCACTTTACCTGTGGCATTACCTCGCCCGACTCCCACTTACTAACCGATTGGTGACACACCATAATCGCATCAGCAAGTTCTTTTTGTGTAAGTCCTTTTTCCAATCTTATCTTCTTTAAGTTCTTCCCAAATTCATAATTATCCATATAATCAATCCTCTTGTGGCAATTTATTCTTTATATCTTGTTGCTGTTGCTTTATTGTTTTCTTCTTTAACTTCTTTCTTTTAGCCCTATTAGTATCTACTATTTTATAGTTGACAGGTAATGTTTCAAAAAACTCGTTTAAAGGTTTTTTGCTCTTTTTCGTATGGGTCTTATAATATTCTTCGGGATATAGAGGAAGCGTTCTTCCTATAATGAAGTTATGTATGTCCATTTCTTCATTGATAAGTTGTTTAAATCTTTTCTGAGGTTTAATAAAAATAACCCATCTATCAAACTCACGAAAATCCTTTAAAATCCGTGAATACATCCTGTAATGTCTTTTCTGCAAAAAGATTTCAATAAATCCTCTTATGGTTATCGTTGCGTGTTCTCTATCAGACATTAGTTCTTCAAGAACAACTCTTATACTTCCTAACAAAATATCTTCTACTATTTTTCTTGGATATCCTGTTTCTTTGGCAACTGTTTTATATATATCCGCAAATGTCATAAACCCTCCTTTTAAAATCCTAAACTAGCTCTGCTAAATATCTCAACCTTTGAACTTTCAAAAGATTGAACAAATAATGCAAGCATAGCTAAAGCATCAACGCCATCATCATGTTTGTTTTTTCCTAATTGAACATAGGTAAAAACATTATTCATAAATGCCGAATACATCTTATTCCACTCTGATTTATCCTTGAACAAAACGTGTTTTTTCACCCAATCTGAATTAACCATTATCTTCGTTTCCTTATTTTGGGTTGTATATTTCTTAGTAATAGTACACCTGCCACCCTTGGCATCTATCAACTTCTGTACCTCGTTACCTGTCCTTGAACCCTCTTTATTAGACTCAAATTGGCACATCTGCACGTTATTTCGGACTAAACAATCAGCATTAAGCTCGTCAAGCACATATGGTGAACCATTATCATAAATAACATCTTCAAGATAAACTTTATTTCCATACATAACGCCAACTAACAGACAGTTATAATCCGTTCCTGTATCTTTAGTATCACATACACCCAAAATAGCATCGGGTTCTCTCGTATTCCCTTTATCATCCACAGGAAGCCCACCTAAATAATAATTCAATTCCTCTTCTGCATAGAGAAGTCCTTCTCTCTCGATAGGATGTGACCTAAACATACATTGGAAAGATACACTATCCATACTCTGTTCAAGGTCTTTAAAATACTGTGTCGAGAATCCATTTACCTTATAATTGAATACACTCTCGCCATTCTCGTCATAGCAATCAATCGCAATAAATCTTGCCCTTGGGTCATCTTCATACATAGCAATAAGATGACCAATAATGTCATGTACTGACCATCTAGTACAAATATGAAGCTCTTTACACCCTTCCATTTTTCTAGTTCTTAGGTCAATAGAATAAGATTCATACTTTTTTTCAAGTCTTTCGGGGCTAAACGCTTCTTCTTTGCCCTCTATTAAGTCATCACAACACAGAAGTCCATTTGCTCTTGTAACACCTGCGGTTGCTGAACCAATAGATTTACAGGATAATGTCTTAAATGGCTTAAAATTACCAAGATTGATAAATTGGTCTTTGTCCGATTTTGATTCCACCTTAATGTCGGGAAACACTTCTCTCCACGCATATTCTGAGGAAGATATTATTGTATATACTGCTCTGTAAAACATATCAGTAATAGAAGCAGTATGAGATGAAAACAAATTATACTTTTCGGGGTATAATCCCATATAATAAGAAACAAAAAACTCTTCCAATGTCGATTTTCCTGTTCCTGTACCCATAGAAATTGACAGTATATCTAATTTATCATCCAATAAATCCTGCAACGATTGAACAATATTAAGTTTCCTTAAAACAGGTCTTCTTGGAAGATAAAACTGTGATTTAGACTCTCTCTTATGTTCCACAAAAATAAGGTATGAATCAAAATCTCTAAAATACCTCGCAAGATACTTTAACGCCAACAAATACAGGTCGTAATAAGCATAATTGGTTCTAGCTTTTACAAGTGCTATCTGTCTTGCATAATCACATATCCTCTTACCCTCTTCATAATCCTTTTGGGTAAGATATATATTTTGACCCATCTCGATATAATCCTTTAATCTTGCAGGATTAGTTTTTAAATCGGGGGCATTTTCAAGCTGTTCAATAATCTTTTTACAATTCATATTACAGGCATCTCATACTTTCCTTGACAACCCTCTTGCAGAAATATATCTTCCATGACCTCCCTAGCTCTGTCTTCGCTTTCATATTTTCCAAGTGGGTATGTTAATTCTCCCGAATAATTTAAGACATAAACAATGTTTTCTTTTACATACACACTTAAACATTTGTCAGTATCGAACATAGACAGGTTATCTTGCGCTAAAATAAGCATCACATCACTCTTTCACATAATAATCCGCAGGTAAATCTGCAAGTTTATACGTTTTCCACTCTCCACCAAAATAAAGGTTAGCATCATCACCATTGATTATGCCCCTGTATTCTTTACCCTTCCAAAAGTATGCAAAATCCTCTCTGAAAGTGAATATTACATCTTTTGTTCCTTTAGGAAGTTCATGTTTCACAGGCGCACCACTTACTCCTTGCATTACAAGGTCATGAAATAATGCACTCCTTGTTGTTCCCATTTTCTGAACGAACCAATCAATCTTATCAAGTTCTTCCTCAGAAAATTTACTTGCTACTGTGTTGGTCTTTGCCATAATAATCCTCCTTATTCATCATCTATTTCACCCTCAATAAGAGGTATGTCCTCGATTGGAAGTCTGTTAGCAATATCAGCAATATTAGCTTCAACCTGTTGTAATGATATATTTGAATTGATAGTGGTTTCTGTCTTGGCTTGAACATAATCATGGTTATTGTTCATATCTGCCATAAATGCCATAGGGTTAATCAGCCCTGCATAAGCATTTTGTTTCTTACAACTTGCTATTGCAGTTGCGATATTATTGGCAACTTCTGCCATTTCAACGTCTTCTGACCGCCTATACTTAATAAATGTGCTTCTAGCAATATGACAAAAAGTACAAAAATCCTCTATGTCGGGAATTATGGTAATTCCATTTTCATTAGCTTCAATGATATTTTCAAAATATTCTTCTGCTTTCTGATATAAGGTTTCTGCGTTATATGTAATACGCTTTGGTCTTCGGCTTGTAACCAAGACTTCATCACTTACTTGTGATTGTCCAAACATATTTTCAAGCGTCCTACTTGCAAGATTTATGTTCCATTGTCTTCGTTTTTCATCTGCTGAAAGCTTTTCATGACCGCCACTGTAGTCAACACCACGCTTTTTACTGTATTGCATAGCAATCCTCCAAAAAAAATAGAGTCACTATCAAAATTTGATAATGGCTCTATGGCTCTCAATCAAACAAATTCATTTGTCCGTCATTATTTTCTTTTTTCTTCTGTTTGTAGTTACCAATATTAACTAGAAAATCTCTCTTACAATCACTCGCTTTACATCTATAAGTTAGATTTTCTATCTTGGTACTTTTGGAAACAGGGAACACACGCTTATTACAGTAAGGACAGGCAACCCACGGATTACCTAAATCATCTAACTTTATAAACGCTTGTTTTAGTTCTTCCATCAATCCCCCTTAGTGCCTTATTTAATTCCTCGCACTCTTTCTCTAAGTCGCTACGATTAGCTCTTAAATCACCCTCATTAAAATAGCTATCCCCATACTTGGTGTGAACAAAATATAACTTTGTTCCATCGGGCATATTGATAACAGTAAGGGTTTCAAATTCGCATATCTCAGCTTTATAATCCTTTGCAATTATCACATACCCATGCTTCATTAGTTCACCCCCGTAGACCCAATACCTTTTCTGTCAGCATTTCCAAGAAAATCAACTCTTTTAAAAGTAAAATCGGGCTGATTATGAACTATTCTAAATTGAGCGATTCTTGTGTTTTTAGGTATAAACGTATCTCTTATCGCAAGTGCAGGGAAATACCAAACATCTCCATCCCCACGATATTCTGAATCAATTATTCCAACTGAATTAGCAGATATTATTCCCCACTTTGAAGGTGTACTGCTCCTTGAAAATATCTGTGCATGGTAATCCGTAGGTAACTCAACAGAAATTCCTAAAGAAATAAGTTTGTATTCTCCCTGTTTCATTTCAACATCTTCTGCTGTTCGTAAGTCAATATAATTTCCACCTTTAATCCACTTTAATTCATCAATGTCAGCATGATACTTTACTTTTATTTCCATACATATCTCCTTTTTTGATTGGCGCACCTAGCAAATTAAGGGGAACTAGGTGCGCCTACTTATGAGTTGGGATGACCGCCGTGTGCGGTGCAACAACTACAGGGCTGTGACACCCTATAGCCGTACCACAGAAAGGAGAACAAACAAATGACCACCCATTGTCTGTTCGATTAGATACCAAAGCCGTGACACTTTGGTATCCGTGAGGTTTATGTTGTGAGGTAAGCCTTATAAAACCTTGTGAAAGTCCAGAATTTTCACGTAAAAACTTAGGCTTATAGTTCAAGCAGGAAAATCTTAACCACAAGATGTATTTGAAAACTTGTAACCACAAATAGTTGACAGTTTCATGGAATGATTCTGACACTTGAATCAATCCGCTTTCCTGTTTAATCAAGTTTTTTTGGCGTTAATAGTGCCATGAAAATAATACCAAGGACAATACTGCATGGAAGACTTGAACTTCCGCACCTAAAGGCTCTAGCCAACTGAGCTAATGCAGTACCACATCTTGTATCATCTCTCTAAAGTTCGCTACGATATGTCACCCACGTAAGGTTCTCTCCACTCCGATTAAGGTCATGGCTTCACACTCATAGTTATGAAAGTCTATGATACTGTTATTCTTTCAAGAACCATTGTCATCCCCGCAACCTCGTACACTTGCCCGACTTCCTTTACAGGATGGTGAACGGATGACTACCACACTTTTATGGTTCATGGCTGTTTCCCTTTTGCTTACGCTGTTGGACATTTAACAGTAGAAACACTACCGCACCTGCGAAAGCGGCATTACCGCAATCTCAACCTTTCCCACACAAGGATGGGTAGGTTATTTAGAGATTCCCTTCCCGATGCACCGATTAACACCCACAAGCCTATTGGGTCGCCCCGCACTCGCTCGATGTAGAAGTTTATCTCTAATTATGGCTGACGTACCGACTTTGCTCTGTCATTTAAAGCCAACTTACTAAACTGCGTATAGGCTACCATCTTAGGCTCGCTTGGTGTCAGTTCGTCCTTAACAAATAAGGCTTAATCCTATCACGATTTAAGCAGAACTCTCCCCCTCTGCACCTAATTCAACTTTTTAAACTACGTATAGGCTACTATTTAACTTAATCCTTTTTATATTTTTTTCTTTCTTCATACTCTTCTTTGGTTATCTGAACAGCTTTCCCGTCCTTTTCACACCAATAATCATTAAGCTCAATTTTCTCACCTTCGGGAGTCATAACATAAAGGTAAGCCCATGTATCATAATCACCATTCTTAGGGTCTACAAGAAAATCTTCTGAATATACCCTGTAAGGCTCATTTGGTGGGAAATAAGGCATTGTTATCGGAAACATCTTATCCACTAAGCGTGAAGCTCCGTTATTATGCCAAGTCATTCCGTTTTGGTCTTCTACAATTATCCTATCAATGTCATAATATTTAACAGTTCCATCATCCAAAACGTCCTTGAAGAGTGAACTCATTCTCTTGCACTGATATTGGGTCTTACCACTTTCTCTGCTTATATCATTCCAAACATCTTCCGTATCTTCTATCGGTGTAAGGCATTTACCATCTATTAGCCTGTTTAATATGTTTTTGGTAAATCCAATACTCATTCCACTATGGTTGTCTTCTAAAAGGCTCTTAAAAGCTTTATAAGCTGACACATAACAGGCACAGCCATAGTCAAATTCACTTGCCACTCCATCATCGTTAATCTCAATTTGGGGATTTTCCCTTTTACAAGCTAATTTAATTTCTCTTAACGCCCAATCTTTCATGTTTTTCTCCTTAAAGTCTTTATATTTACCATTTATCAGTAAGGATATCCAAACACAACGTACCCTCAAAATCTTTGAAAGTATGATATCCATATATAGGCATATGTGCTTCATAACTGTCACCATCAAGCGGTGTTAATACATTTTTTACCCACTTAAAATGCCCCACAAAGCCTATTGGGTCTTTATGATATTCACTAATAGGTCTGATATCATGTACTTGTACCACTGAATAATTCTTATCTTTGAAATATTCATCAAAGAAAACTGCTTCATCCAAATAAGTGAAATCAAAGTATCTATTAAGACTCTTAATATAGTTTAATCTGTCTGTATTAACCATATTTTTTCCTTTCTACAGGGGCAACCCTATCAGATTGCCCCAAACAGAGGTAACTACTTATGGCGAAACAAGTAGTAGGCAGAACGCTAGGAATCGAACCTAGTTAGCAGTTATTCGTCTGTTTCTCTCTTCCGCACTCCGACTTCATCGGACAGTGTTCTCGGCTAAAGAGTGCCTTATTACCTGCGCCCACCCCATGTGGGTGATGTGCCATTCATCAATCGTCCTGCAAACAGGGCTAGTAGGTACTGCCCCTACGTACTTCGGGTCAAAGCCGAATACACTACTTTTGTGTTATAGCCCTGTATTTTGCTCTTGTTGTCGTACAAGATATGTTATACGTGACATATTTCGTCAACTACATGGTGTAACCGCTA
>Ga0247610_10005930_pt1 | contig 12791 bp, 6 predicted proteins | sample 174DNAGHGhighgp2_FD_193483 | JGI IMG/M metagenome (GOLD analysis project Ga0247610, IMG submission 193483) | Sheep rumen microbial communities from Palmerston North, Manawatu-Wanganui, New Zealand - 1742 DNA GHGhigh gp2 | ecosystem: Host-associated > Mammals > Digestive system > Stomach > Rumen ...
TTAAGAAAAGGCGTCGGTGGGGCGTGGCACCTTTCTGCGTAATGCTCACAGACTTTGTTTGAGACTTTCCATTGTCATCATTCCATGTCAGAACAATAGTGGCTGTACGGTCCGCGGTTGATGCAATGCTCAACGCATTCAATTTGATGCTTTTGTTTCCTTTGCCTTCCGTTACATCTGTTGTAAGCCAGTCTCCACCTTTCACTGTAAGAGCCCACTCGGTATTGCTTGAAATGGTGATGCTCTGACTACCGCCGCTGGCTGTGAACAAAACGCGACTTTTGTTCACGTTTGCATATACGGTTTTGACGGGCTTAGAGCTTGACACCGTCTCCTCTGTCGGTTCCTGCTCTTTTTCCCCTTCACTTTGTATCACATTTAGGGTCTCCGTCTGCTTGCTGTCATCTTTGTCTGTCCAAGACACTTTTAGTTTTGCCTTGCGCTCATCTCCCTGATTGTCTGTTGCTGTAAGTGTAATCACTGTAGACCCATTCCCTTTTGAAGGCTCTATAGTCAACCAGTCTGCCCCGTCTTCTGTGGATACCTCCCAGGCAGTATTACTGTCAATCTCAAAAGTTGCACTGCCATCTTTACTTTTTAGGGTAAAATCTGAATCGTTTATACTGAGATAAGGTGCACCTTCTATCAGTTCCTCCTCTTTAGATTCCTGCTCTGGCTTTTGAATGAGCTTCTTTAACAACCCCATGCCTACATATCCCACAGGCACACCTATCACCAGGACAGCAATGATGGCCCACCAATTTATCTTCTTTTTCATACTTATGTGTTTAAAATTTGTAAATTATGCTGGCGGAAATTCTTAATGCATTTTGTTTAATGCCGTTTGTCTGTCGCATCAGGTTAACCATGTCGCCATCCGCTTTCTGTTCTGCTGTCATGGTTTCATAGCCATTGGGTAGCCTATAGTCGAAGATATGTTTTTTGTCGCCTTTTATCTTCCAACTGTTACTGCCTGTCACATACTGTGTTCCTAAATCAAAAGCAAACGACTTGCTCAAATTGAGTCGCAAACCAATACCAGCCATAGCATTAATCGCCATTTTGTTTTCCATCTCATCGTCCTTAATGTCATTAAACTCTTTACGTGAAGTCCAGGAGCCAAAGCCATCAAGATTGACATCTCCTCCGATGGTCACGTCATAATATTCGGTAGGTGCTTTGTTACTGCTCCTCCAGTTCTTGCCAGATGTTTCATAGCCATCAATACTGGCAGACCACTTTCCAGATGCCATTTGAAGCTTTGCACCAAGATCAGCATATACGGAAATCATGGGTATCATTTGATATTCAAAATCTATATAAAATGGAACAATTAAATTGCTCGCACTCAATTCTTGTGTGACCCCTTTGCCCAACAATGTGTATTGCCGAGTATAAATATCACCATCCTCATCGGCAGTACAATCAGCTATGTCGGTAATAGACGAGTTGCTTTGTGGAGCCATTTCCATTGTGAGTTTGTTTGAAGACATGTTAACGCCAGTAAACAGACCGACATAGAACTTGCTCGTAGAAGGAAAAACATAGCCGATGTCAAGGCCATAGCTCATCTCGCTGTTCTTGGGTGTCTCTATTGCTCGATTTGCATCAACTACTTTGTTGAAGCCAGATAAGGAGAACCCCAAATTAGCACGAATTCGCCAAGACTTGTCGTTATAGTTGGCACGTAGTTTCGTTCCACCGTCCCTGCCTGTGGTTATCTCTTCGAGCTCAACCTTAGAATTGTTATACTTTACGATGTCTCCATCGTGAAGCATCATCTGGCCATAAAGATTCCAACGCACTTCTCGACCGTTGACGGTTAACTTACTGTCACGTTTGTAGTTGCGTACGTTGTCCTCCTCACGGGTCCGCTCCAAAACTCTGAATCTTTCTGGGAATGATAGCCACTTGTATTTGGGGTCAGCCTCCAGACTTCCTATATAGCATTCACCTCCATATTTGTTTAGCACTACTATAGCACGCAAACGATAATACTCGTCAAAGTAGTCGAACGAGTTAAACAGCGTGCCACTTTTGCTGTATGAGAGACTTTTCTCAAATACTATGGGCAAGGTCCATACATCGCCACCATCTTCTACAGGGCCGTCTTTTTTGATGTTTCGAACAACAACCTTAACTCTTTTTGCTCCTTGCAAGGTACTGATATAGTCATTTACACTTAGTTTCTCCTCATGGCTAAGACTCATCAGATCGTTGCAGATTTGGAGGTCACCGTTGGCAAAAAGCTTACGGAAGGAGTATTCTTCGTCCTCATCGCTGACGCTGGCTGACTGCGCGTACTCCCCAAACAGGGCATAGACCTTTTGGTAGAACTCGCGTTCTTGTTGTGGCGTTATAGTTTGCGCCATGGCGCATGTTGCCATAACCGAGGCAATCAAAATGAATATATACTTTTTCATAGTCTTCTCGATGTTTAAAAGATAATTCTTCATGTTATATGCCTTTTAGGTTATTTGACAACAATTTTCTCTTCGCAGCGTTCATTGCCCACCTCGCAACGCAGAATGTACATTCCGCCTTGCAGGCCGCTCAAATCTATCTGCTCGTCGAAATCGCGGCTTGCTGAATAAACCATCCGTTTCACTAACGTGCCATTAAGAGAAAGTATTGTAACGACAGCTTTCGATGGAATATCTGAATGGGTCCTCAGCCACCCATTAATCAAAACTATGTTCCCTCTATGGATTGCGTTAATACCCTGTGTCATCTCTGACCTTGTTATGCTTGCTTCTTTAGGAATCTCTTGAGAGTAAGAACTAAGAGTGTTATAACGTTTTTTGCTTAGTACGGTTTTATTGCCATCATTATAATGCCATACAGTATACACCCACTTGTTTACCTTGTCATCTGTTACGACGGAAGGCGTTTTGAACTGATAGTAGCGCGTGCTTAACGTGTCGCTTTCCCTAATATTTCCGGTACCGAAGACGAACTTGTATTCGTCACGTTTCAACAAATCGTCTGACAGGCCATCTATACTTGCTATCATAATACCTGACGTGCCATTACCTTTCTGTTGGAGTCCAGTTGGTGTTTTGGGCGCAGGGAATATATCTAAAGTATCGGGGTCGCTTTTTATAGTTTCCAAGTCTTTATATTGAGCCTGAACAGTTACTGTGTATTTCTGTTTTTTAGCAAAAGAATATTTTAATGAATCTGTGTCATTTTTCTGCACATCACCATTAACAGTCCATATAAATTTCCATCTTTTTGAGATGTCTCTATCGTAAGAAGGGTCAATTATATTGAAATGATTCTCGTCTGTATTGAGAGTAAGAGTGGTCTCTTGGCCTATAGTAGGTTCAGTAGGGTCAACATCTAAATATTTGACGAGCTCTAATTTAGGGACTTCTGGTTTATGACGTTGAACAATGGCAAATGAATTTGTTTCCACACTATCAAGTCCATTCTTCCAAGCCACTTTTATCGTACAGCTCCGATTCTCGTTATCTTCATTTTCATCTACCCTTAGTTTGACTGTTTTTTTAAGTGTACCACTCAGATTTTTCATTTCGTTTCCATCCGCATCTTTCAAATGTATCCATTCTTCATCACAAGTAACCGTCCATTTCCATCCGTTTACAGAATCATTTAGATTAGAGTCAATATAGAAACTGAAATCCTGCTTTTTAACTGTAATAGTGTCATATTTAAGTAGGACGGTGTTGTTTTCGCTGGACTTTATCATAAGTGTAGCATTACCTTCCTGTGTGATTGGAATCTCTTTTTTCGCACTCTCTGTTTGTCCAGTTATTTCCAATACAGCTTCTCTTAATCCATTGTTTTGATTTTCTGTGGCATGTATCGTTATATCTTTATAGCCCTCAGAAGTTAAGCTGTCGGTTTCTTCGGTACCTCCCTCTAAAGATAATTTTATCCAATCTTTATCTTTGTTATTATATTTTATTTTTGCTGTCCATTTATTTGCATAATTAACACTAATTTTATTCTCATTGTTCTCATCAGATCCTATATAAACTAATCCGGGGTTTACTGTTAACGCAGCATTGAAGCCCAACTGAGTTACACTAATTAGTTTATACTGCTCAGTACCTTTTTCGTTAGTCCATTTTATGTGGAAAGTGGCTTTACGGTCTTCGTCTGATTTGTTGTCAGATGCAGTACTTATTACAAATATCATTTCCTTTGTTTCTGTGGCATCCTCATGTGAAATTTTAGGAGGGGTCACTGTGAGCCAATCATCACTTATATCAAGAATTTCTAATGAGACGTTACTTTTAACAGTTAGGCCCTGAGTTTGCTTATTCGTGAATGCGTCGGTATTAATTGTAAATTCAGTATTCTTGAACGAAACACTAGCATCCGTTCCAGACTGTTTCACTGAAATTAGTGATGCTTCATTGCCATTTCTATAAACTATTATTTTGCCATTTCTCTCAACGAGTCCTGGGTTCTTATCAAATTTCACAGTGATGGTGTAAGGATCCGTAGATGACTCAAATTCTTTTTGCGTTTCAATCCAGAACCATTTTTTTCCTTTATCTTCGTTGTCTGTCTCCTCCAAACTGAAATTCACATTGCTTGTGATTGTAAATGATTTTTCTTTATCGGTAGCATTTGCAGAAACAGTCGTCGTACTTAGGACAATAGCTGCGTTTTTCCCATATTGATTTACGGTTATCTCCTTTTCACGTTCAACATCGTTTTCATCATTCCAGTAAATTTTAAACTTGGCACTACGGTCGGTTTCCAGTTCATTGGCAGATCCCTTAATTATGAACGCTAATGTGTCAGTTTTTGTGGCATCAACATGAGTGAGCCTATCAGGAGTTACTTCCAACCAGTTTTTCTGTCCTTTAAAATAGTCAATATGTTTATCGAGCCACAGCGTCACATTGCTTATAACCCTTATAGTGTCTTCAAATGCTGAAGAGTTTTTGGTAACTATAGAATTGTTGAATACTGGATTGGCATGTGATCCTTGCTGAGTAACAGAAATGCTATTCATCTCTGTGTCTCCTCTCATTAACGAAATTTTACCACTTCTTTGTTTCAGGTCAGTGTTTGTTTCAACTGTAATAATGAATTTTTCTGTATATGGTGTTATGCCCTTAGATTCAAACACATCCTTATCAAGCCTGAACCAGGCTTTATTAGTGGCGTTATCTATATTGTCTATACATTTAATATTTAAGTCAATATTACTGCTTATTCTAATTGTGTCAACTTTTCCTTTTGGCTCAAAATCAAGTTTACGGGATGCGGGGGTTATAATTTGGCATGTTATTCCACGTGCATTTTGTGTAACTGTTATTGGAATAGGTATATTGACGCCATTTTCGTCATTATAATTAATGTTGAACGTTGCTGTACGATCATTGTCATCGTTGTTGTCGTCTTTTAGCTCTATTTTAAACTCATATTCTTCAAGTTGAGTAGCATCATTTTGGATATATTTATCTGGTGTGACATACAACCACTCTTCATCTATCTTGCTTAGTTCCAAAGAAACATTACTCTTTATTTTGAGAGTTTGCCCTTCACCTTTTTTCGCATCAAAGACAAATTCTGTTCTTGTCGTTGGATACACATTTGCAACATTCCGATTTTGTTTTACCACAATGTTTTGTACCTCTTCACCATTCCACACAAGTGAAATATATCCTTGTCTTTCTTTGAGGCTCGGGTTCTTAAAGATTTGAATAACAACCTTGTCATTTTTGGAAAGCTTACCTGTTTTACTAAGTTTAAACCACTCCTGTTCACCATCTGTGTTGTTCAAAGCTTTTATTGAGGCTTCCACTTCACCGCTTATTTCCAGTGTAATAGTAGTGTCGTTTGGTTGAACATAAATAGAGCTGGGTGTTACTTTTACATAGGTGTCTGTTCCAGATTGTCTTACAGAAACAGGAATTTCATCCTGTTTGCCATTCTCATTTATCCATTTAACAATGAATTTCGTTTCGCGTGATTGGCCACTGGGATTCTCTTCAGTAGTAGAAACGTCAAATCGATATTGCTTTTTTTCTGTGGCATCATTATGCTCATATTCCAAAGGGGTGACTTTTAACCACGTGGCCATGCCAGCTATGTCACACTTTAGTGTCACGTTACTTTCTACTTCAACATAGTCAGCACTATTCGCAGATGCCGCTAAGACACTGGGACTATGCTTTGTTGAGACATAAGGGGAAGTCCCCCTCTGGTAGATAGTAATAGAGTCCTCTTTATTACCATCTTTCCAGATGTATATTTTACCTTCTCTTTCGTTAAGACCAGTGTTTTTAGTAACTGTCAAAGAATAAACCTTTGATTCCCTTTCCACTCCTGAAGCCTTAAACTCAGTATCACTAAGATTTTCTATCCATTCGACAGATTTTGTCAATGTAAGCAAGCTCGCATTACTCGTTATCGTGAACTTGACAATGCTTTCTCCTTTTTCAGAATCGTTGCCTTTCGCAGGAACAGTAATGTTTCGCGACCTGGGTTCTATGTCTAAATCAACATCTTTTTTCGTTTGAATAATTGTTATTGGCCCTATCTCCTTTAAATCTGGTATTCTGTTATCCTCATCATCCACTGCATAAATGTCAAACTTGGCCACCCTGTCTTTTTCTGTATTGTTTGTAGATAAAACTCGAACATAGAATGTCTTTTTCCCGCTATCTCTACCCTCTTTGTCATTTATTACTTGGTCTACTTTTTCTGTTACGTCAATCCAATTGCATATTTCACCGGTTTCCGAATCGACCACATCGCTTCTTACCAAAGTCACGTTGCTCTCTATTGTCAGTTCTTCAGTTTTATCACTCTCTGAAGCCGAAAACCTGAAACTTCTTTCACCAATATTTTCCACATAGGGTTTATTGCCCAACTGCACTATGTTATATTCTTGTGTTTCACCAGTCTTTGTGTTATTAATAATTATTCTGCCCTTCCTGCTTTTCAGTGAAGGATTCACATCAACTATTAACAAACATTCGGTTTCTTTGTTTTCTACTGAATCTGGTCTAACATCTGTAGGATCAACTCTAAACCAATTCGCAGGTTGTAGTTCTGTACCTTCTGTATCATAACAAGAAATAATTAATTCCATATTATGAATAATTCCAAATGGAATTTCTGTCCCACCAGCGTCAATTTTTTCAAGCTGATTCCTTAGATAAGTACCATTCAAATCTGTTTCGAAATGGGGTTTAATAGCATTCTGCTTTACCGTAAGTGTGTCGGTTATGTCTTCTCCATTAAAAACAGTTGAAAATATGACATAAGCCTCTCTGTTTTCTAAATTGGGATTATGGGAAGCAATAATAACTATGTTATCTGTGCCTGTACCAGATTCTTTGTTTAACTGAAGCCAACTAACATCATCATAAAGATTAATCGGAACAACAGCTCCAGCCCATGGCGTGTCTTGATCGTCACAGGCAATATTTATAGTTTTTGTGTCTCCAAAATAGTCTAAGTTCACCTCATCGGGCTTTACTTTAAGAATGTCATCTGTTCCATTTTGATGCACTTGGAGTATTTTGGTTCCACTTTCTCCGTCACTAAAAAACACATAAGCAGGCTTTCTTGCATTTCTCTCTTCATTTTGGTCTGCAGTTATTATCACTTCACTTGGGCTGTTACGACATTCGTATTTGCCATTCATATATGTTACGTCACCTGAAATATGTATCCATTCGCTGCCATCCCAGGTGATTTCACATTTGTCAGATGTAAATGTAAGTGTGACAATCTTCTCACCTCCTTTACTTGAAAAAGTCAATTCGTTTGGCTCCAACTTAATTGACTCTTGGCCTATTGCATTGACGGCAACCATCAACATCGTGGCGAGTAATCTTAGTCTAAATTTGTTAATTGTACCCATATCGTTATTGTTTTTTATTGTTGTTTCAGATTCTCCTCGGTTTATTCTAAGAGATTAACTCTATGATACTAATTTGGTTGTTTAAAACATGGCTTTCCATTAGAAACAATATCATGTGGTAACAAGGTATGCCACAGCTCCGATGATGAGGCTAAAGATGCCAGTTGCAAGCGCTATAAGGACAGTGGCGAGTATGGACGTGGATGAGCGGGATGTTTGCTCCGAACCGTCAGGAACGACAGGGGCATCATCATATCCATTGCCTGCAGGTATGTCTGTGTCGGCTTCGTCAACACTGGTGATGTCAGGTTGTGGCTGTGGTGAGTGTTCAGGCCTTTGTTGCGGTTTTGCAGCTATGGTGGTTTCCTCATCACAATGTGGTTGAACAGGAGCTATGTAAGGCGGCTCTGACTTAACAGCCTGTGTAACGGGTTGTGACTCTATAGGCTGTGGAACAGGCTCTGAGTCATTGTACAGCGTGGAGGACTGCTGCACTGAGGCCTTTGGCTCTACAGACTGCAACGGGGTAGGCTCTGGCTCATGGTCTGGCTGTTGAACTGGAGCAGGAACTGTCTCTTCATTAGGGGAAAAGCCCGGCTCTGAAACTGGTTGCATCTCAGGCTCCGGCTCCGATGCCTTGGCATTGAGCGGAGAGTCACATATAGTACATCTTTTTTGGTAGGGCTTATTGCCCTCATAACCACATTTTGGACATTTCATAGTTTAAACTTTGTTGTAAGTTGTTTGTATACAAATCCATTGAGAAATATAATGAAAACGAATGGCCATAAATTGAACACGAATAATGCTTGTCGAATTGAAAATCCTGATACTTCGCAATCTTACTAATGAAATCACTTGTAATTACCTTTCCAATAATGTTTTATCCCCATTACGTCAAGAATCGACACCAAGCCATGTCGCTCGCCGGCATTCTTTTTTTCTCCTTTGTATTTTATTTCCTGCCTCGTTCCGTATGCAGGCTGTGCAATCTTGCCAAGAATGCCATTCAATATCTCTCCTTCCAATACGAAAGCATGGATGTTTCTAATACGTGTTTTGTAATGAAAAGCATATTCCCTTTTGTTTAGCAGAATAGTTGTTTTAACTCTAAGTATATTCAGTCCCGCCGCATTAAAAGTAATCGCATGTCTTCCAGTTGCCAAAGAATTGTTTGCGGCAAGTCCCCCGCCTAAAGAGTGTCCGATAAACCATAGGACAGCCCGGTCACCAATAGCCTTGTCTAACCTTTTTGCGATTTGCACAGAATATGTGTGCTGAGGCGACAATCCTACAAGCCCTTGAGAAATGTTTGAAAACCAATCTTTCAATGATGACATCTCAGTTCCTTCTGTACAGTAGGCATAGTAGTCGACACCATTTGTTGTTTTCTTGAACAGCATAGAATTGAACCCAGAACGTTTCCTTTCAAATTTTCTATACAATCCATTTTCAATTTCACTATTTACTTCTTCTTCACTCATCGGTTTCCACCCATATTCCAAATCAGCCGTTTCCTTCCGCCCATGATTCAAGTGGCAATATGCGTATTGGCACATGATGGCAGCTGCTTTAGTATCTATACTATCCCAGTTTTGCGCATCTGGTGCTTTGTCTCTGTAAGAATTTGCTGTAGGATGTGCAATTGAAACCTTTTCAAGGTGTACAGAATCCATAATGTGAAAATTGCTCAAAGGTTTTCTTTCAAACATTATTCCTCCAGGTTTTTAAGTGTTACTATTATTGGCATGGCGATGCAGGAGTGGTTTTGTATGCGCTGCTGCATAAGTGTGTCGAAGCCGATGTTGACGGCATGGTCGTAGTTTTTACGGTCCTTGAACTCGATATCGATGTATAGGCCACGACGAAGAGAACGCTCGCCGCCTGCGCCCTCGATACTGATGCGAATGAATATGCGTCGCGAATCATCATTGCCAAGCTCCTTGGTGCCGAACTCCTTCTTCCCGAACTCTGCCATGATCTCCTTGCGGAGGAAAGCGTCAACATCCATACGGGTGTAGAGACGGTCGTTGGTGAGCGCATAGTAGCGCATCAGCTCATAGCGGGCGTCGGCTGAAGCTTTGTCGGCTGCCCCCATCGCTCCTACTGCCACTTTTACCTTTTGAACTATGGCAGGCAATTTCCTGTTGTCTACGGTGCTGCCCTCCACCAGTAGCTCGCCAATACGCCCCATGGTGGTGATATAGCTGACCTTGACGTTAGAGGTCGCGTTCTCTTGGCTCAAGTTCTTCATAGCGTATGTGCCACTGTCGAACTTGTATTTTTCATTGGCCTCGCAAACACTTTTTCCCAGCCGGTTGATGGTCTCACGCAGCAGCCCAAGAATTTTACCGTCTTTAATGTCATTATACTCCTTAAAGGCATAAAAGTCATCAATGAAATGATTGTAGAGTGTGCGTACGTCGCGATAAAGGTCACCATTATGGTAGCACGAAGCATCGAAATCACGTACTACTATTTCTTCGTCAGTCATGCTGAATCCCTGCTTATGGGCCGCCGAGCTCGTCTCCAGCACTTTGAGGAAGAAAGCCCCCTCCTGCTTCTGTAGCTTTGCTATAGGGTTGGACTGCGTGAGCGTAAGGCTGCATATATCTACATTTGCCACTGGCAACACATTGATGGACACTTGGGCAGTGCAAGGTACACGGTACCCCTTAGGGAAATCAAGTTGCAGCCACAGCGTGGCTGGCGTGAAACAGTCAAGTACCTCATCTTCGAGCCACTGTTGGAACACCTTTGGGTATGAGCGTGGTTTGAACAGGTCACGGTCAGTAATTCTGTCGGTGATATACATTAGCGCCGCATCTTTCATGTTGAGTAGGCAGTCTTTCCATGTATTTAAAAATGTAAAGAATTGCCCTGATGACTGCTGTGCATCAAAAGGTTCAAGCATGGTCACGTTCTCCATCTCGTTCATAGTGGCAAACTCCAACCCGCGTTTCTCCACTCCCACTATGATACGCTCTGGCGTCACGCCGTTGGTGCCACGGACCAACAAGGATAGCCCCTGTAAACAATCCACTTCCACTTTTGTCTGTATACCCACCCATAGGCTGTTCTTCCTTCCAAAACTTATCTCGGTGGTCTTGCCATTGCCAGTAAGTCTTCCTGATGTAAGGACATAGATGTCGGAATAGGGTATCATCAACGTCTCGAATACAGGTATAAAATTGAGGCTGACCTTCTCCCTTGCTTCGGGCTTGAAGGTGAAGGCCGCTCCTGATGTCACGGTTACGGCTTCTATGTCTTTGTCTTTCTTGAACTCGGGGGCCAGCAGTGCGATGGAGGGTACGGCACCCACCTTCTCCCCTGGTACGAAATCGGAGCAGAAACGTTCTACTATTCGTTCTGGCAGACGGTCAATATAATCGTGTAAGCTCTGAGCCTCATGTAGCAATGCCACAAGCATGAGCTTTGCTATCGGATCCAACCGCGCGGTGTCAACATCAGCAGGCAAAACGTCTCTGAGATGTTCTAAGCTTTGGCGGACTCTGTTTTCAAGGTCTAAATCCATAATTGTAGTGTTTAAAAGTGCAGCCGCTTTGCAGTAGGTTCCATAAGGAAGACTATGTCTTTTCGGTAAGGTGCTGACGTACCAAGCCGGCTTTCGAGTATTCCCCCTACAGAAATGACCACTACATGGCGCGAATGTACCTTATGGTTACCCTGGTTGTCTATCTCTGCTGGTGCGAGGGTCATTTCCACCTCCACGTTTTTCAACTCTGGAGCGTATGTTGCCAAGCTTCTCTTTATGCTTTCCTGGCATCTGGCCTTTGCCCCCTCACCGTAGTATTCGTCACGGCCAGTGCTGTTGTTGTTGAAATCGGTGTCGTTGAAGTTTGAATATTCGTAACTCCAGTACTCGAACCCGAACTCAGGGTCACCAACGAAACTGCCACGACGGGTAAAAACAATCAGTTCTACCAGATTGTCGAGCATCGTTTTTTTATCATTTATATCGCTAACTATGCCGAGATAGTCTTCGCTCTCTACGAAAGAAAGAGGGGAACTGAGATATTTCATATCTTAAATAAGGAACTACTAAATAGGTCTTGCAGACGAAAACTTCAAGCTCTTTTTCACTACGACATCATAAGAACTGACAAGGCTGCTTTGTCTTTCTACAAGAGCCATGAGTTTAATTGTAAAGCGCTTGTCTGGTTCTGATCCAATGGGCTTAAAGCCATTTTCAAATCTTAAACTGAACCCATTCTTACCACGTATGGCCTTTCTTGAATTTAGAGTTGGTAGAGAACCATCGATAGTGAAAAAGATTGCTTCTGCCTGCGGATAGTCAACAGGAATGGTGACCTGAGGTGTTCTGCATTCTTGTAGAAGCTGATTTGGGGCGATAATAGGTGCGTTAGGAGTTCCAGATTCTGCCTTTTGGGGCTCTTGCTCTCTTTTGCCTTCTTCTGCCAGCTTCTCTATTTTCTGGCTAATGGATACGCAGATGCCGAGTCCCGCATTTATTCGCTGATATGCATCTTTATATGTATATGGTGCCATGACAAATTCGGAGTACATCTTCTCGTCGGCCAGCTGTATGGCTGGGTCCAGCTGGCATGCGCATGTAAAGACGCCGACACACTTCTGGACACCTGACAGTAGCATCATCGGTGTCATTAGGTCACGTTCTTTGTCTGCGGCTATGCGCAGTTGTTGTACATGTGGCCAAAAGATGCCAATGGCGCTGGCTGCCCCGGACGCAATGCCGCCTCTGGTCTTTTTGTCGATGGTGGCAAGCACGTCGGAAAAACGCTGCAGCAGTTCCATAAACTTGTAATGCGCCGCGACAAACAGGCATGGCGGTACGAAGTCTACATCATCTTTACGCCAACCATAATCATCGACAATGTGTCCTATAGGCATAGAGTTTTCCGGCACAATAGTGTTTGGCGCAATGAGTGAG
>Ga0247610_10005932_pt1 | contig 12790 bp, 10 predicted proteins | sample 174DNAGHGhighgp2_FD_193483 | JGI IMG/M metagenome (GOLD analysis project Ga0247610, IMG submission 193483) | Sheep rumen microbial communities from Palmerston North, Manawatu-Wanganui, New Zealand - 1742 DNA GHGhigh gp2 | ecosystem: Host-associated > Mammals > Digestive system > Stomach > Rumen...
ACGTAAAAAAGCGCTCTTTTGTGCACAAACGACCATTAACTGTGCAACTTTTCGCGCCTTAAAGGGTAGTTATTGCGCAAACTTTCAAATTTTGAGGCGTCGTTTTTTAATTGTTGACTGTCTTCCATCGGATTGTAATAATCCAAAGGACTACCCGTATCTTGAAAATCTATCGGGAGCTCAGGAGGCACAATTTTTCCAGGATGAGGTAAGCGAAAATGACGACAAAGTGCATCAATAGCCATATTGTCTGCATTTACCTTTCCATCAGCAGAATAACCTGCAATATGAGGTGTACCGATAAAGACGCGCTGAAGCAATGTTTCATTTAACTTGGGTTCATTTTCCCAAACATCAATAACAGCATCCTTTACCCTACCCTCTTGCAAGGCAGAAAGCAGTGCAACATTATCGACCACCTCGCCTCTACTTGTATTTATTATATAAGGTACGCGAGGCAACCGATGGAAGAAATCTTCATCTGCCATATGGAAGGTTGCATATGGCCCCTCATGGGTCAATGGAACATGGAAAGTAATCACGTCACATTCGCGCTCGATGATGTCCAGAGGGACATAAGTGATGGATGATGCGTGATGGAGATTCGCTTTTTCCAATGGCGGATCGCACACCAAGACATGCATACCCAAGCGTTCTGCCACAGCCTTTACCTTTAAGCCAACATGTCCGCAACCCACAATTCCGATAGTTGATTCCTGTAAGTGAAGACCTAAATACTGCTGTAACTGCAACAAGGAACACTCTACATACTGTGCCACAGAACCAGAATTACAACCAGGGCAATTGGTCCATGCAGTTCCTGCTTGTTTCAGATAATCGGTATCAATATGGTCAAAACCTATCGTGGCAGTAGCAACAAACTGAACCTTACTGCCAGAAAGCAATTGTTCATTACAATGGGTACGGGTTCTTACTATCAGCGCATCAGCATCCTTCACGTCACTTGCGGTAATTTCAGCACCTCGCAAATATACCACATCACTGGTCAACTGGGCCAGTTTTTCACGAATATAAGGTATCTTATCGTCAACTACTATCTTCATATCTGGGTACAAAGTTACAAAATATATTTAAATTATAGCCTTTCATTCGTCAGTTATCACAACTTTTTTGTATCTTTGCAAAATAAACTAATACGTAAACGATATGTCATTTACAGAAAAAGCAAATAAGGTATTCATTCAGGCCATTCGCGACTACCACCTGAAAGATCATGTGGATACCCCTCTTAACAATCCTTATGAGCGTGAAACGATTGAGTTCAGCCTCTATACCAAATGTTGGATTGATACCGTTCAATGGCATCTGGAGGATATCATTCGCGACCCACATATTGACCCCATAAAAGCATTAGCCCTGAAACGTCGCATAGATAGCTCCAATCAGGATCGTACAGACTTAGTAGAAGAGATTGACAGCTACTTCCGTACCCTGTATGCAGAAGTACATGTTTTGCCTGAAGCCACTCTGAACACAGAAAGTCCTGCATGGGCTATAGACCGACTGAGCATTCTGGCGCTGAAGATATGGCACATGAAGGAACAGACAGAGCGCAAAGATGCTGATGCAGAACATATTGCGAAATGCAAAGCTAAACTGGAGGTACTGTTGGAGCAACAAGTAGACCTATCAAAGGCTATCGACCAATTGCTGGATGACATCAAGGCTGGTCGTAAGTATATGAAGGTGTACAGACAGATGAAGATGTACAACGATCCCAGCACAAATCCTATTTTCTACAAGAAATCATAGGTTATCCTGTGACACTGTTTTAAAAGATGAAGAAGGAGCACATACTCGTTATTCGCTTTTCAGCTATGGGCGACGTAGCGATGGTAGTGCCTGTGGTTTACTCACTGGCACAGCAATATCCTCATGTTCGCATTACCGTATTGAGTCGTACCTTTGCACGTCCGTTGTTTGAAGACTTAGCGCCCAATGTCAATTTCATGGCAGCAGACTTGAAGCACGAATATCATGGCATCAAGGGTCTCAATGCCCTTTATCGTCGACTGGCAGCCAAACAGTTTACTGCTGTTGCCGACCTGCATAATGTGCTGCGATCAGAATACTTGCGACTTCGCTTTAATATTGGTCATTACAGAGTTGAACACATCAATAAGCACAGGAAAGGGCGTCGACGCATCACTTCAAAACGCTCGAAGCGCCTTGAGCAACAACCCACTTCTTTCGAGAACTATGTGGAAGTTTTCAAAAAGTTGGGTTATCCTGTCAACATTCAATTCAAGAGCATCTTCCCAGAGGGCGAAGGAGGCAATCTGAATATGTTGGCAAAAGGCTTGAACGTAAAGAACTCCTTTGAGCAGTGGATAGGCATCGCCCCGTTTGCAGCCCATCAAGGAAAGGTCTACCCTCCCCAACTGATGCATCAGGTCATAGAACAATTGTTGCAGAAATATCCCAAGGCTCGCATCTTCCTCTTCGGACGTGGTCAGCAGGAAGAACAATACTTCACAGAATGGACCAAAGAGTATAAGGCTTGTGTCTATATCTGCAAGAATGTTGAGTCGCTGCACCAAGAACTTATCCTGATGAGTCATCTGGACGTTATGATTTCCATGGATTCTTCGAACATGCACTTGGCTTCACTTACGGGTACTCCTGTTGTCAGTGTTTGGGGAGCTACTCATCCCTATGCTGGTTTCCTGGGATGGGGACAGGATCAGGCAAATATCGTACAAGTTGATCTCGACTGTCGCCCTTGCAGCATCTATGGACAAAAGCCCTGCAGACGAGGCGATTATGCATGTATGAATAATATTTCACCAAAGACCATCGTTGAAAAGGTGGAACACATTCTTTCTATTAAATAACTAACAACTAATTTAAACAACAATGAAAAAGTACATTTGCGACACCTGTGGTTATGTTTATGACCCAGAAGCAGGCGATCCCGATAACGGTATCGCTCCAGGCACAGCCTTTGAAGACATTCCTGAGGATTGGGTATGCCCCCTCTGTGGCGTAGGAAAAGACGAATTCTCACCAGAGGAGTAATCCCACTGAAATCAACAAATTAAGGTCGGAACGTATGTTTCCGGCCTTCTTTTATGTAATTATTCTTAATTCTCAATTTCTTTGTACCTTTCTCCTTTGGAGAAGTTAGGCTGCATCTCGGAAAAACTCAAAAATATTTGGTTTTTCACTCGATTTGCACTAACTTTGCACCCAGAAATAAACGTTTATAAAAGAAGATGTCATTAAAATGTGGTATTGTTGGACTGCCCAATGTGGGTAAGTCTACTTTGTTTAATTGCTTGTCGAGCGCAAAGGCCCAGGCAGCAAATTTCCCTTTTTGTACGATTGAGCCCAATGTGGGTGTAATTACCGTTCCTGATGAGCGACTCACCAAACTGGCAGAATTGGTACATCCTGGACGCATTGTTCCTGCTACTTGCGAAATCGTTGATATTGCAGGTTTGGTAAAAGGAGCCTCAAAGGGTGAAGGTTTAGGTAATAAATTCTTGGGTAATATTCGTGAAACGGATGCCATCATCCATGTATTGCGTTGTTTCGAGGATGAGAATATCACCCATGTGGATGGAACTATCGACCCCATCCGCGACAAGGAAATCATTGATACAGAGCTTCAACTGAAAGACCTCGAAACCATTGAGAGTCGTTTGGCTAAGACGGAGAAAGCTGCTGCTGCAGGTAACAAGGATGCAAAGGTAGAGGTTGCCGTGCTGAAGGCTTATAAAGAGGTTCTGGAGCAAGGAAAGAATGCTCGTATCGTAGAATTCGAGAGCAAAGACGAACAAGACTGTGCTCGTAATCTGTTCCTGTTAACTGCTAAGCCTGTTTTGTATGTTTGCAATGTGGGTGAGGCTGATGCCAAGAGTGGCAATGACTTCACGAAGAAGGTAGAAGCGCTGGCTAAGGAGGAAGGTGCTGAAGCTATGATTATCGCAGCCAAGACAGAAGAAGATATCGCAGAACTCGAATCCTACGAAGACAAACAGATGTTCTTGGAGGAACTGGGCTTGGAAGAGAGTGGTGTCAATCGCCTGATTAAAAAGGCCTATGCCCTGCTGAACCTGGAAACATTCATTACTGCTGGCGAGATGGAGGTAAAAGCCTGGACTTATAAGAAGGGTTGGAAGGCTCCCCAGTGTGCTGGTGTTATCCATACCGACTTCGAAAAAGGCTTTATTCGTGCTGAGGTCATCAAGTACGACGACTATATCCAATATGGCAGTGAGGCTGCTGTTCGCGAAGCAGGTAAGATGGGCATTGAAGGTAAGGAATATGTGGTGCAGGATGGTGATATCATGCACTTTAGATTCAATGTATAATGGAGTTGCTTAACTATATCATATGGAATCCTAATGAGGGTTTTGGTCCCTTCCGCTGGTATGGATTATGCTGGCTGATAGGTTTTGCTGTGGCATTTTTAATTGTCAAGCGCCTGTATAAGGAACAGAGAATCAAGGACGAACTCTTCGATCCCCTCTTTTTCTACTGTTTCATAGGTATTCTGGTGGGTGCTCGTCTAGGGCATTGCATCTTCTACCAGCCAGATTATTTCCTGACTTCAGTCAAAGGATTCATCGAAATGTTCCTGCCCATCCGTTTCTTGGCTGAAGGAGGATGGAAGTATATTGGTTATCAAGGCTTGGCATCTCATGGAGGTACACTGGGCTTGATAATTGCCTTGTGGCTCTATGTCAAGAAGACAAAGCTCAGCATTTGGCGAGTATTAGACAACATTGCCATTGCCACAGGTTCTATGGCTTGCTTCATTCGTTTGGGCAATCTCATGAACTCAGAGATTATTGGTAAGACAACGGATGTGCCCTGGGCCTTTATTTTCGAACGGGTGGATATGATGCCTCGCCATCCTGGTCAGCTTTATGAGGCTATCGCCTATGCCATCTTGTTTGGATTGATGTGGTGGATGCACAAAAGAATGCCAGAGAAGATTGGTACTGGCTGGTACTTTGGCTTCTGTCTGACCTATATCTTCACCTTCCGTTTCTTCATTGAATATACCAAGGAGATTCAAGAAGCTTTCGAGGCCTCACTTCCCTTGGATATGGGACAGATACTCTCTATCCCCTTCATTATCCTTGGATTGTACTGCATGTTTAGAAAACAAAAAGCCTGATGCATAGACACCTTCTCATATTGATGCTGTTGTTATGCTGTCTGGGAGTGAATGCCCAGCAACAACAGGATACGGCTTTTAGAAAACTGTATAAGCAATATTTTAAGCTGTACAACGAGCCGGAGAAGGAGAAAGAATTCTGGGAAACCTCTAAGAAAGTAGAGGCATACTACAAAAAGCAAGGACAGCAGCGCTCTTATTACAAGATGCGCCAGAACGAAGTGCTGTATTTAGTAGATCACGGCAGAGCTTATCAAGCCATCAAGCGCTCCAATGAAATCCTGGAAGAGATGAAGTCTGAGGGCGCCAAGCACTACGACATCGTCTACACGTCGCTGGCTACGGTCTATGAGTCGCGAGGCAACTACCGTATGGCGAAACAGTATTTCATGGAATCGCTGAAGATAGTCAACCAGGCAGATAGCGGAGCCCTCATCAGCATCTACTCACGCATCGCCGCACTACAGTCGACACGCGAACCCAAGGAAGCTTGGGAATGGAACGAGAAGTTTGGGTCGCTCGCCATCGTTTATCCCGACTATTACAAGATGTATCTGTCCCAGAAAGGGCAAATCAGTTTCTTCATGAGCGACAAGGCCAAATTCACAAAGGCTAAGGCGGAGTTCGACAACTATCTGAAGCAGCACCATTTTGTCGACAGCGTGGGAATGGTATCCATGAGCATCTTCCAGAAGAGCTTCAACGGACAATATGACGAGGCTTTGGCATTATTAGACCAAAAGGAGGTGCTAGGACTGGACCTCATCACCATACATGACGTCAAGGGCCACATTTACGAGATGATGGGTCGCTACGACCTCTGTATGAAGGAGTCGGCTATCCGTCGCGACTTGCGCGACTCGCTGAACAGCGACTTGCTCTACGACAACATCAATGCGGTAAACGCAGAAACCGGCCTGACGCTGTTGACTGAGAAGGCGGAGAAAGACCATGAAGCCATGATTAGGGAAGCCGCCAAAGAACGGGAACGCTGGTTTGCTGCTGTCATCGGACTGCTGGCTGTAGCCCTCGGACTGGTGGCTTCGCGTTATCTGCAGAAACGTCGCTATCAGAAGGAACTGCTGAAGCAGAACAAAGAGCTGGAGATAGCCTTGGACCACGCCCAAGAGTCTGACCGCATGAAGACCTCGTTCATTGAGCATGTAAGCCACGAGATACGCACCCCGCTGAACGTCATCACAGGCTTTGCTCAGGTGATTACGAATCCTGACTACGAGCTGGAGGAGGAAGAACGTAACAACATGATTAGCGACATCAGTAAGAACACCATTGAGATTACCAATCTCGTCAACGAACTGCTGGAGGTTGCTGAGGATGAGAGCAGGGAGCACTATGAGCGTAACGACAATGTCAACATCCACCAGTTGTGTCAGGAGGTTATCAAAAATGCGTCGGTCATCAACAACGCACACCTGCAACTTAACTATAAAAACATGCTCGCTCAAGACTTCACCCTGCGTACCAACAAGATAGCGTTGAAAAAAATCCTGAACCAGCTCATGAATAATGCGCTGAAGTTCACGAAGGAAGGTGAGATAGAGCTGAAGGTCAGGGAGCGTGCTGCTAATGGAGGCGTAGAGTTTACCGTTACGGATACGGGTATTGGTATCGACAAGAAATACCACGAGAAGATTTTCGAGCGTTTCTATAAGGTCGATAACTTCAAGCAGGGACTGGGCTTAGGACTCACCATGAGCCATAAGATGGCAGAGTTGCTGGGAGGCTCGCTCGACATCGACGATTCTTACAAGAAGGGCGCACGCTTTGTGCTGATTCTACCTTCCTGATACGATTTTCTTGATATCGTTGAGTTTGTTCAGGGCCTCGAGGGGTGTCAGGTTGTTGACATCGAGGCCTAAGATTTCATCGCGAACCTGACAAAGCACAGGGTCGTCCAATTGGAAGAAGGAGAGTTGCAAACCCTCACGACTCTGAGCTATCTCTGTGGTGGGCTTTCCTACAGAGCCTACAGAGGCATTATCTGCTTCCAGTTGCTTCAGGATGACATTGGCACGCTTTACGATGCTCTTAGGCATACCTGATATCTCTGCCACATGGATACCAAACGAGTGTTCTGAGCCACCTTTCTCCAGCTTACGAAGGAAGATAACCTTTCCTTCCACCTCTTTTACAGAAACGTTATAGTTCTTGATGCGCTTGAAGTTCTTCTCCATCTCGTTCAACTCATGATAGTGAGTGGCAAAGAGTGTACGAGCCTGAGCCTTGGGGTGTTCGTGCAGATACTCCACGATAGCCCAAGCTATGGAGATACCATCATAAGTGCTCGTTCCTCGACCTAACTCATCGAAAAGAACCAGCGAACGAGGCGTCACATTATTTAATATATTAGAAGCCTCTGTCATTTCCACCATGAAGGTTGATTCGCCCAAGGAAATATTATCTGAGGCCCCTACCCTTGTGAATATCTTATCCACCAAGCCAATTTTCGCGCTCTCTGCTGGCACGAAAGAGCCTATCTGAGCCAACAGCACTATCAAGGCTGTTTGGCGCAACAGGGCCGATTTACCAGCCATGTTAGGACCTGTAATGATGATAATTTGCTGGTGTTCTGAGTCAAGCAGGATATCATTAGGAACATAATGTTCGCCCAAGGGCAACTGTGTCTCGATGACTGGGTGGCGACCTTGTTTGATGTCAATGACATTAGAAGCGTCGATAACTGGGCGAACGTAGTGATTCTCCTCTGCCGTCTTAGCTGCACTCAGCAAGCAATCCAAATGAGCAACAACGTTGGCATTGATCTGTATCTGGGGGATAAACTCCTGCAGACCCAGCACCAAATCATTGAAAAGTTGGGCTTCGAGTGATAGTATCTTATCCTCAGCACCCAGAATCTTCTCTTCATATTCCTTCAGCTCCTGAGTGATATAGCGCTCTGCTTGAGCCAATGTCTGCTTGCGAACCCACTCCTGAGGCACCTTATCTTTATAGGTATTGCGAACTTCCAGATAATAGCCAAACACATTGTTATAGCCTATCTTCAGACTCTGAATACCCGTTTGCTGGGCTTCGCGCTCTTGTATCTGCAACAGATAATCCTTGCCACTATAGGCTATATGGCGCAATTCGTCCAGTTCGTCATTCACTCCCCTGCGAATCACTCCTCCTTTCGCAACCAATTGGGGTGGGTCGTTCTCTATCTCTCGTTCTATCCGTTCACGAATAGACTCGCAAAGGTTAAGTTGCTCCCCTACCCTTTTCAGCGATTCATTTTGAGAATACAGGCAAGCTGTCTTGATGGGTTGTATAGCCTGCAAGGCCATCTTCAGTTGTACTACCTCACGAGGTGACACTCTGCCCACAGCAACTTTCGAGATGATGCGCTCCAAGTCGCCTATACGATGCAGCTGTTCGTCAACACACTGACGAAACTCTGGTTCGCGATAGTAATACTCCACGATGTCCAGGCGCTCGTTGATAGGCTTCTCGTCCTTCAAGGGGAACACCAGCCAACGTCTGAGCATTCGACCTCCCATAGGTGTTACTGTGCGATCTATCACATTTAGCAAAGACTTGCCATCATCCTGCATAGGATATAGCAACTCCAGCGAGCGCACTGTAAACTTATCCAGACGTACATACTTATCTTCCTCAATGCGAGAGATAGAGGTGATATGAGCTATCTGTGTATGCAACGTCTGCTCCAGATATTGCAGAATGGCACCAGCGGCTATCACACCATTCTTCATGTGGTCGACGCCAAAACCCTTCAGCGACTTCACATTGAAGTGCTTATACAGCTTCTGGTGAGCAGTCTGCTCTGTGAACACCCAGTCGTCCAATTCAAAGGTACACAAGCGATTGCCAAAGTAACGCTCAAAGTCGTGCTTTCTGCCCCTGTCGTAGAGCACCTCCTTGGGTTGGAAGTTGCCTATCAACTTCTCCACATAATCGTAAGTTCCCTCGCCTACTAGGAATTCTCCTGTAGAGATATCCAGGAAACTAACTCCACAGGCTGCTTTGCCAAAATGTACAGAAGCCAGGAAGTTGTTCTCCTTATAGTTCAGCACAGTATCGCTCATGGCAACACCTGGCGTTACCAGTTCTGTGATACCACGCTTCACCAACTTCTTCGCCAACTTGGGGTCTTCCAACTGGTCGCAGATAGCCACTCGCTTACCTGCCCTGATCAGCTTTGGCAGATAAGTATCCAAAGCATGATGGGGAAAGCCTGCCATCTCGTCGCCCTTCGCCCCTGCTCCATTGTTACGATGAGTCAGCGTGATGCCCAAGATACGTGAAGCAATGATGGCATCCTCGCAATACGTCTCGTAGAAGTCGCCACAACGAAACAGCAACAAGGCCTCAGGGTATTTCGCCTTGAAGTCGAAAAACTGTTTCATCATAGGTGTCAGCTCCTTACCTTCTTTCTTAGCCATCACTTTTTTTTTTAATTGATTGCAAAGGTAGTGCAAATCGAGAGAAAAACCAAATATTTTTGAGTTTTTCCGAGATGAAGCCTACCTAAGACTGAAAGTCAAGGTTACACAAAAAAAGAGCAAATCCAAAAGAATTCGCCCTTTTTCTTTTATAATAAGATGTCTAGATTACTTCTGTACCATCTTCTTTCCATTCATGATGACTACGCCCTTGTAGCTCTTGTCAACCTTCTGACCTGCGAGGTTGTACATCACACCTTCTTTATTTGCGGGCTCAGCCTTGATAGTCATAATGGCTGTTGGTACTTGGTAGTCGTTGTAGCTGAAAGCAACGTCCGTCAAAGAACCCCAAATGTATTCCTCCAAGCCTGGATAATCGATAAAGGGATTACGATTGTTCTGAATGCCAAAGACGGCATTGTTGCGGTTTGTCTCCTTCTCGCTGACGGGGTCGTTCTTTGCCCACTTCATCAGCATCTTCAATTGCCAGTCGCTCAGACCTGGATAAGTGTTACCGTCGAGGGTAGGCTGTGATTCCGCATAGGATGTATACCAATTGGGCAGTTTCTCTTCGTAACACGTAACCATGTAGAAGTAGGTGCGTGCAAAGTCGCCTTTATACTCATCGTTGGGTTCGAAGACTACTCCAGAATATCCTTCGACGGAGCAAGGACCCAGTTTGCTGAAGTCGTTGGCCGATTTCCAACTCGGATTAGCAGTCTCACCAAAGGGGTTGTTGCCACGTTTGTTGTTCACCACCTTGTCTGTAGGATACATGTGAAACAGGTCGGTATACATAGGCATTACCTTTCCTCCAAACCAGCTGTTTGGCATGGAGTGCTCACGGTTGTAATATTGGCCTTCTTGATTACCGCTACCTTTGTCCTGATCAGTATCAAACTCCATTTCGCGTTTGTTCGAGTACATATCCCAAACCTTTCCATTCGGCTTTGCATCAGTCGACACAAAGTGAGTCCACAGGGCTTTGTATGCAGTATTGAGGTCGCCGCCCTCATTGCGATCATAAATAACTCCACACAGCGCTGTCTTCAGCTCTGCACCTTTCTTGCCATCAGCAGCTGCATAATAGGTGCCAGAATCGTTAGGACCTTGGGCATAGAGGCTGGTGGCTGTGAGGGTTAATAATGTTAATGTTAGAAATGATGTGTATACGTGTTTCATAAGCAAACATATTTTAAGTTAGTTATTTGCTTGCAAAGATAAGAAAAATATCTAATATGTCGTATCAAGAACGTTCAATTATTTTGGAGAAATTGTAATGGATGGTTTGTTTTGTAAACAAATAGTGTCCAAATTTAACACTTTGAAAAGATGTATTCTAGGATTACGAAAGGGAAAAATCTGCTGATTGTTGCCTCTTCTTTGTCCTTACACGAAGAAAAATTTGCTACCTCACCAGAGAAAAATTTTTCCCTCACTGGGAAAAAATAATTTCTCTCGGACTAAAATTGGTTTCTCCGTCAGTAAATAAAGGCGTTTTTGGAGAAAAAATTGCGCTGGTAATCATGCTGAAAATTTATAATATATTCATAATCAGCGGATTACGAGGACGGTTATTTTTCGCGTTTTTCACTCCGATGTTTGACTTGGTGGATTCTGAGCAAATTCTGAGCGATGTTTTGTCTGATTTATTCAATAATTTAACGTTTGTGTCTTTTTAGCTTCTTTTTATGATTTTCCTATTTATCCTTTGTATTTCACTCAATTTTTCGTAACTTTGCGACTCGTAGCGCGAAGTTACTATGTCTCGGAAATGAAAAGAAAAACACGTTTTCCTTTTGCATTTCACTCAACTTTTCGTAACTTTGCAAAGAATTTGCAATAATGGACAGAAACAACAAAAATCAAAAACGATATGGAATACAACTTTAGAGACATTGAACAGAAATGGCAGAAGCGATGGGTGGAAATGCACACCTATCGTGTGAAGGAGGACGAGACGAAGAAGAAATTCTACGTACTGAACATGTTCCCCTACCCCAGCGGTGCTGGTCTGCACGTAGGTCATCCATTGGGCTATATCGCCTCAGACATCTATGCCCGCTACAAGCGTCAGCAGGGCTATAATGTGCTGAACCCCATGGGTTACGATGCTTACGGACTGCCTGCCGAGCAGTATGCTATCCAGACGGGTCAGCATCCTGAGAAGACAACGTTTGAAAATATCAATCGCTATCGTTCGCAGTTGGACAAGATTGGCTTCTCGTTCGATTGGGAACGCGAGGTTCGCACCTGCGACCCCATTTACTATAAGTGGACGCAGTGGGCTTTCCAGCGCATGTTCAAGAGCTATTTCTCATTGTCGTCAAAGAAGGCTCAGCCCACCATCAAGTTGATTGAGCACTTCGAACTGATGGGTACTGAGAACTGCAACGCCCTGGGTACTGAGGAGTTGCACTTTACGGCAAGCGATTGGGCCAGCTTCTCAGAGAAGAAAAAGCAGGAGGTGCTGATGAACTATCGTATTGCTTATCTGGCAGATACGATGGTGAACTGGTGTCCGAAACTGGGTACTGTGTTGGCCAACGATGAGGTAGTGGACGGCGTCTCTGTTCGTGGAGGTTATCCTGTGGTACAGAAGAAGATGCGCCAATGGTGTCTGCGCGTTTCGGCTTATGCTCAGCGCTTGCTGGATGGCTTAGAGGAAATCGATTGGACAGACTCGCTGAAGGAAACCCAGCGCAACTGGATTGGACGCTCAGAGGGTACTGAGGTTGAATTCAAAGTTGCTAACAGCGACAAGCACTTTACTATTTTCACCACTCGTGCTGATACGATGTTTGGCGTTACCTTCATGGTTTTGGCTCCTGAATCAGACCTCGTAGCCGAACTGACGACGCCTGAGCAGAAGGCAGAAGTAGATAAATATCTGGACTACGTGAAGAAGCGCACAGAGCGTGATCGTCAGATGGATCATAAGGTAACTGGCGTATTCTCAGGTAGTTACGCCATCAATCCGTTTACAGATGAGAAGATACCCATCTGGATTGCAGAATATGTATTGGCAGGCTATGGTACAGGTGCCATCATGGCTGTTCCTGCTCACGATTCTCGTGACTACGCCTTCGCCAAACACTTCAACCTGCCCATTATTCCATTGATTGAGGGTGCAGACGTCAGCGAGGAGAGTTATGATGCCAAGGAAGGTATCATGTGTAACTCAGCAAGCGCTAAGTTCAGCCTCAACGGACTAACTGTG
>Ga0247610_10005933_pt1 | contig 12790 bp, 7 predicted proteins | sample 174DNAGHGhighgp2_FD_193483 | JGI IMG/M metagenome (GOLD analysis project Ga0247610, IMG submission 193483) | Sheep rumen microbial communities from Palmerston North, Manawatu-Wanganui, New Zealand - 1742 DNA GHGhigh gp2 | ecosystem: Host-associated > Mammals > Digestive system > Stomach > Rumen ...
TCAGTTCAGACCAACTCATCAAGGAAGCTTGCGAGCAGAACCCCATCAGCGAGGGCGTGATGACCGCCGCCATCATACGCCTTTCGGAAGTCATCAACCGCCATCTGCGCCAGGGCGACCGTGTCCGTCTGCGGGACTAGGGCCTGATGAAACTCGAAATAGAGAGCGACAAGGTAGACAACCTCAAGGACTTCCGTGCCAAGAAACACATCCGTGGTGTCCGCCTCCACTTCATCCCCGAGAGCAGCGATGGCTCTCAGGCCCTCTATGACGGCATCACCTTCGAGAAGGAGCGCACGTGAGCCCATCCTCCTATACATATAAAAATGTTAAGATTTACCGCCCGATTTGGTATTTTCGGAAATAATCACTACTTTTGTAGGCAAGAACTTAAAAACATTGTAGTAATTGCTATTAACAAGAATGAGTAGAGAGAAAGACTGTTTGTGGCACTTTGGGCGAGAAACTGGCAGAGAACAGTTGAGCGACCCGATGAGCGAACATTTCAAGGACGACCTCTATACTTCATTGGTAAGAGAGTCTATCCAGAACTCATTGGATGCCGCCATAGGGACTGAGCCAGTGAGAGTGGAATTCCTATATAAGCAAATCAACAGCCGTGACTTTCCCAATTTCTTTGGTTTGAGAAATCACATTAAGGGCTGTATCGATTATTATGGTAAAGATGCCAAGAAGGTGTATGAGCCGATGTTGGAAAGTTTCCCTGAAGACGATGGGCTGAAGCAAACGATACCTTATCTCAGAGTAGCCGACTACAACACGAAAGGTATGACCTATGCAGAAGGAGATACCAAATCCACCTTCTATGCGTTCGTCAGGGCCATAGGTGTGACAGTAAAGGATGACACAGGAGCCAGAGGCGGCAGTTTCGGCTATGGAAAGGCAGCCTATTATAAGATGTCGCCATTTTCTACTGTTTTCATTTCCACGATGGACACCAATCTACGTCGTTGTTTTGAAGGAGCATCGGTATTAAGTACGCATAAACTGAATGGGGAGGTCCTTACTTCCGTTGGTTATTATGACAACAATAACGGAAAGCCTGTCACAAACAGTGATAATATTCCTGTTCCATTCAGAAGAGACGAGTCAGGCTCTAACATTGATATCATAGGCATTGAGAAGGATAGTGATTCCGTAGATAACATCTTAACTGAGGTAATCCGCAATTTCTGGATGGCAATCCATGATGGCATACTGGAGGTGAAAGTGGAAGATGTATATCTCAACAAAAATAACCTTTACGACTTGATGAAGCGTTACTTCCCTCGTATGGCCGATAATACAAAACGCAACTCCAGCACCTATACAAATCCTCGACCGTATTATGACGCAGTAGCCAATACAGACAAAGACGATGCCCACAGACTCTTTACTGACAAACTGGAGTCTGTAGGAAATGTAAAACTATATACAGCCATCATCCCAGAAGAAGAAGGAATGGAACGAACCAAGGTGGTATTTATGCGTTCGCTGAAGATGCACGTTTATACTCAGAAATACAACCTGTCAAATTCCATTGCTGCTGTTTTCCTTTGCGAAGATAGAAACGGTAACAGGTTGTTAGGTCATCTGGAACCTCCTGCCCATAATGAGTGGAAGGCAAAGCATTGGCGTGATGAGAGAAACCATATCATTCCAGACGGGCAGATTGCCTTAGACGAAATCCAGGAGTTTATTAACAGGAGTTTCAGGTCGCTGATTAATGCCGAGGAAGGCGAAAGCCAGGATATCACCGAACTGGAGGACTATCTGCCTATACCATCCGAACTGTTGCCTGACGATGATGAGGAGACAAAGTCAAAAGGCTTTAATCCACAAGTTGGCGACCCAGGTGGAAAAGATGACAGCGGAACTTATGCCACTACGGAAACTGAGACTCCCAAGGAAGGTGGAGGCGAGTCAGACGGTAGTGAAGATAAAGGTGAGGTGACTGCTGTTATAAAAGGTGGGGTATCACCTTCTGGTGGGATACAAAAGACAGGAGGCATTCATCAGCGCGAATCTGGAAAGAAGAAGAAACGAGGCAGCGGGCAGAGTGCCGGCAAAAAGCGAACTATCCAAAATTTCGATCCGAATTTGCCAGGCTCCTACACTCAAGTAGTAGATGTGGATTTTTCCGTATTGGCAAAAAGTGCCAACGGCAAACTCTGGCACGACATCTTCATCAATGCCGATGATAACTACCCTGACGTACAGATGACTGTGGTGGTTTGCGGAGAAGGAAGTGACGAAAAACTGGATATTGCAGAAAGCAGCGTGGGAACACCCTCTGAGAATACGCTTTCCGGCTTTAGCTTGAAAGCTGGCATCAACAAGGTGAGTATCAGATTCCGTGATAACGTAAAACATACCCTAACATTGGAAGTATATGAAGATTGAGAACGTAGCCTTCCCATACCCAGTTCTGGGGTTAGGGAACAGTATAGAATCAACTGCCCAGTGGCAATATGCAGTGGAGCAAAATAATGCGGAATATATCCTAAAAGTGGATGTCCAGCTGAACAACAAGAGTATCGAGGACTATATCAAATACGACCTTGCCGACTATGTCTGCGAGATAGAGTGTACCTCCACCTTTATGAGAAGATGCGAGCGTTCTAAAGATGGTCACTTCGATATCCGCCTGTCAAAATCCGATGTTGCCCGAGAAGTGACATTCGAAATATCTGTAGTGGTGAAAGAACACATAGAGAACTATATCAATACCCAACTGAATCCCATTTTCGCTGACTATGAGATCAGTATGGAGCCGGGCGACCTGATGGCATACATTGGAAAGGACAGGTTCAGCGCAGACATCATCTATGAGAAGCTGAAGATGGTAAGCACCTTTATGATTATCCGCGAAGACAGCCAAGTGTCACAGACGGAGATAAAGTTGGATACTGAGAAGATAGAGATACTGATACCCTCATTGATGTACAAGCATTATACTGAGGAAATCAAAGGCAGTTCTGTCTATTCAGCCATCATTCATGGTTCGCTGGTGTTCAATGCACTACTCCATGCTCTTAACAACATCACAGCCCACCAAGACAAGCTCTGGGCAAGATGCATCATGACGAGAATCGAGAAAGACGCAGAGATAGCCAAACTGAATATAGACCCTGTTGATGATGAAGACCGCGAGGATCTGCCCAAACTGGCACAAGCACTGTTGGGTGATCCCTTCAAGCGCCTGTTCACAGGCATCGAGAAAATCCACGAATCGCTAAACTTTGAAATGGAGGACTGACGATGGCTATACAGAAGACATTTAACGATAGTTATGCCTACTCACTGAACGAAAAAGTGGCGCGAGGCGAAGACTTACAACTATATCTGAACAAGGATTTCACAATTGATGAGTCACAGACACAATGGGTAGGAGGACTGGTACAGCCAGAAGGACTTTTAGACAAGATGATGGCATTGACCAACAAGAGCCAAGACCTGGATGCAGCCATCACCCTCTATGAGAGTTTCCGACAGCTGCGCCCAGTCGTAGCATCCGAGAAAACATTCTGGATTTATCTGGGGCATGTGGATCTTTATCCATACATGCACCAGCGATTCCTGACTGACGTCACTCGCTTGCTGCAGAAAGATCCCACGAAACCGTCTGTCATCCTCAATCGTTGGTTCTTTCCCCGTGAATTTGTCAGAAACCATCTTGCAGGAATGTGGTGGGACGTGAAATGTACTGTTGATGAGACTGAAAGTGATCCTTATTTATATACAAGGACCTTATTTCATTATTACGATATGCGAAGCATTAACTTCGCAAACTTCAAGATGTTCAGGAACAAGGCACAGGTAAAAGGAATATTGAAATGCATTGGCGAACACCCAGAAATATTTGATGTCTATTCACAAGACAGAATCCGATACGTAACTAAATATTTCAATCGCCTTGGTGCAACCAAGCAACTCATCGCACTCCCCTGGGAGTTCTTCTATAATACAGTTGAATCTCTATTAGATGAGATAGTCCAAGTGACCGACTCTGGCAAAGAGACCATCATTGACACTCGTACGGAGAAAGAGAGACAATTGGATAGTGATTGGCAAAACGAACAAGAATAACAAACAACATACAATATGATTATAGACAATAAAGTAGATCGTTATCCTGATGATGGTCTTGGAATCAAGACTGTATGGGATTTTATAAACAAGTTCTCTGGCAAAGAGTCAGGACAAAAGGGTAAACTTGATATTGTTACAGGGTACTTTACTATACGCGCCTTAAGTCAATTGTACAGGGAAATCCCTGAGGATGATGAATATCGTATTGTTTCATCTGAAATGGTACGCACAGAGCAACAATTAGAGGACATAAAGGACTTGCTTAATGGTGATTTTTCTATCGAAAGTCAGTTTCAATTAGACCAATATGCAAAGGAAGCAAAAGCTTTTCTTGAAAGAAATTCAGTTCAGATAAGAGCTATTGCGAATGCGTTCTGTCATGCAAAAGTCTACACGTTCAAGAACCTCATACCACTTAATTCAAGTTATTACTTGACAGGAAGCAGCAATCTGACGGATGCTGGCCTTGGATTAAAGGCGACTTCAAATGTAGAAATGACCATTGGTGAAAATGTAAGCCCTACCGATAGCCAATTCAAAGAAGTCTGCAAATGGTTTGAGGATATATGGAAGATAGCCCGAGAAAAGATTGAAGATCCAGAACATCCTAATGATGGCATGATTAGCGTGAAAGACTATTTTATCCGTATGATAGAAGAGTATTTCCGAAGATATACGCCAGAAGAAATCTACTATAAGATTCTCTTTGAGCTATTCAACGCAGACATTGAACTTGATGGCAGCATTGAACATCAAAAAGACATGTCGCTCTTACAGACATCCGTCATCTGGAAAACACTTTTCAACTATCAGCAGAAAGGCGTTATTTCTCTGATAAAGATGCTACGAAAATACAATGGTGCCATTTTGGCTGATGCAGTTGGTTTGGGTAAGACGTTCTCTGCTTTAGCTGTCATCAAATACTTCCAGACACAGAATTACCTGACAGTTCTACTTTGCCCTAAAAAACTGGAGGAGAACTGGACTCAGTATCTGAGACGTCATGGCAGCAGATTTGAAAAAGATGAGTTTGATTATGTTGTACGTTTTCATACAGACTTGCAGAACGACCGTTTAGAAAATGCTTATGAAGATGCAAAACGCGAGTATTTGCAGACTCGCAAAAAAGTACTGTTCGTGATTGATGAAAGCCATAATCTGCGTAACGAAAAATCGAGCCGTTATCAAGAATTATTAACCAATCTGATTCAGAATCAGCCAAACCAAGACGGCCGTAACGTAAAAGTGTTGATGCTTTCTGCTACCCCGATTAACACAGGGCTGAACGATGTGAAAGGTCAATTCAACCTAATAGGCAGAGGAGATGATGCTGCTTTCAACAAACCGGAGTTCGGAGTTGAATCGCTGAAGAACCTGTTTGCTGATTCACAACGTAAATACACTCAATGGTGTGCTGATCCTGACCGCACCATAGGTGGTTTTATTGCAATGCTTCAACCTAAGTTCTTCAATCTGACAGATAAACTGATTGTGGCTCGCACACGCAAGCTGATAGAAAAGACTCTCGGTGAAGACCTTGGCTTTCCTGAAAAGGCAAAACCTAAAAATGTTTACCAAGGCGTTGACCACTTTGGCAAATACAAGACTACGAAAGAAATCTACGATGCTTTCGACGATTTAAATCTTACAGCATATCAACCAAGTCTGTTTATCCCTGAAAGCAGAAAAGAAGCCCGGAAAGAGGCTTCACAAGACTGGGAAGACAATGTGAACCGTGAGCGTTTCTTGGTAAAGATGATGGGCATTCTGTTCATGAAACGATTGGAAAGTTCGTGGTTTTCTTGCATGGAGACCGTAAAAAAAGTGCTTGATGTTCACGAACGAACGCTCCAGATGGTTTTGGACTACGAAAAACACAAGACAGACGGTAGTCTGCCTGACGGCGAAGTAGAAGATGAGTCCGACGAGAGACTTGAAGAGCACTTTTCGCTACGCAAGGGAACCATTCGCCTTTCCATGATGAAGAATCTGGGTGGCTTCAAACTGGGTCTACAGAAAGATGTCAAGAAACTACGTTCCATCTATGAGAGCCTGCAAGCATTTGAAGAAGGGTATAGTAATGGAAGCGAGCAAGACTTAAAGTTGGAAAAGCTGATAAATATTCTCGAAAAGAAAAAACTGTCAGCAAATAAGAAGGTGGTCATTTTTACTGCCTATGCCGATACAGCGAAGTTTATCTATGACGAACTGACGAAACGAGGATTTACGAAGATTGCTTCTGCTTCTGGTCAAGAAAACTTTACTACGGGCCATCAGCAGACTGGCAAGTTTACAGAAATACTACAATGCTTTGCGCCATATAGCAAGCTCTATAAGGAATTGGATTGGACCAATCTGTATGAGGATGCGAAATTAGACTATGGTCAGTATTACGATGATGAGAAGCAGCGATGGGATGTTGGCTACGAAAAGTGGTGCCAACTTGTTCGTCATTATCGGCCCGAAGTTGCATCCAAGCTTGATGACGAAATAGATATCCTGATTGCAACAGATTGCCTGTCAGAAGGACAAAATTTGCAGGATGCCGATATGCAAATCAACTACGACATCCATTGGAATCCTGTGCGTTTGATACAGCGCTTTGGACGTATCGACCGTATTGGTTCGCCCAACAAGTTGGTGAAGTGTGTAAACTTCTGGCCAGCCTCATCGTTCGAAGAATACCTGCATCTTGAAGAACGCGTGATGAACCGTATGGCAATCATGAATCTTGTGGATGCCGAAACACAGCAGTTGAATGATGCTTACAAGAAGATGGTCGAGGACAACCCGCTGGTGGATAAAAATGCCGATCGTCTGTTGGCAGAACTTCAGAACAACAGTATATCGGATATTGAGTCGCCACGTACGCTGTCGCTGAAGGATTTCTCTTTTGAAATCTATCGTCAGGACCTGATTGAGTACTTCGAGAAACATAAAGAGGTCTTCCGCCGTATGCCTAATGGTGTGTTCACGGGATTCAAGGCTCAAGACAATCTTTTTGAACACATACCTGAGAGCTTAGTCGCTGTTGTAGGCTATCCACACCGAGAGCCGGGAAGTTATAAGCCTTATACTGAAATTTATCTGATGTGCCAACCTGTTGACACAAAGTCACCTGGTACTTATCAGGAAATGAACAGAGCTGACGTTTTGGAGTTTCTTCGGAAGAACAAACATCAAGACCGCGCAGTTCCCGGTTGGATCGAAACTGGCAATCGTGAGCGCCTGAATAAATTACAGGCCATCATCCAAGAATGGATGAAGATGAAAGCTCCTCGGCAAGCTATAGTTGAACGTAAGAACCGATTCCATTCTAAGGGAAACGAATCAAAGAAGTCTGCCACAGATGAGAGGCTCGACAAAAAGTTCCAGATGGAGAACTTCGACCTCATTGTTTGGGAGTATGTTACGAAATAAATAAGTTATAAGTATATGGAACAGACACTTAGGAACTTTGCAAGTGGCAATCTATACGATGCCTGCAATCAACTTCTGTCGAAGCTGCAAATCTTGCATACACAAGAAGAACCGACGCCAATGCGTTACGAAGACTTCTTCGACGGAGATGTGCCACAATACATTAAAACGGCTCTGGAGCTTGCTAAGGAATTTTACTATATCGGTGAGGTCTGTGATGACGCGATAAAAGGCGAATCTGATAATAATACGGACCTCCGTGAGGATTTGGAAAAGTTAAGAGCCAATGCTCACTACAAGAGCATGATGCTCTTTGCTGTAGATTTGCGCAACGATGTGAACATCACGCGTAGCAATCTGTCTGTGCTCACCCGTGCATTCAATCGGCTTGTGTATAATTTCCCTGTGACTGTCATCTTCCGTCAAGGGAAGTATTTGAGCATAGGCACATGCGAGCGAACTGAGTTCAAGCAAGAGTGGAGACAGGGACAAGGTGAAAAGCTGGGTAAAGTCAGCATGCTTCGGAATGTTGACTGCCATCATCTGCATAGAGGCCACATGGACATTCTGAAAGGAATGGAATGCGGTGATTGTGCAACTTTTGATAAGTTATATGAAAAATGGCAGAAGGTCTTCAACTCTGAAGTCCTCACCAAACAATTCTATAACGACCTCTTCGAATGGTATCAGTGGGCTGTGGACCCTGAGACAAAATGTACCTTCCCGGCCAATGTGGATACTCAGAGCGATGATCGCGAAGATATTGACACTTGCATCATCCGATTGATAACCCGTCTGATGTTCGTTTGGTTCATCAAGCAGAAGGATCTTGTTCCGTCAAAAATCTTTGATGAAGAATACGTTGCTACCATACTGAAGGATTTCAATTCACAGAGTTCTACAGACGGCAACTATTATCAAGCCATTCTTCAGAATCTGTTCTTTGGCACGCTGAATTGTCCTATCATAGAAGAAGGAAAAAGCAGAAGATTCGCTCAGGCAAGTTCAAAGGATTCTGTTAATCTATATAGATATGCAGAGCTGTTCTCTATTACAGAAGAGGAGGTTATTGACATGTTCTCATCCGTTCCTTTCTTAAATTGTGGCCTGTTTGACTGTCTTGACAAAACAAAAACGCTGAACGGAGTAAAACAACGTTACTACAAAGATGGTTTCTCGCGCAACGACCGGCGATTTAAAGATGGTACCTTTATGTATCGCGCCTTCGTACCAAACGTTCTGTTCTTCCATCCCACCAAAGGCATCATTTCCATCTTCAACCGTTATGTATTCACGATTGAAGAAAACACTCCTCAGGATGTCCAAGTGGCTCTTGACCCAGAGCTGTTGGGCAAGGTGTTCGAGAATCTTTTGGGAGCCTACAATCCTGAGACAAAGGAGACTGCCCGCAACGAGAGTGGCTCTTTTTATACCCCTCGTGAGATTGTACAGTATATGGTGAACGAAAGTTTGGTAGCCCACTTGAAACAAACTGTAGGTGAAGAATTGGAACCGCAATATCGACAGTTACTGGACTTTACCACTGAGGATGTGTCCCTTACGGCAGAGCAGAAAGCAAGCATCCTTCATTCGCTTTTCACTTGTAAGATTCTCGACCCAGCATGTGGTTCAGGAGCCTTCCCTATGGGTATGCTGCAGCAAATGGTACACATACTGCAACAAGTTGACCCTGACAATACGCAATGGCGTGAAGTGCTGCTGAATATGGCTGTAGATGAAAGCCGAAGGGCTTTTGGCATTGTTGATGAGGAAGAACGAAAGAAGAAACTATTAGAGATTGAAGAGACATTCAACAATGGTCTGAACTCGCCTGACTATACGCGCAAACTCTACATCATTGAGTCGTGCATCTATGGCGTAGATATTCAGCCGATTGCCATGTTGATTTCCAGGTTGCGTTTCTTCATCACTTTAATCTGTGAGCAGAATGATATTCAGCGAGACAAGCCAGAGATTAACTTCGGCATCAAGACGCTGCCGAATCTGGAGTCGAAGTTTGTGGCCGCCAACTCGCTCATCGATGCTGACATTCATCAGTACAACGAGGATTGGACAAACGATGAAGTGTTAGCTCTCCTAAAGAACGAACTGATAGCTATTCGTCGTCGCCATTTCTACACACGCAAGCGTAGTGAGAAAATTCGCCTGCTGAAAGAAGATGAGGCCAAACGCAAACAGATTCATGAGCACATCAATCGCTTGGTGGGTGAACCCAATGAAGCAAAAATTGCCTCGTTGCAACAACAGATTGCCGACCATGAAAAGCTGTTAGAAATGTATCAAGGCGAAGACTGGGTTGAAGAAGCTGTTCAGGTAGATTTGTTCTCAGAACCACAAATTGTTCGTGTTGACAGAAATAAACGTGAGCGTGAACGTATCAACGGTGTTATTTCTGCATGTCGTCGAGACATTGAGCATGAGAAGAACAAATGCACACCTCAAGGTTTTGAAGCTGCTGTTCTGCAAGTAACTGATTGGAATCCATACGACCAGAATAGCGTTTCACCATTCCTTGATATTGAATGGATGTTTGGAGTGACTGATGGATTTGATATTGTTTTAGGTAATCCACCATATAGACAACTACAGGATAATGATGGCGAATTGGCAGACCTTTATGCCCCTTGTGGTTATGAAACTTTCAATCGTGGTGGTGATATTTACTGTTTATTTTATGAGCGAGGTAATCAACTTCTAAAAGAAAATGGTTCTCTTTGCTATATCACTTCAAACAAGTGGATGCGTGCTGGCTATGGAGCAGAATTGAGAAGCTATCTGACATCAACAACAAATCCAAAGTTATTGATTGACTTTGGTGAGACTCATGTGTTTGAGAGTGCAACAGTGATGACAAACATTTTGCTTTTCCATAAAGCAGGAAACTGCAACAATATTGTTTCTACGCAGATTAAGGAGGACTTCAAAGATCCGAGTACTTTAGTAGAGTATGTATCAGACCATCAAATGATTTGTCAGTTTGAGAATGATGAGAGTTGGGTTATCATGTCTGATTTAGTTCGAAATCTCAAAAAGAAAGTGGAAGAGCAAGGAACACCTTTAGAGGATTGGGATGTTGAGATTTATCGTGGTATACTTACAGGCAACAACAAAGCTTTCATTATTTCAGAAGAAGCACGAAATAGGATTATGGACGACTGTCAAGATGATGAAGAAAAAGAAAGGACAGATAAGTTGATTAGGCCAATACTTCGAGGAAAGGATATTAATAAGTATGGATGCACTTGTAGTAAATGGCTTATTGGCTTGCTTCCCTCTCGTCATTTTGATATTGAGCAATATCCTGCAGTTAAGAAATTTTTACTCTCATTTGCAAAAACTGACTTATTGAGGGCTAACCTCAATTGGATAGTAGATAATCATCTTTCTGAGTTCTGTTTACAGAAATTGTCACAAAACGGACAATTTGTTGAGATAGAAGGCAAAAGGATAACCATTGGCAGAAAGCAAGAGAAAGCTCGTAAGCGTACAGCTAATGAATGGTTTGAAACACAAGATAGTATTGCCTATTGGGAAGATTTTTTAAAACCTAAGATTGTCTATCCGAATATGACGAAGTTCATGCCATTCTATTATGATGAGCAAAAGAACTTTACAAACCAGAAATGTTTCATAATCACAGGTACCCATATGTCATATCTAACGGCATTCTTAAATTCTTCATTATTCAAATTCTGCTTCTTTGATAACTTCCCCGTTCTATTCGGTGGCTCAAGAGAATTAAGCAAGATATTCTTTGAGAAGATTCCTGTCCTTGAAGTAGACGACGCAACTGATGCAGAGTTCCACTCGTTAGTACTTGACATCCAGAAAGAATACTCAGACAAAAAAGCTAAGGCTATCGACCAGCGCATCTTCGACCTATATGGCCTGACACAAGAAGAGCGCGATGCCATCGGCTATATTGATTTTCACAACAATAACGATAACGAACCTGACGACGATGAGTAAGCTAACCGAATTCTATGCACATAAGGCTTCGCTCCAAGAGGAAGGTAAGCCTATTGACCCACAATGGGAACAGCTGGAAGAGCAACTGCTGAAAGAAGAGCTGCTGCCAGAATTGACAGAGCAACTAAGGACTGTGCTCTCGAAAGTAAAAAGTCCACTGATGTTCAGCGGCAGCTATGACCCTAATGGCTTCCTAAGTGTTTCGTTTACGAGAAACTGCATTCAGATATCTACAGTTGCACCATTAAAGCCGGCATCAACCAAACAAGGTGAAGCTTCATCTGAAGGAACTGGCGAAGAGACAGTTGCAGAACCAGAGGCTTCTGTCGATGAAGAGATTGTTGAAACTGAGCCACGATTCACAAAATCAAAGTCAGTAGGTTTTTCCGTTTCTTTCCGCGACGGAACAGTCTATCATGAAAAGAAGGCAGTGAAAACTTGGATACAAGCTTTGAAGAAGATTGGCTTAGAAAACATCTGTAATAACAGAAGCAAACATGGTGCTTGGCATCGCGTGGCAGGTCAGGATATCTGCATTGTAGAACGGACAGAAACAAAAAGAGATTCTGACGGCAAATCGCCCCAAACACTGGTTGACGGATTCTACGTGATGACACAACTAAGCAACGACCAGAAGGAGAAAGACCTGCTGGCATTAGGTGAGTATCTGCCGAAGTTAGGTATCCAGGTGGTTTGGGATGATGATTCAGCAGAAGTTGACAAAGCCCAACAAGAAGGAAATACTCCTGTTATTAATGAAGAAGCATCACGCTGGAATTATCCCATCAAGGAACAGTTCCGTTCTTTTCTTTCAAGACAGAAAGCAGAAGGAACTGCCAATAGTTATACAAGTACGTTAGACAATGCTGTACGTCAGTGGATAAACAAAGAGGTTGACGCGCATGCCGATTCTGTCTTTAGCTACACTTCTTCAGAAGATGTACGCCTCTGCATTGATATGTTGAATGCCTCTGCAGAGTATGTTGTAGAGAATGACCGCAAGCATCACTCCATGTCTGCAGCTCTTAACCAATATCTTTTGTTTATAGAAGAATGGGAGAAAAGAAACAATGTTTAATAGTTTGCGACATAGATACAAATACATCACGAGGGCTAACTACCTGATGTAGATTGCGGATTTCCTGAAGGAGAACATCTAAATCGAGGCGATATAATAATATCAATAAATGAATACTGATAACGGACATTTGCATGGAAATGAATAATATTATAGTCGACCCAACGTATAAACAATGGGGCGTTGATATAGAACATCTGTTCCCCAACT
>Ga0247610_10005934_pt1 | contig 12790 bp, 24 predicted proteins | sample 174DNAGHGhighgp2_FD_193483 | JGI IMG/M metagenome (GOLD analysis project Ga0247610, IMG submission 193483) | Sheep rumen microbial communities from Palmerston North, Manawatu-Wanganui, New Zealand - 1742 DNA GHGhigh gp2 | ecosystem: Host-associated > Mammals > Digestive system > Stomach > Rumen...
TTAGGTTTTCAAGAAGGAAGTTGGAAATTATGGATAGGTAAGATTGGATCATGTAGTTATGATGACGATCCATATTGTAGCTTTGATACTGATAACTTTAAGAAGGCTATTGTTATGTGTTTAGATAAAGTTGAAGAGTTCATTGATAAAGTTAAAGATGATCCTGAAGATTATGTACAATATTATATACATAAATAATTATGAAATCATTAAATATATATATAATAGAAAAATTCAAGATCAATTCTAAAACTATAAATACAGAATATAATCTTGATAATATTAAACCATCAGAAGGAAGATTATCTGATGAAGAAATGGATATATTAGATAAATATTTTAATGATCATTGTACTAATATTCAAAAAATAAATAAAACAAAGAAAGGTTTATTTCATATATTTTTCGATAATAATTTAAAATTTAGATTTCATCAACAATGTAAATTAAGTATTGTAAAATCTCCAAGATTTAATGGTGGTTATGGTATATTAGTATATAAAGCTAATCATTCTATACAATATGAGTTTGGTCAAAAAAATAAAAAAGGAACTAAAGAACCTTTATTAGCTAATATTAAAGAAGTTATAGAGGCTTTAAATAAAAAGTTCTTAAATGGTGATTGGGCTGAATCAATTGGAGCAAAATTAAAAACTAATTAAAATGAAAACAATTATTAATTTTTTTGAAGAAAAAATATCTAAAGAAAATGTAGGTCATATATTCAAAATAAGAAGAATACATAATCCTAATGCAAAAGGAAACTATGGTGTATTTATTAAAGACCTTAAGTTTGATTGGATTAAAGAGAAAGCTGAAAAAGAACAAATATATTATCAAGGAAAATTAGTTTGTAAATATTTTGGATTTACTACTAAGACTTATTGTCAAGATTGGATCAAGCAAATCAATACTTATGGCAATAAAGAAAAAATTGATTATGTTGTATTAAATATAAAAGAATTAGAGCAAAAATGAAACAACTTAAAGAATTTATAAATGAAAGTCTTTATAAGTTAAAGGATGTTAAAGATGCCATTAATGATGAATTAAACAAGACTGATAAAAATCTTATTCAAAAGATGGCTAATGAGATCAAAGATGATATTGATGACCAAGATGAGTATATTGAAGGAAATGATGAATCTTATATATGGGAATTAATTTGTAAGGTTGCTAAAACTCTTAATACAAAACCAGAAAATCTTTGGGATGATTGTGGTGGATCTTATTTATTTACAGATGCTATTGCAAATGCGGATAAAATAATGAATAAATAATATGGATTCTTTAAAATTTTTTTTAGAATGTAATTTTGCAACACCAATGAATACTTCTGGTATGGGTAATCCTAGTGCACCTGAAGGCCCAGATGTTGGCTCCGGTGACATACCTGTTGGAAATAATAAAGTATTAAAGAAAAAGAAAGCTAAACATCTTAAGGATGTTTTAAAAGAAAAATACAGATAATTAAATATGACAATATTAATTATAAGTTTATTTATTCTTAGTATTATTGGATTTATTGTTTATTTCTTTATAAATAAACATAAAGAAGAAGTTAAGAAAAAAGCTGAACATGAAGCAAAAGAAAAAGCAGAAGCAGAGGCTAAAGCAAAAGCTGAACATGAAGCAAAAGAAAAGGCAGAAGCCGAGGCTAAAGCAAAAGCTGAAGAGGAGGCAAGAAAGAAAGCTGAAGAAGAAGCTAAGAAAAAAGCTGAACAGGAAGCAAAAGAAAAGGCAGAAGCCGAGGCTAAAGCAAAAGCTGAAGAGGAGGCAAGAAAGAAAGCTGAAGAAGAAAAAACTAAAAAATATGAAGATTTATTAAGTGCATTTGATTTAGGTATATCTAATGATACAGAAATTTACTCATATTTTAGATTACTTTACAATGAAGCTTATGAACAATTCTTTAATGAAAAATCATTAAATGGTATTCCTTCATTATATAAAGAAGAATTATTTCCTAATGTAATTAATTTCTATGGAGAAGATGGTACCAAAGAACAAGGATTTAATTCATTTGTTGGCTGGTTATTTGCATTATCACTTATTGAATTAAAACCAACAAAACGTGTACAAATACTTAAAGTTGGTTATGAATATGGTGGATATGATAGATATTCAAATATTTATGGTTATAAGTTTAAAGCAGATCCTAATGTTGCTCGTATTGTAGCAGCTGACTTATATGTTGCAATGAAAGGTGTTATTAAACCTAATACTGATATAATGAGAGAAGAATTAGGAGGTACTGTATTTACAGATTCATTAGAAGAAATAAAAGAAAATGATAGCTTCCAAAACTTATTTGATGAAGATGATTTTTATATAGATTTAAGAGAATTTATGCCAACTGCGGCTGGTCCTTATGCTCCTGGTTATAAGACTCGTCCTGATATATCATATCCAAATGAACCAAAGGATGAATATAATAACAACTTAATAGATAGAAATATTCATGAATTTATTGTTGAACATTATAATTTAGATAATCCTGAATATGAACAAGCAACAGTACAAGCTATAGCAGATAAAGAAACAGATTCAAATCATTTATTTGGTCCTGATAGAGAAGTTGTAGGATATAAGTTCCATGCGGTATTTGGTAAAGAAACTATAGGTAGAGAAATTTCTCCTGATGGTGAAGTTGCAAATCTTACATATTATGTAAAATATATATCAAGTTATATGCGTGATATATTATTAACAGCTGAAACAAAACCTAAACAATATGGTAGATTAAGACCTGGTTGTTCTTGGGAAAAAGAAGCTACTCCAAATTCTTCTGATGATCTAAGAAGAAATGCATTATGCCATTTCCCAATAGAAGACAATGATGGATGCCCAACAGGATATTATAATAAAGATAGTGAATGGGTATATCCTAATGAAATTAAATCTGAAAATGAATTTGTTAAGTATTTCCAAAAACGTCTTTATGCTAACTCTTATCCAAGTGGTCATTCTTCTGCTATACAAGGATTATCAATGGTACTTATTGAATTAATGCCGGAATTAGCTGATAAGATCATGAAAGCCGCAAACCAATTTGCAATTAATAGAACTATTGCTAGATATCATTGGACTTCAGATACAATTAATGGCAGAGTATTAGGTTCTACTGGTAATGCATTATGTCATGCCGTAACTGAATTCAAAGAAATGTTTAAGAAAGCAAAAGATGAAATTGAAAATAATAGTTAAAAAAATTAACAAATAATTATAAAACATAAATTATAAATAACTATATTAATATAAAATATATTTAATATAATATGAGTCCAGAAAATAAATTTTATGAAGTAGTTGTATGTATTTTTGAAGAAGATCATAAAGGTAGAATTAAGAAGAATAATTGTAAATATTTAATTGATGCCGTTGATACTAATCAAGCTGAAAAGAATACAATGAAACTTATGGAAGGAACAATGAATGATTGGGAAATAATTTCAATAAGTTTATCTAAAATTAAAGAAATATATCTTCCAAAATTAGAAGAAGTGGAAAAAGATATAGATAATTAATTTAAAGCACTCAGGTGTATAGAAATATGAAAGTATATAAGTTTTATATCAAATCAAAAAAGTATCATTCAGGGGTAATCCTGCAACAACCTGCACAATCTCAGGAACAAGCAGAGATAGAAATTAAAAAGGATTTTGAAGATATTAATGACGATATTACTTATTTTCAATATATAGAATAAAAGGAGGTAACATGTTACCTCCTTTATTATTTTTATTCTTCTTCTTTTTTATTTGCTTCATCATCTTCAGGATTATTAACTTCATCAATGAAATCATTCATTTCTCCTAAAGTTTTTTCTAATTTAGCTGTTTTTTGAGCATATTGTTCATCATTTATAGACTTTTGACTTTTACGAGCTGCTTGAATAGCTTGTTGAAGAATATCTTGAACAGTATCAATATTTGCATCTTTCTTAATATTCACTGTTACTTTTTGATCTTCAATAGTAACATTTTCTCTATTCTCTAAAGATTTAACAGTTTCTTCACCATTCTCAATATCAGCAAAATTAAATACAAAGTCCTTAGAAGCTTCTTGTGCTTCATTTATATGCTCATTTACATATTCTTGTAAACTTTTCATTATTGATATATATTAAATTATTTTTATTCTTGGTTTTTATTTCTTTTATTAAACTTTAGTTTTCTTTCTTCGTTGATTTTCTTTTTTGGTCCTTTGAAATGCATTTCTTCATTCTCATCAAGATAATCTTCTAAATAATTAACTAAGTTTTTCATAAGCTTATTTCAAATATAATTGTTAAAATTGTAACTTAGGAAGCAATTCGCCAAATGCTTCACCATATATTTTGATTTTATTTACATTAATATCTAATTCATTATTATTTACCCATTCTAGAATTTGTAAGAAATTATTAAGTTTCTTATATTCTAATGAACTATTGTTTAATTTAGTATTATCAGTACATTCACAATTATAGAATGTTTGATGATTATAACTAAAATCAAGATTATAGTCAATACTTATAAATTCTTTTATAAATAATTCTAATGTCTCTATCAATACATCATTAGGAAATTTCTCTTCTTCAGACAAGTAAATACAAAACCAATCTTCATAGAATTCAGGATCACCAAACATTTGCTTAAGATATAAAGCCATTGCATTTGTATATAATGATGAACATGAATCTGTAACATAAGTAGAATTTCCAACTTCATTCATACATCCACAAGTTTGAGTTGTTGAAACTGTATTATATGAAAAACCTAATATCAAACTTAAAGCAATTGAAGCATCATCTACTTGTGAATTAGCATAATAATTCAAAACTTTATCATAGATTTGGTTTTTTGCTTTATTGAATATTGTTGGATTTTCTCCTATAGATGAATAAGTCAAGATGATGTTTGCTATTCCTTGATAGAAATTATTTAATTCATCTTCTGAGAAATGATTTTCTAAAAGTTTATTCTTACTATCAAAATAATTAAGATTAGTATAATCTTTAATTATTTCTGTTGAAAGATCTACAAAATATTTAGTTAATTTACCATTTTCATCTATATAGTTAGGTAATTTATAAGATGCCGGATCAATTCCTTCTTCAACTGTTATTGCATTAATATTTGTTAAATAATTGAATAATGTTGTATTAATAAAATAATCAGTTCCTGGTCTGAATCCATCAATACCACTAAAATATACTTCATTATCTTTTGAAGATCTTAAAATAAATTCTTGAAATTTTGATGTATCATTTAAGAATTGTTCTGTAATCAAAATATATAAACGAGGTATATCTAATGTATTTTGGTCACTAAGACTATCTTCCAATATGAAATTAAATCCATTTTCATTAAGAATCATATAAACACCATCATTAGATTCTTGTAAAAGGTAGTTTTCAAAGAAATAATCAATACCCCAAACATTATAGTTTATAGCATATCTACATCTAAGATTTTCTGGTAAATCTTCATTATCAGAAAACTTTATAATGTTTGGTTGTATATGTGTATAGAAAGTATTCACTTCAATTCTTAAATTATATTTTATATATTTAAAAATAAAAAAAGGCTGATAAAAAAATCAACCTTTATTACTAATAATATTTAATTATGGCATTAATAAGATACCACCAACATATACCTTCACAAATACAACAAATAAATGTACCTAAGAAATTACCTATATTTCCATTAGTTCCAAGATGTTCATTTATAAGTTGGTTCTTGACACGAATTGCATTAAAAAGATATAAAACCGCAAGTATTACTAAAATTATATTCATATTAATTTATTGTTCCTGTATTTATAATTGGAATATCTAACTCATAGCAAGCATGGATAAACTCTCCAGTATCTCCCATATGCTTTCCTAAATCATCAGAAATCTTAATAGTAAGATACCACTTTTGATTTGGATTCATTCTACAACGAGACATTTTCATCACAATATTCTCATAATCATACTTATTTCCATCCATATCGTAAACATCACAAGTAAGATTTGTACCGATACCAAATGAGCACTTGATTCCTCTTTCTCTACAATACTTAAGAATTTCTAAAGCCTTTGGAAAATCTAATGCATTAGAAAATACTATTGTCTTAGAATGATAATCAATTCTTTTTGATTTATAAAATTCAATGGTCTTGTCAGTAAATTCATATTCATTACCAGAATCTTGTCTTACACCATCAAAAAGTTTAGCTTGTTTAAGTGAAAAACTCTTAAAGAAAGCATCACTTCCATAAGTATCAGATAATGCTATTCCTAAATCACCATCATATACATCAACCCAATTTTCAAGGGCCATATAGTTTGCAGCTTTATATCCATATTGAGCTCCATGGAACATAAACCACTCATGAGGGTGTGTACCAATAGGAGTCATATCATACTTCATTGCAAAGTGTACATTTGAAGTACCTACGCAAGTTTTAGAATATTTCTTTAATGCTTCACATACGGCATCTTGTACTTCATAATTGAAACGTCGTCTTGTACCAAACTCTGAGAAAAGCATTCCATTAATATTAGCTAACTCAATCTTTTCTCCAAGTTTAGCCATTGTCATCTTCCAATTAATCTTCTTACCTCTATTATTTACTTCAGGTATAGAGAATAATACTGGAATCTCATATAATGATGCTTTATAGCATTTATCAGTAACTTCTACACAAAGAACACTTTCTTCATCGAGATAGATATTCATTTTACTTACATCAAAACGGAATGATTTAAGCCATTCCCAATAATAAGTAGCAATGAAATCCATCTTATGTGAATTAAGAATCCATGCAAACTCTTCTATAGTAAGACCAACATCTTCCCATTTCTTAATCTCTTTCTTAAACTCTTCAAGAAATTTCTTTGTTCTCTTTATTTTATTCCTGTCTTTGAATGTAAAAGTACACTCAGCATCAGGAAACTTCTTCATATAAGCATAACTTACAGAAAATTTATATGCATCCGTATCTAATATTGAATATTGTCTCATTTTATTTGATTTAAAATTTGATTAATACTTGTTATACAATTTTTATGTTTTTTATTTGAATAATATAATAATTTAATATTATGTTCTAAACATAATTTATATTTTAATTTATCTCTTTTTTGTCTTTCTTTAAATGATTCAAAATTATCAAAATATTCACATAATTTAAAATGCTGTTCTCCTTGACATTCAATTGCAATATTTTTAGATGGAATATAAAAATCTAATCTTAATAATCCTAACCATGAAAATGTTTTTTGATATTCATATTTAATATTATTATTTTCACACAATATTCTAATTTCTTCTTCTAAATGGCTTTCAATACATTTTGGACATCCATGCCCATATCTATGGGTTGAAGCTTTTTGAAAAAATGATCCGTGTTTAGGACAAATTATTTCAACATAATCATTTCCATTATTATAATTTACTTTTGAATAATCATATTTATTTCCATGTTTTATTATACATTCTTCTAACCATTTTTCTTTTGATAATGTTCTCCCTTTAGCTCTATTTTCTTTACAACATCCAGGACAACCACATGAATTTAAATGCTGTTTTGGGGTTACTTCAAATTCTCCATGTTTTTTACAAATTATTTTTATAGGTGTTAAACGATTAACATAATTAATATTCGAATAATCAAATTTATCTCCATATTTTTCTTTACATCTTTCTAAAAAAATTTCTTTTGTTAATTTTGTACAATATTCCTTACCAATTAAAGTATGAAATGGTATATATTCATTACATAAATTTTTCTTAGAACCATGATGTGATGTTGAATTACATTTACTACATCCTTTACCAATAAAATGATCTCTTTTTGTTTGATAAAAAATACCATGTTCTTTACATATTATAGGTACTTTATTATCTTTATAATTTTCTTCATTAATTAAACTATAATCATATTTATCACCATGAATATATTTAAATCTTTTTATCCAATCATTTAAATTTAATTTAAATTTATAAGGAGAATCATTATATTGTTCTTTACATTTTGGACATATATATTTTTGTTTTAAACTACGTTGTGGATTAATTTCAAATTCTCCATGTTCTTTACATATTAAAATAACATTATTTTTTGCACCTTTATATTCGGTTTTTGAAAAATCAAATTTATTTGGCCATTTTAAATTAACAGCATTTATAAAATCTTGGGTATTTCTAATCATTAATATATTAAATATATTTCTTTATTAAAAATAAAAATTTTATATAAATCTGTATCTAAAATATTTAATTGTATTATATAATATACAAAATTAATATTTAATGTATCATATATTATACATTAAGTATATTTTTTAACGTTAAAGTATCATATATTAAACATTAAGCAACTTCTAATTTAGCTTCTTTAATATAATTATCTAATGTTGTTCCATCATCAATAGAAGGTATACCATCTCTAAGAACTTTGATATTGAACATCTCATTAGCAGGAGATTTAAATTTCTCTAGATTCTTGATTGTATTAAGAACACAATAATCACCAGCAATACCACAAACAACTAAATTAAGATTATTAATTGTTGTATATGATGTATTTGTTTGGTTATTTGCACAAATATAATAACCATGAATTCCTTGAGCTACTCCAATTTTTTCAAATGCTCCATATTCCTCGGTGACATCATTATTACCTTTTATAAATATCTTATAAGGAATCTTTAAATCAATACATGCATGTAAAATATCATCATCAATTCCAGCACCTTCTGAATATTGTACACAATGTGCAGGCCATATTCCACCATTTATCTTGAATGAACAATGATTAGTGGTATGCCAATCAATTGTAAATATAATTTCACCAATTTTATTAGCATTCTTTTTAATATAATCAATGATTACTTGCTTTGCTAATTCTGATCCTTTTACATAAAGCTTTCCAAGTGCATTGCTAAAATCCTTTTGGAAATCTACAATAATAAGTGTTATTTTATTCATTTTATTTTGATTAATAAATATATAATTTTATAATCCCATTTGTTTTTGATATTCTCTATCTCTTTTATCAATTTCAGATAAAGGTGAAATACCAGGATCTAATAATTTAATTTTTTCAAATCCATTTTCTGGGGTAATTAATGAATCCTTTTCAGATACACATCCTTCATATCTTTCACCATAATTACCGGTCATTTTCTTTGTGGCAGGATCTAAATCTCCCCAATCCGCAGAATGTAAATTACCAATTACTTCTATATAATATTTCTTACCAGTAATTTTTGACTTAACAATAAATCTACCGGTTTTATCTGTTTCTTTTAAAAATCTTTTATCATCCATACTATTTTGATTTTTTATATTATTTCTTAACTAAATAATCTCTTCCTTGTGATATTCCACATTTATCACAAACCCACCATGATCTATGAAATCCACTATAAATTATTTCATCACCATAAATATTTCTATTGAATTTCCATTCATGATTACAAAAATATAGATGATAAAAATAAGATGGTATTCCTATAAATAATATTTCAAATGCTTCTTTTATATTCTTAATTATTTCTTTTAGGTTCATATTTAATAATCTTCTTTTTATCTATATCAATCATTTCACAAACAATACCAGCTTTAGTTAACAAATCTAATCCATCTGTAACTCTATATAATTCTTTATATACAACACGCTTAATACCTGCTTGAATAATGAATTTCGCGCAATCAAAACAAGGACTTAATGTAACATAAATAGTTGAATTTTCTGTTGATGAATGAAATTTTGCACACTTACTAATTGCATTTGTCTCGGCATGCAACACTTCATGTTTTGTATGCATTGTTCCTTTAATTTTTCCTGCTTTTATAGCATTATCAATATCATGGAATTCATCATCTTCATCATAATATTGATTATATTTTCCGCCAATTTTATAATAAGTATCTGAATGGATTCTATTTCCATTTTCATCTTCATAATATTCACAAATATTAGAAAATCCTGTTGGGGTACCATTATAACCTTGCCCAATAATCTGTCCACCATTATTTACTATTATTGCTCCTACTTTACTACGAATACCATAACTTAATTCACTAAGATCCTTAGCCATTTTCATATAAGTTATATCATATTCAATTTTACGTTTCTTATTCATATTTATCTCAATTTATCTTCAATCCAAGTATCAATACAAAATATAATTCCAACACATATAACAGAAAAACCAATAATAATACCAAACCATGATAATAAACCAAATTTAATTGATCTATATACCATTAATTTTTTAGAATCATAGTCATCACTAACATATGAATAAATACAATAACAAACACTTAAAATTAAAACACCGATTAAATACCAAAAAAATACTTCCATTATTTATATTTATTAACCATTACCTTTTCAAATCTTAATATCTTATCTTTAAAGAAAAATCCCCTTTTATATATTTTATTAATAGAATTATCTAAAGCTGGATCATCTGTATTTACTGATGCTATAGCTTCATCATATTCTTGATTAAAAAATATAGGTCTTTCATCTTTATAAATCAATTCTACACCATATTTTTTAAATAATTTTAACAAAGAATTATAAGTATTTAAAATATCGATATCATCATTTACCGAATAATCTAAATTATCAAATACTTCTAAAAGATCTTTAAAAATATTTTCACCTTCGTATTTTGTAATATTATCAATTTGAATATTATATCTTTTCTTTATATTTTCTAAATCCGCTTGAAGATAAAGATATTTGTTTTTCCATTCTTCAAGTTCTTTAATATTTTTTTCTAAATCATTTTGTGGTTTTTCTAAATCATTAATAGTATCATTAATTTTATTTGTAAGTTCTTCCATTATTTATAATATTGTTTTTTATTATATAAAATAGAAATGTGATAGATAATTATTTAAATTAATCTATCACATTTAGTAACAATCCTCTAACATATATTTTGCTTTATCTAATATATTTATATTTCATTAGTTAATATTCATAGGAATCATACCTGTTGGAGTCATAACTAGATTTCCATTGAATATCTTATTAACTATTCTTTTTAATGTTCTCATATTTTGTATGATTATTTTTTTGTTTGATAATAAGGATAATAAGCTAAATACATAGCTTCACAATAATTATTCCAAATTTTCTTTAAAATATGTTTCATAACTTTATATTTTATATCTATGCCTATATTCATATTGTGCTGCACATAATGCTGCATAATCTTCATAAGACTTGATAATTTTCTTTAATATATTTTTAATCATTTTCATTCATTTATTTAATTTCATAATTAGTATAATAATATCCATACATAATATCTGAACTTTCTTTATAATAATTAATGAAATTTGTAAATATTTTTCTAATTGTTTTCATTACATGTTTCTCTTAAATTTATAAAACTTCCAAATTACTGTCAACCAAGAGAAAAATAAAGAGATTATTATTATTTTATCACATTTCAATTTTGTTAGAATTCTAGAGATATCACCTCTATAATTATCATATAAATATACGTTCCAAATCAATAAAGCAAAAATACATCCAATAATATAATGCAATAATATTATTGACATAATAATTTCTTCTTTATGATTTCATTATTAATCTTCTGAATTGTCAGTAATATAATTCATTAGACCTTTATTTTGGAGAGTAGTATTAAGAGCTACTAAATACTTATGATATTGTGTTTTATCAAGTATATAAGAGCTATTCATCAAATCATATTTCAAATGATTATTGAAATATTTGACTCCATTTGATTTTTTGTCCTCCAAATAAATGATTGCTTCATATAAATCATTATGGATTCTTTTGAATTCATTGTATTGAAATTCTTTTAATTCCAAATAACGATTTACAGGTCTAAAGCTCTTATCAATAGCTACAGAATCAACAATTGTAGATTTAACTGTGTTATCAACAAGACTAGCATTAACATTTAATACACTAAAAAGTGCAAAAAATAAAAATAATACAAACTTTTTCATAATTTTTTGATCTTTTATATTTGTTAGACTTTATTTTAAAAGTAGATGTTTTTATTAATCATCTACAAATTAAAATAATCATATCAAATACCAATAATCAAAAAATTATGAAAAAATAGTGTAAAAATGACACTTAATTGACATAGATCAAGAAATTGATCCACATCAATTCATCTTCTAGGAGACAACCTGCTATAAATATATACAAATACTGTAACCCATGAGAGTAATGTCATTTGGGCTATCATACCATATTGTCCTATATGTTTATGATGGCTTTTATATACTCTAGCCATTTCATAAATACTAATCATAAATGCAATAATAGCACCAATAACATATATTATTCCTAAGATATCCATAATAATTTATATATATTTATTAATCAAATGGATTATTCAACTTATTGTTAATGGCATCTATCTCATCAAAAATATTACCTGCTAAATTAATAAATTCTTTAAATAAATCAATTATTTTATTCTTAAGTTCTGTATTTGAAACAAACTTTCCAAATCCAATAACATAATCAATTCTATCTTTATCAGTAATAGCATTGAATGAATCTATAGATGCACAACTAATATTCAATTCATATTTTGTTTTATCAGTTTTATACCAATTACTATCATAAGTAACTGTAAAATCATGACCAAACTTGAAATCTAATCCTTTACGATTCTTATCATTATTTATAATACCAATTTCTAATCTACAACTATATTTATCACCAACAAATACAGTGGTAAACTTATTTCCAAGAAAATCAACAACCAAATTATTGATATTTGTATGATATTCCTTTT
>Ga0247610_10005935_pt1 | contig 12789 bp, 5 predicted proteins | sample 174DNAGHGhighgp2_FD_193483 | JGI IMG/M metagenome (GOLD analysis project Ga0247610, IMG submission 193483) | Sheep rumen microbial communities from Palmerston North, Manawatu-Wanganui, New Zealand - 1742 DNA GHGhigh gp2 | ecosystem: Host-associated > Mammals > Digestive system > Stomach > Rumen ...
CCGGGACTCTCGGGGGTTGCGGTTCTTATGTCGATTGTGGGGGACTCGTCATCCTCTGTGTACGTGATTAGTTCCGACGAGTATACGTTAAGGCGTTCGAATATATAAGGTATGTTGACCGACAACGCGCTGCTGGTGCCAATATAACCAAGGCTATTGTCGATTAGTAGGTATATTACTCCATTAGTGTAAGTCAGAGGACTTCTTACTCTGATGTTTGTTTGCATGATACCATGCTCGTTCAGCTTGATGGTGTCGTTGTCGACAGGAATTCCTGCGACGTATCTTTCCGATATGAATGAGAACAAAGTCAAGGTTGTACTATTACTATAACGTCCATTGTAATAGGTTCCATAGTCCAATCTTGCGCTTGACACCCTAACCATATTGTTAACGTTGGCACGAGACAACGCATCAAAAGTCCCGAGTGTTATCAACGTGTCACGTGAGTAGAACCATTTGCCAGCTAGTATTCCATATGTAGACAGGCACACTGTACCATTAGAATAGATTACAATTGCAAGCTTATCTAGCATGCAATTACGCCCATTTATGTCAAAATTTACTATAGAATGAAAATCATTGATTGCCAAATCAAGATATAGATTACTCATGTTTCTGATCTGATAATTAGTATAGTACGTATCTACTCTCAAAACAATGTAGCTGAAGTCGCCTTTTCTTACGTCGCCTCCGGTTGCGACGACTGTGCTCGTCTTCTTTGCCACGGACAACTCACCACTGTCGGATACGATAGTGGTGGTACCATCAGGCTTGACTATGCCAGCATGTTCGTTGGTTGCGATTGGTATGTCCTGAATGATGCTGGAAGGTAATCCGACCTCATGTGTGACCTTGACGCGGTATGTGTTGAGAAGTGATATGTATGACTCTGGCGCATCTTTCCATGACAGCTTCGCCCCGCTGAGACCGTCAGGATTCTCCATATGTCCGATGTGTTTCAGACCGGTCGGGTATGAGAACGTTGTATTCGAACCACTTCCCGTAACCGTGCTTCCAATCGAGTAGTATACGTTGCCGTTCTTGAAGACGAAGAACTCAAGGTTGTACAGCGACGTACCATAGAGGTCATCATCGAATGGAATGGGTTCACTGCTTTGAGGAGTGAAAATCTGACCCGTATGCCTGATGACACCAGACGAATTGGTTTTGCACAGTATATACGTATAGTCTGTACCATTGACGTTTGTGAGTGTCGTGGATTTGACTACCGACAACGACCCGTCGACGTCTCCTATCGTCACACCATCTGGGAGCGGTATGTCACGCATGGTCGAGAAGTTCATGTCGTTTTCAAGGTCAGAAACCTTAGTCGGAACGCTGCCCGGAATGCCCAAGGCGGTTATATCAGACTTCTGTACCGCCTCGGCTGATATGACGTGTCCTTGATCGTTTGTGGCGAACTTGTACATCCCTTGTGAATTCTGGACGCCCTTTGCCAACGCGTGTTCGTACGCAACCTTGCCTCGGTCACCTCGGTATGCAGTCGATGCGGTCTCTCCCAATGATATTGACTGGGATATCATCACATATCTGCTACCAGACCAACGATACGTGGTGTTGTCCGACTCGCTCACGTATATCTTTCCGGCCTCACCCGTATCAGGAAAGTATGCCGTCGCCCAGTATGACAAAACGTCATCCACGTAGGACGGGAGTTGTGATGATGGAACCTTTCCATTACTGTCAAGTTCGGCGACGCCATTTGCGGTGCCGATCTTTGATGTGGAGATTGCACCTACTTCGCTTGCCGTATAGGTTGGCTTGGTGCTGGCCTTGGCCCAAGCTGGAACCGTGGGGTCCGACTCGTCAGTAAGATAGCCGACATCATTAGTGAACGCCGACACGTTGTTTGGCAGGTCTTCGTATGTCATGTATCCGACGCTGTTCGAAAGCTGTGACACATCGTCTGGGATCATGTCAACGGTGGCATAGTCGGCATCATTGGTAAAGTCTGATATGAGATGGCCGTGCAAGTCTTCGAAAGTTACGACACCCATGTCATTATTTAGATCTGAAAGCTTGACTGGGACGATAGTCGTATCGGGAAGTGCACCTACCTCTTCAGCGGTGTATGTTGGTTTCTCGGGTTGCTTGGCCCAGTTTGGTACTGTCGGGTCGTATTCGTCAAGTGCCGCACCATCCACAACGGCATACAGTTCACCTTCAGCGTTCCATTTTAATGTGACCCCGTCAACCTTAACGCCCGTGATATAACCCTCGTCATTGACAAGCTCTGACACTTTGGTAGGGATTCTCGTGGTATCTGGAAGTGCGCCTACCTCGGACGCAGTGTAGGCAGGTTTGGTAGGCCGCTTTGCCCAGCTTGGCACTGTCGGGTCTGACTCGTCGAATGATGCGCTCTCTACCACAGCATATAACTCACCGTCAGCGTTGCGTTTTATCGTGGCGTTATCTATCGACTCCTCCGTGATGTAACCCTCGTCGTTCTCAAGGTCGGATACCTTAGTCGGGATGACCGTGTCATCAGGAAGTGCGCCCACCTCGGCTGCGGTATAGGTTGGCTTGGTGCTGGCCTTGGCCCAGTCTGGTACCGTGGGGTCTGACTCGTCAAGAGCAGCGCCTTCGACTACGGCGTACAACTCGCCGTCTGCATTGCGTTTTATCGTGGAGCCGTCAATGGCAACACTCGTGATATAGCCCTCGTCGTTCTCAAGGTCAGAGACCTTCGTAGGGACTTCTCCGGGAATTCCTAGTGACGTTATGTCAGACTTCTGCACGGCTACGGCTGACGTTACATGGCCTTCCGCATTGGTCTCGAACCTATACAGCCCTTCGGGAAACTCATTACCCTTTGAGGTAGCATGTTCAAACGCGATCTTACCACGGTCTCCGCGATATGCCGTCGATATTGTCTCACCCAATGCGACTGATGATGACAACTCAACATATGTGGTACCACCCCAACGATACGTGACATTCGATGAGACGTCAACGTATATCTTTCCTGAGTCGCCTTCGAGTGGGAACTCGGCTGAGTTCGCGAACTCAAGCACGTCATCGACATATGAGGGAAGTTGTGACGAAGGAACCATCCCGTTCTCGTCCAGCTCTGCAACACCACTAGGTGTTCCAGCAAGTGACGTGATGGCGGTGCTGATGGCATCAGGAGACACGACGCCATGAATCGTTCCATCATTGTCAATGGTTATCGTGGTACCGTCAGGTTTGACCTTACCGGCTACACTCGAAGTGGCAATCGGTGTCTGCTCTACGCCATGCAACGTGCCGTCCTCGTCGATGGTAAGCGTGGTACCGTCTGGTTTGACCTTGCCTGTGGTCTCGGTGGTGGCAATCGGTGTCTGCTCTACGCCATGCAACGTGCCGTCCTCATCGATGGTAAGTGTGGTGCCATCAGGCCGTACGATGCCTGCCGTATCCGATGTGGCAACTGGAATGTACGCGGCAACCGCATGAATCATTCCGTCGTTATCAACCGTAATGCTTGTGCCGTCAGGATATATCGCGCCAAGGCTGTCCATGGTGGCAATCGGAAGGACGTTGGATTTTACGACTGGCGTTGAGAACGGACTATCGAAAGCGGTATCAGCCAGACCATAGAGGTCTGACACGTCAATCGACTGTCCGCTCTGTCTTGCGTTCGCCGACAACACACCGTCATCGGTTATCGACAACCCGTCTCCGACCATGATCGCGCCAAGCTCAGTCCTTGTTGCTGGCCGGTATGACTCTCCCACCTTGGCGTCAATCGCTGCCTTTGCGTCAGAGACCATGTTGTCAAGCTGCGCTTGCAGGTTCGCTACGAGGGATGCTGCGGCGTTTGCCGCTGCTACAGCATTCGAATATGCCTGATACCATTCATCCATGGTGGGGTTGTCAGAAGGCTCGATGCCCTGTATGACGTCACCAGCCTCTTCCACTGAAAGCGGTGAGCCTTTTGCAGTGATGATGTGTCTTCCGTTCGCATCGGTACCCTGTAGCGTGACCCTTATGGGGCCAAGCATGTCTATCACTTCGTGTGGGATTGTGACAGTACCCTCTGCCACCCATTCGGAATCGGCGACTGCGGTCACCTGTAGTGGCTGTGATATGATGTCCTCACCCTGCGCGAAGGTTATCGTTATGGGAAAGTCCAACCATTCATGGTTATCGAAAAGAACATGAAGCTGGTCTATTCCTATCGAGGTTCTGACCAACGTCATGTCCTTAGAGTTGGGTCTTATCGCCCTTTCCTTGACGAGTATCTCATAGGTTTGCATCAGACCACCCACTCCGACTCATGTACGACGATATTCGTTATCGTCATGCTCTGATTTCTGTCAGACAGACCATCCAGTGCAAATGATAAGTACATCTTGCCTGACGATGCCATGAACGTGTATGTGTAATGATGTTCATTGTTGTCTCTTGTGATGTTGTTCGGCCACGTTGTGTATTCCGTATAGTTCGTCCTCCTGTCGGCAGTGACCATGAAGCCGACGCAATACTGGTTGGTCGAGAAGAATTGCGTATCGATGAACTTGAGATCGAACTCAAGCGTATAATCCTTGCCACTTTCAAGATTGCTCAGCTCTATGTTGAATCCCTCATGACCACCTGAGAACGTGTTGAGGTTAAGCTTACCTTCTTCGACATTTTGGTATTCCATACTCACGCCAACGGGACTTATCAGGTCGTATGATGAGAACGCACTGACAGTGTCTCCAACAGAGAGCATCATACCGACGAAGCGTGATGAATACACAGACCAATTTGCCATGCTTTGATAATCTGTGAGCATGCTTGCTGGTACGTATATCGAACCGAAGTCTCCGGTATACGTAGACAGCGATAACGGTGTCGACCATAACGCTCTTTGACTCGGTAATGATACGTATGATCCACCAGTGAGATACAATGACGTAAGCGAAAAGCAACTCATGAACGCCCGATCGCCTATGTATCTGCAAGTCGGCAACGAGACGATGGACATACCTGCTCTCTCGAATGCCCCATAGTTGCCGTGACCAACTATGCTCCAGCAATTTTGGAATATCACATCCGAAAGCCCCGAGCATCCCCAGAATGTCGCAAATTGCACACTGCTTAACATTGGAAAATGCGCATATGACATCCCAGTCTGACATACGAACGCACACTGACCAAGGAACGTGCACTTCGGGAAGTATGCATACTTGAGGGAACTGAAGAACTGTGTCACGTTCTCAACTATTCGGAATGCGCTGCTACCAACGTATGAGCATTCGGGGAATGATGCCGCAGAAATGTTCGGGCAATTCCAAAATGCATAGCTACCTATGGACGTGCAAAGCGGCATGCTTATTTGTGACAATGAGATGCAGTTACAGAATGCATACGGCTGTATATGACCGGAACCCATTGGTAGGTGTATCGATTGCAGTGTCTTACAACTGTAAAACGCATATGTATTTACATTCTGACATGACGGAATGTTTGCGCATGATAATGAACTACAGTTGTAAAAAGCATATGCATTAGCAATTGAAATTTTCGAAAAATCAATAGTCTGTAGATTATGACAATCTTCAAAAGCGCTTACCTCAACAACTTTACATTCCGGTAATGATATATATGATAGATTAAAACAATCACTAAAAGCAAATTGTTTTACTATTGAACATAACGGTAATGTAATAGATGACAATGCCGTGCATCTATTGAATGCTATGCTGTTAACACGTTCGCATTTAGGTAAGTAAACATTTGAAAGTTTGCTGTCATATTGGAATGCTCCATCAGAAATGATTGAGCATTCTGGTAAGCTGATTGATGTCAATGACATACATGACTCAAATGCCCATCCATTCACAACGGTACATAATGGAAACGTTATGTCAATCAATGCGGAGCAGAATTGGAAGGCTCTTGATCCGATGTATTCACATGTCGCAAAGTCGGCTGATGACAATGCGGTACATCCTGCAAATGCATAGTCACCAATGTTTTTGCATTCAGGGAACGCTGCTGAAACCAACGTCTTGCAATTCATAAAAGCTGAGTTATCTATGTCAATACAGTTTGGAAATTCAACATCACTAACGCGTATATTTGCAAATGCATTTGAGACTATTGAAGACGTGAATCCCTTTGCGTGTATTGGCAGACCTTGTGCTATGGTATCCGCACCAAACAACATGGACACCGCATCAGCCATCTCGGATGGAAGGTACGTGCTATTGACGCCGGTAACGGACCGTATTGCATTACCTATCGCCGAGAGGTTCGATTCGTCAGTAAGAACAAGCATCAATACCTCGTTCCATCGGCGAGGGTGTACCTCGCGATTATCTCGTCTGATATCGTTTCGATATCTTCTTGCGTGAGGACATATCCCGATGGGCCAGTATCACCCTTCTCACCCTTGAGTCCAGAGAAGGCGAAGTCGAACGTCTTCTCGGTGTCCGTGCCCTCGACAGTCACCACGACGGATGGCGTACCTATTTCGTCATCAACGGATGCAGTGACCTCCGATATTATTACTGGTGGCCCGATAAGGTTTGCTGACGTCTCACCAGCCAATGATTTTATCGTGAGTATTGAACCATCCCATGAATGAGATATTGCAACGGCATGAATCATGCCGTCATCGTCTACGGTAATAGTTGAATTGTCAGGGTATATGATACCGGGCTTATCGTTTGTGGCTACATCTACGGAAGTTTTTGGTACTAATATATCATCAAGCAATGACTGTTTTATTCGTACGTCATCTTCAACAATACCATTTTCATCAAGTTCAAAATCAAACGCATACGCAGCTATTCGTGCGAGATTTGCAAAAGCTATTATCTGTTCAGATGACATCGAGCTGTTATTATTGGAAGATATGATACCATTGACAACATCTATTCCATCACCAATCTGTACCATTCCAGCAGAATCCTTAGTAGCCATTGGTATAGATAATTGAACATTGGCTACTATATCATCTATTCTAGAGTTGATATTTTCTACAACTTCTTGCGCCAAACCGGCTGCATTCATTGCCTTCTGGTAAGCGAGCTGCCACTGATCTATCGTCGGAGTGTAGGTTGGTGATATCCCGTCGACGACATCGCCTGCTTCCTTGACAGAGAGAGGTGCGCCCTTTGCCGTAATGATATGGTTTCCGTTTGCATCATTACCCTGTACAGTAACCCTGATCGAACCCGTCATGTCGATTACTTCATATGGTATAGTGACAATGGATTCTGCTACCCAATTGTCTGAATCAACAGTCGTTAGCACGAGTGGCAACGTTATGACGTCTTCGTTTTGAGCAAACGTTATTGTCACAGGGAAGTCAAGCCATTCATCATTGTCAAACAAGATGTGCACTTGGTCAATTCCAATAGACGTACGAATGAGCGTCATGTTAGGTGAATTGGCCTTTATGGTACGATTGCTGACAAGAAGCTCGTAAGTTTGCACAAAAGACCACCCCATTTTTTTGAATACATTAATTAGTCATTGTCTACTATTTCAGGAATACAAACTTTATAGTCAACAAGATTGGTATTTATTTTTTCCTGTGTTATATTAGAAGTATCTCCAGTGAAATGTGATATAGGTATAAAGTCTGCATATGTATTATTTGTAGAGTATTCATCATGTTCAAATACGTAGTTTCTACCATAACCATTCTTAACAGATTTATACACTAGGTGTAACATTGCCCATTGTCTAACAGTTCTATCTGTTTTCCAATCATCTTTATGTTCGCTGAAATCTAAATTGAAGTCTAATATGCCATCAAAATTATTCAATGAGCCACCATTAGGAATAGGCGAAAAGTTAACTAGAAAAAATCCATTGTAGCCAAATGAAGTTGTATAACTTATTGCTGAGTAAGTTGTAACACCGTAACGGATGGTAAAATTATCTATAATACCGTCATTAATCATGATATCAGATTTAGTGGGAATATTATAATCTCGCAAAATAAATGGATCGTCTAAAAGAAGATATTCGCTAATTGAGCTAATTGGACCACCACGATAGAGTCCAAGTCTATTATAAGAACCCGAACTGATCCTATACATACGATAGCAAGTATCCTCTTCAGCATATGGTGAATTATTATTACTTCTTGTGATAGTTAATGAAGGGAATGTGTAATAATCGGCGTTACTGGAATCTAACTCGTCTCCCTCATTACTAATGTATCCAGAATATGATATGTTGTCTGTTCCATAGTCTCTATATCCTACCCATCCTAAGTGATCATCTGAATAAGGGTATGGTACTTTACCTTTGTCTTCATATATATAGCAGGTATACCATAACGTGTCTTTATGATGGTATGGTTTAGCTTCACTAGGATCTATGCTAGGAGCATCATCCATGCTGTTAACACCGTCTGTTCCTACAATTTCTACGTCCCATCTATTTGAGAAATATTTCAATTCATCGATATTAAAGAATTTCCTTGTATACAACAGAGGTACTTTGTCGAAATTGCATGTAAGAATAAAATGGTCATTGAAAGTCAGTGACTCCAGCGCTTTATCACAATTTATGTCTATGACTGGGTCATCATATTCATGTCCATATCCAGAGATATGTAATCTATGCATAAGATGTATATCATGAGATACTGGCTCACATTCTATATTAATATCAACTGTTATGTTGTTATTACTATCATTAACCTTGTCAATAACAATGTAGTCGTAAGGTACTTTATTGTAATTTACTAAATCAAAATCATTTCTCTTTTTTTCAAAAGTATATAAAGTACGACCATCTGACGCATTATTATATTCTGTTCCAACTCTAATAATCTTAAGCGGGAAATTCGTTGTTATTGTTTCGACTATCTTAAACTTTACAATTATATTACATAGCATATGAATATAATGCCAAGCACCATAATCATATTGTGTGTTATCTTCTCTATGATTAACATTATAATATGTCATTGAATCGAATGGGTTATCTTGATTGAATTCCGTATCAACTTCAGGATAATATTGCATACCTGTTGATGGCTGTGTTTCCACAACTGCTTCTTCTTTAGTATAGGGATAAGAACTATAAAGACCATTAGGTGAAACAATGCCTTCATATTCAAACACACGTGTGACTTTATAGATATTGCCATCATCTTCTGGATATACGAGCGCATCACCGACGTATACTTTGTAAACCTTACGATTGTTCACAAAAAGTTCGTCGGCAAGTGTTCTAAACTCTTTTCCTCCTACATTAATCAATTGACATCATCTCGTTTTCAAGAAGCCCAATCTCAGCATCTGTTAGAGATACTATTCTACTTGAGTATACTGACCAAGATGATATGAAGTCTCCGTACAGTGTATTTGGAACAAAGATTGAACCAAATACTCCACTTACGCTAACAGTAATAGGTGTTCTGGAAAATGCATAAGTACCAACATAAGGTACAGATGAACATGAAGTGATGTAAATTGACATCAATTTCATACAAGATGAAAATGCACTCGATTCTAATCGAGCGATATTAGGTATATATGCAAATGAAATATTATTACAATGCGTAAACGCATACATACCTACATTCCTACATGTTGGCAATATAACATATTGCAAAGAGCTGCAAGAATAAAATGCGTATGAACTCAAGCTAATGCATCTTGGAGCAACTATAAAATTAAGTGATCTGCAATATGCAAAAGCGTAATTACCTATTAATTCACATTTTGGAATTGATACATAAGACAAGTTATAGCAACTTGAGAAAGCTCTAGATAGTATCTTTATACATTCAGGTAAGTCCACATTCATTAGATTTGAACAATAATTAAATGTATCATTTTGGATTGATGTACAATTAGGAATGTGTATGTTTTTCAATTGCGCACATGAATGAAACGCGCTGCCACCTATGTATGTACAATTTTCAGCCGATATAAATGATAGTACACTACAATATTCAAATGCATTCAGTCCAATCATTGAACATGATGGTATTGAGATTGATGTCAATCTGCTACAGTCATGAAAAGCTGCATTATTAATTACCTCACACTTATAGAATGAGGCACTTACTAACGAAGAACATCCACTGAATGCGTTTGAACCAATAGTTCTGACACGAGGAAATCTAGCCGTCGTGACGTTCCATCCAGCAAATGCAGTACTACGTATAAATGATGCCCTATTACCTATGACTACATCTGTCTTACCTTCAGCTACATTATCGAAAGTATTATTGTTTAGCATTGATTGAATACTAACTGCATCCATTATGGCATGTGCCATATCAGATGGCTTATATTCAATAGAAGTGTCATTGAGCAATCTTATTGCATCAGCAATGTCATTATAATACTTGGAATCAGTGAGTACATACATCAGAAACCTACCTCGTCAGCAACTTCGATATCAATACTCAAGATGCCGTTGGAATCAATCTTCAGTCCATCCCCAACCAATATTCCACCAAGCTGTTCGCCTGATGCTTTTGGAAGGATGTATCCGTCAGATCCACTACCTGATGCGGTAATTACACCATTATCTACGGTAATAGTAACTCCATCAGGTTTTACCAATCCGAACGTTGTTGGAGTTGCAGTCTCTACCGATATGACGCCATCGTTACTGGTTATTGTGTTCCCATCCAGTTTGACCCCACCCAACGTATCATTAGTCGCAACAGGTAGAACATATCTATATGCACTTATAATACCAGAGTCATTTACAAATGTAGTGTCATTGTCAGGTGCTACAACACCAAACTTACTGTTGCTTGCCTTTGGAAGCACTTGCTGTTTTAACATTGCTGATGCAAATCTTCCGTCATTGAACGTACTGTCAAACGCATATCTTGCCAAAAGCGACAGATTCGAAATCGCTGTTGTGACACTGGAACTCATGTCAACCGGAACGGAATCAACCGAAAGAACACCGTTCTCCGACATTGATAGTCCTGCACCAATCTTAATGACACCTGCCGTGTCCTCAGACGCCATAGGAATGCTCGCCGCATCATAAACCTCGCCAATCGCATCCGATACGATTGACTCAAGTTGACCTTGAAGGTTGGCGACAAGTGATGCTGCATTGTTCACTGCTGCCATGGCATCTGCATATGCCTGTTGCCATTGGTCAATTGACGGAGCGTCATCCGGTACGGAACCCTCCTCAACATCACCAGCCTCCTCAACGGAAAGTGGTGAGCCTTTAGCTGTAATGATGTGGTTGCCATTCGCATCGGTACCTTGGAACGTTACCCTGATGGAGCCAGTCTCATCTATAACCTCCCAAGGAATAGTCATGGTTGCCTCTGCCACCCACTCACTGCTGTCTACGGCAGTCACAATAAGTGACTGGGTAACCATGTCGTTCTTTGATGCAAACGTTACTGTAATTGGAAAGTCAAGCCATTCAGGATTATCGAAGAGGACATGAATCTGGTCTATGCCTACAGAAGTTCTGACAAGGGTCATATCAGGCGAGTTGCCTCTCACTGCCCTGTTCTTTACAAGAAGTTCGTATGTCTGCATCAACTACCTCCGAACAGGTCTTTAATCCACGTGTCGACATATAATGCGGAACCGTCTCCAACCTGAGAGGACTTCCATGGATCATCGAGATCTATCGTCTTCGAACCTGCAATATTTGCCGCTGTTATCGCAATCGTCTTCTTCTTCTTTGTGGTAGTCTCATCAGTAGTCTTTTCAGACTTGCCAGCCCTCTTCTTTATGTCCATAAGAGCCTTCTGCTCTTCTCTGCGGTCAGACTTTGTTGTCTTTTGTGGTTGGGTGGAGCTGCTCGAAGAACTTCCTGAAGAGCTTCCCGAAGAGCTTCCTGAAGAACTTCCCGAAGAGTTTCCTGATGGGCGACTTGGAGCACCGCCAGTTGCAGTGGTTATAAAGTTAATTGTGCCAGTCGGATATGTGACACCATCTATCTGGTGAACCCATTGGTCAAAGCCGCTATCACCGCTTACAGTATATCCACCGGTCGTAGTAATGCTGTCACCACCACCATACAGACTGTCAGGGTCTGTAATGTCAGTCGTTACCCCCGGCTCGTAGTCGACAAGCCCTGCTATGACAGTCTCAAGGTCTGATATCCTGTCCTCGTACGTTGCCGGCTCGTACTCTGCCGGTTCGTACGATATCGGGATGTCACCCTCGGGGGTGTCGATGGTGTACGTCTCATGCTGTGGTATTTCGTAGTCGTACGGTGTCGCCACCATTGGTGACATGGCCTCTACGATAGCATTCTGACCCACCGCACCCATCATGCCGGACATGAGCCTCTCAAGCGTCTGCTTGAGCTTGCCTATCTCTATCCTCTCGTCCTCCACACCGAGAAGGTCTACCTCTATCCTTACGACCCTCTCCTCGGTCCTCAGGGGTTCCGCGTCATCGACGCCGAAGTCCTTCCAGAAGTCCACATCGACGACCTGAATCTCGTCACCAAGCTCTATGTCGTGGATGTCCATGCCCGCCTCGGCGAACTGTGACACCGTGGCGGAGTAGGTGACGTCGGGCGTGGTGAGTTCCTCGGCATCTGCCTTGACCATCTCGAAGAGGACGAACGGGTCATCCGTGTCGTAGTTCACCGACGTGGTGGGATAGTAGTATCCCTCGGGAGTCATCTTACGGAACGCCTGTTCTGCCATGGTGTTGGAGACATAGTCCCTTGAGTACCCACCGTCAGTGAGCATCAGTGGTCGTTCGTATGACGTCTCGCCATCGTCAGAAAGGAGAGACTCCCCCTTACCATATGGTATCACACGACAGTAGTAAGGGCCAGCAGAAACATTCCTGTTTATGGAAGTCATGTCATGGCCCC
>Ga0247610_10005936_pt1 | contig 12788 bp, 16 predicted proteins | sample 174DNAGHGhighgp2_FD_193483 | JGI IMG/M metagenome (GOLD analysis project Ga0247610, IMG submission 193483) | Sheep rumen microbial communities from Palmerston North, Manawatu-Wanganui, New Zealand - 1742 DNA GHGhigh gp2 | ecosystem: Host-associated > Mammals > Digestive system > Stomach > Rumen...
AGGGCGATATACTGAATCCGTCTTGTAGCCATTCGGCTGTATATTCGAATGCACAAGTTTGCGGGCGTTGCGGAGTGAGCGCCAAACGCCCCACCTGACGGCCATGCATCCATACTTCTATTTGCTGCACATCAATCATGGCGAACACGTTTTGCGGGTTTGGCTTGGGCTAACATCTCATCCATCGTAGCCCACGACTGCGACGCAAAAAGCGCATTGAAATCGCTCATGCAATCCAACGCAAAAGCTATTTGCAGCAACCCCGAAAAAGCAATCTGCCCTTTCGTTTCAAAGAGCCGATACGTGGCTAATGGAATCCCGGCTTTCTGTGCCAGCTCAACTTGGGTTAGCCTCAATGCCAACCTACGCTGTTTCACACGACTCGCTACCGCTTGGGCCACCGTTAATGGAGTATCAAAAGCATCTATCATACCCTTTACGATTTAAATCCGCTGCAAAGGTACAACTTTTTTCTGAAATATGCAAATATAAGTGCTAAAATATTAGCAGTTAAGGCGTTTTTTGCCGATAAGTGCTAAAATATTAGCAGTTAAGGATGGCTATTTTATGCGATCATTGCGGCAACGGAAGGGGAGTTTCGGGGTGGCTTGACCGTACTAACACGTTCGCAGATGGTCCAGAGATTGTCTCGGTAATAACCTACTAATCACCTACTAATAACCTACTAATAACCTACTATTTTCCTACTAATAGCAGTCAATTAAAAGGGAAAAGAAAGAGAAGAATCCTTGAGTACTCCGGGTAAAGGGAGGACAGGAGTACTGAAAAAGTTGATAAGGTTACTGAAAACGGGCACAAAAAGGAGGGCGAAGGAGATAAAAAAGAGCCCCTCGGGACAGAGTTTGAAATAATCGCGCCCAATGCCACTCCGAGGAGCCCCAAAAATGGTAGTCTTAGGAGCTTATACTCTAATCTAAGACTCCATTTTTCTAAAAAACCAATTGAGTTATGAAAATAACTATTAAACTAAACCATTAAAATTATATTACGACAGAGTTACAACATCAATTCTATTGGATCGGCATCATATATTTTGCCATCTGCAGCACGCTGACGCAGGCCTTCCTCCTTGGAATAGGTGACAAAAGTATAACCTTTCTTATCGCCGACGATGTTCTTGCGGGCGTGTGCTTTACGGACAATCTTGTTGCAGCAATACATCATCGTTCGTCCCCACAAGACCAAATGTCCAAAGTCAAGATAGTCCATCTTGCGATATTTGTCATCGTACTCATCTTGCTTATTGTACTGCGGATTGATTTTTCGCAATTTCTTGTAGGTTTCTACGCAGACTTCCAGGTGGAACATCAGGTCGGAGTACTCTTTCATTGAGAGTCGTATACGCTTAGTTACCAACTCTTCTAATGTAATTTTTTCTTCCATAAACATTTAATCAACACGGTTATAAACGAGGTTTTCCCACGTGAGGGCATCAGACGATGGAAGATAGACCATGTGATAGAGGAGCGTATTCCGTTTACTCTCCTGCCAATAAGATGAATTGTCAGTATAGACATCCACATTATTTTCATCGATCCTGTAGGTGAGGTTGGAAGTAGATAAGAACTTGCCATCCACGGAAGATGTGTACGTGCATGTGCCGCTCGTCGCGAAATAATAACTGATATAGTTACGAGCGCTCGTGTACTTGTAGGTATGGCCCTTGACACTTACGGCAGAGTCAGGTGTCGGTGTGTATGTTGGCTCATTGTTTGAGCATCCTGTGGCGACTATCGTGGCCGCGAGGATAAGGAGATAAAATAAATGTTTCATTGCATCACAAATTTTGAATTGCGGTGCAAAGGTAGTGGTTTTTGATGAAATGAGCAAGAAAAAAAGCCTTGATAGATTTGATCATCAAGACTATCAAAAAAATCAAACGATGTGTAACGAAATCAAGAAGCGAGGATTTGCTCCAATTGTGCCTTGTATTTGGGCACATCTTCGTCGTCCAATTTAACTGCTTTGAGCGCCTGATTAAAGGGTGATGCTTTTCCCGCAGAATAGTCTGTAACTGACTCTATCCAAGGAATCAAGTGCTGACCCTTCAAATTAACATTCATTAAATTCAGTTCTTTCAAAGCTTTAATGAACTTAGCCGTTTCTGCATGGGAGATAATATTTTTTCCAGGGACAGGTTTAATTACAGCAATCATTAGGTCGATAATCTGCTGCTCGTGCCCCTTTGCGGCATCATTGAGAGGAGAATCGACTTTTGCGGTTCTTTTGGCTTCTATTGACTTTTCCCAATTAGTTCCCAAAACATAAAAAACTATTGTCAAAAATGCCGTAAAAAGAATCAAGGTAGCAGCAAACATTTTCAACACAAATGAATTCACAGGCAAGTGTGATGACAGATCATGTCCAGGCGCAGCAACATCATAACTTATATTGGCAATTAGGATAATCACGACTATTATTACTGCGATTGCAAGTATAGCCGCGCCTACCCACCAAAATACTTTATTCAATTTTGGATCTTCTATTCGAAGAAAATTCTTCTTTCCAGCTTGTAACATAATAATCAAAAAGGCATATTCTTTTCTACGACATTAGACAATCCTCTTTCGTAAACCTTATATTCCGGAATGTCTCTAAAGTCTACTGAATCGTGTTCGTCAAAGTATCCAATTGGAATGCAATATACGAAATCGGGTCTTCCTGATGTCTCACCCCGGCTTCCAGCCATAATATATACTCTAGCATCAACACCCATGAGGGCGCTAATCTGAGACTCAAATCTCTTGTAATTTTCGTATTGCCTGCGAGCCAATTCTAATTTTCCATCATACCTATACTTACATTCAAGCGCGACAACACGCTTACGTTTTTCGTCAACGTAAATCAGATCTGGGTATGTATTCCATGAGGCACTAATGGTCTGACTATCCTCATATGGCCTATAACACTTATCTCCTTGCCAAATTTTAAGTTCATATTGCGGAAAATGCTTGTTCATCCACCAAACGACATGCCTCTCAAAGCGGAAACCTTCAAGATACCTATCAACGTTCACGCCAAAAATCTCAAGGAACATTGTTTCGTATTCCTCCTTAGTTCCTTGAATCTGATTTTCATGGATTTCATTGAGCCACGCAATCTTATTATCACGACTTCCAATAGAACTATCTAAATCTTCAGCCGCTTTTTTGATCATCTTTCGTGCCGTCTGAAGGTCATAGAGCGCTTGTTCGACCTTATTTCTTACTTTCTTAGCCATAACACCTGTATTTATGTTTGTTGCGACTGCAAAATTACAGAAAAATTCTGATATATGCAAATAAATCTGCAAATTTTGTACGAACCAGAATAAAATTTCTTAGCCACGAGGACACGATTACTTCTGGAAATGGACGAAGGTTAGTTGCACGAAATGCAGGTTTCTTTTACAAAAAGAAGAAATTTTGCACTTTTATTCTTAAAAATTTGTATATATACAAAATTTTTCGTACCTTTGCGGGCTGATTCGTCCGAGGGACGTTAAACAGTTAAATTGTTAATTCGTTAAAACGTTTAAAAATACATATACAATTATGAGCAAAGTTACAGTTGTTGGCGCAGGAAACGTAGGTGCTACGTGCGCAAATGTGTTGGCCGTTAACGAGGTAGCCAACGAAGTATGTCTGATTGATATCAAAGAGGGTTTTGCAGAGGGCAAGGCCATGGATATCATGCAAACCGCTCAGTTGATGGGCTTTGACACCGTGGTGGAGGGTGTGACGAACGATTACAGCAAGACTGCCGGTTCTGACGTAGTGATCATCACTTCCGGTCTGCCGCGTAAGCCGGGTATGACCCGTGAGGAGTTGATCGGTGTGAACGCAGGTATCGTAAAGAGCGTTTGCGACCAGGTGCTCAAATACAGCCCGAACGCTATCCTCGTTGTGGTTTCCAACCCGATGGATACGATGGCTTATCTGACCCTGCACGCTCTCAAGTTGCCGCGCAACCGCGTGATCGGTATGGGTGGCGCACTCGACAGCGCACGTCTGAAATACTTCCTGAGCCAGGCTCTGAAGTGCAACGCAAACGATGTAGACGGTTTCGTGATCGGTGGTCACGGTGACACAACGATGATTCCGTTGACGAGCTACACGACCTACAAGGGTATCAATGTAAGTGAGTTCCTGAGCAAAGAGGAGTTGGAGAACGTGGTTAAGAGTACGATGGTAGGCGGTGCCACGCTGACCGGTCTGCTCGGAACGAGTGCTTGGATGGCTCCGGGTGCAGCAGCTGCTTCGGTAGCAGAAGCTATCATCAAGGACCAGAAGAAGATGATTCCGTGTTCGGCAGCCCTCGAGGGTGAGTACGGCATGAAGGACATCACGATCGGTGTTCCGTGTATCATCGGTAAGAACGGTATCGAGAAGATCCTTGAGCTGAACATCAGCGACGAGGAGCGCGCTAAACTGCACGAGAGTGAGGCAGCAGTACGTAAGACAACCGCGATTTTGAAAGAACTTAACGTCCTTTAATTTACCATTTTATCATTTACCATGTGGTCATTTATTGGTTCATTTAGCCATTAATCATTCAATGACTAAATAGCCCGATGGCAAAATAAATGGTACATGGTAAATGAACAAATGAACAAATGAATTTATGGATCTATTTGAAAAATGTGACCATTTTGAGACGCTGAAGCAGGTTCGCAAGCTCGGCATATACCCGTATTTCCATGAGTTGGAAAGCCGTCAGGCGCCGGTAGTGCAGATGGAGAACCACCGCGTGATCATGTTGGGTAGTAACAACTACCTCGGATTCACGGAGAACGAAGCCGTCATCAAAGCCGGTCACGAAGCATTAGACAAATACGGTTCGGGTGTGAGCGGTAGCCGTTTCCTGAACGGAACGCTCGATCTGCACCTGCAGTTGGAGAAAGAGATAGCGGAATTTACGGGTTACGAGGAGTGTATGACCTGCTCGACGGGTTTCCAGACCAACCTCGCTATCATCTCCGCCATCTGCGGTAAGGATGATTACATCCTCAACGACCGAGAGAACCACGCTTCTATCTACGACGCTTGTCGTCTGAGTTATGCGAAGGTACTGCGTTACCGTCACTCGGACATGATGGATCTGGAGCGTCAGTTGAAATCGATTCCGGAGAATGCCGGTAAGCTCATTATCACCGACGGCGTGTTCTCCATGCGCGGCGATATCTGTAAGTTACCGGAGATCTGCGCGCTGGCTGAGAAATACGGTGCGCGTGTGATGGTCGATGATGCCCACGGATTCGGTGTACTCGGCCCCGGTGGTCGTGGTACAGCCGCTCATTTCGGTTTGACAGACAAAGTAGATATCACGATGTTGACTTTCTCGAAGTCGCTGGCTTCTATCGGCGGCTGTATGTTGACAAGTCACCGCGTAGCCGATTGGTTGCGTCACGTGAGTCGTCCGTTCATCTTCTCGGCTTCTATCACACCGTGTTCGGCTGCTACCGCTTTGGAGGCACTGCATCAGTTGATCAAAGATCCGGAGCGTCCGACGCGTCTGATGAACATCGCCAAATACTTCCAGAAACAGCTGTTGGCCAACGGCGTGAAGATCATCGAGGCTCCGACGCCTATCGTGCCGATCTTTACGTACAAGACGCTGGATACGCTGTATTTCGGTAAGAAGATGTTCGACGAGGGTGTGTATGTAAACCCGGTTATTGCGCCGGCGTGCGTGGAAGGCGAGTGCCTGTTGCGTACGACCTTGATGGCGACTCATACCGAGCCGATCATCGACGAGGCGGTTCAGATCATCGCACGTGTGCTACACGAAGGTGCGCCGAAGATGTAAATGAAGCATATCCGCATCATATCACCTTCAGGAGTTATAGCCCCGCCGTTCATCGACGGGGCTACTTCGCGTCTACGCGCGTGGGGTTATAAGGTGAGCGAGGGCGCGCACGCACGTGACGCGCACGGACGTTTCGCCGGTACGGACGAGGAACGGCTGGCGGACCTCAACGAAGCGCTGCAGGATGAGAGCGTGGATATGATCCTTTGCTCGCGCGGCGGATACGGGATGCAGCGGATCATCGACAAGGTAGCAGAGATCAAAAAGCCGATCCTCGGTTTCAGCGACATCACGGCGCTGCATCAGTTGTCGGGGATCCATCATCAGCCTTCGCTGCACGGCATCATGTGCAAGCATATCGCAACTCTGCCGGAAGACAGCGAGCCGATGGTGGCGCTGCGTAAGCTGTTAGCCGGCGAGCCGATGGAATACCGCTGGGAGAGCCATCCTCTCAACCGCCCCGGCCAGGCTTTCGCGCCTATCGTAGGCGGCAACCTGAGTGTGCTGTACGGGCTACAGGGAACGCCGTACGGTCTGAGCAAGTTGAGTTACCAATTCCCTATCCTACTCATCGAAGACATCGCCGAGCGGCATTATCATATTGACCGGATGATGCGCAATCTGCGTTTGAGCGGCGTGTTGGCGCACTTGAGCGGACTCATCGTAGGACAGTTTAGCGACTGCGAGGACGATGAACAGATGGGCGAGTCGATCTATGAGACAATAAAAGAGGCAGTCGCTGACTACGACTACCCCGTTCTTTTCAATGCCCCGATCGGGCACGTGGAGCATAACGTTCCGTTATGGCTTCATGGTCATGCGTCCATCGACTGCGGCACGGAGAGTGTCCTGCGTCTGGACGGCTTCCATATATAAATCCCGGATTTTCAAATCACTCTTCCAGTACTCCACATACCGTGTGAGTGCTTCCATGTGATCCGTTCCGCCAGACAGATAATCGCTGGTAGCGACGGTATAGAGGGCTTTGGGGTCAACGGCTTTGCCGCCCACCTGCACATCGGCCAAGTTTCCATCGATGACCGTCACTCGCATACCTGCGACGCCCTGACCACCGTACTTCGCGAAGGACTCGCAGAGGGAAATGACATCTTCGCCTTTGAGAGTCAGCACGACGAGTTCGTTATCGAAAGGCATCAGTTCGAAGACCTTCTCTTTGGTGATCGGGCCGGCAGGCCATTCGCAACGCATACCACCCATATTGACAATCGCGATATCCACCTTCTCGGGATACACTTTTTTGGCTGCCTCCCAGAGGGCGTCGGTAGCCCAGTTGAGCATCGGGCATTCGGGATCACCCACCCATAAACGCTCGGGGGCGTAGCCTATCTGCACGTTCAACTGCTGCTCCAGATCGGCTTTGATCGGAGCCAATTGTTTTAGATACACGGTATCCTGAATGGCGTCCGAAGAGGCATCTACCGGAAGAGCTTCGGTAGAAACGGATACCACTTTCACCTGCTTGTTACAAGCGGGCAGAAGGAACAAGGCGCAAAGAAGAAAGACAATTACTTTTCGCATAGGGCTTTTGCTGTTTTCGCCGCAAGGCGGGCGTTGTTGAGAACTAATTGAATATTGGAAGCCAGGCTCTCGCCGCCGGTGAGGTCTTTGACCTTGGCGAGCAAGAAAGGCGTACATTGTTTGCCGTGCACGCCGGCTTCGTCCATCTCTTTGAGGGCTTGTGCGATCGCCGTATCGATTTTCTCTTTGGGCATTGAGTACTCCTCGGGGATGGGATTGGTAACGAGCATACCGCCCTTCAGGCCGCAGTCCAGTTTGGCTTTGAAAGCCGCAGCAAGCTCTTCGGGCGAGTCAATGCGGTAGTCCACACCGAAACCGCTATGACGCGTATAGAAAGCAGGCAGTTCGTCTGTGCCGTAACCGATCACGGGCACACCTTTGGTCTCCAGATACTCGAGCGTGAGGCCGAGGTCCAAGATGGACTTGGCACCTGCACAAACGACCATAACGGGAGTCTGGGCAAGTTCCTCGAGGTCGGCAGAGATATCGAAAGTCTGCTGCGCTCCGCGGTGCACGCCACCGATACCACCGGTTGCAAAGATCTTAATACCGGCCATAGCGGCGATGATCATGGTGGTGGTGACGGTCGTAGCGCCATCCTCTTTGCGGGCAATGAGGACAGGCAAGTCACGGCGCGAAGCCTTGATAACCGCTTGACCTTTCCTACCGAGATACTCGATCTCTTCGGGGGTACAACCGGCTTTGAGTTGACCGCCGATGATGGCGATCGTTGCCGGCACGGCGCCGTTCTCGCGAATGGTCTGCTCCACTTTGAGGGCCGTTTCCACGTTCTGCGGATACGGCATACCGTGCGAGATAATTGTTGACTCAAGCGCTACTACCGGCTTGCCGGCATTGAGCGCTTCTTGCACTTCTTTGGAAATAGAAAGATATTTATTCATTACAGTAATATATTTGCGATATCAGGGTTCACGGCTTTGGGGCTCATCAGGGTTGCGCGTGCAGCCATGAGACCGTATTGGGCTGTCTGCGGGAAGTCGATGCCTTTGGAATGTGCATAGACGACGCCCGCGAGGAACGCATCTCCGGCTCCGGTGGTGTTCACCACCTCTCCGGGCAGCGCGGGGAAGAGCCATTCTTCGGCGGCGTTACGGCAATAAACGCCTTCGCTGCCGAGTGTGATATAGACGTGCGCCACACCGAGATCCAACAGTTTCTGCGCCGCTTCGGCATAGGTAGCCGTTTCAGTAACCGCCAGAGCCTCTTTGAGATTGAGCTTGAGCGAATGGAGGTACGGCAGTTTGGCTTTGCTGAGTGCGTTCACCACCCGATGGGCCTTGGTCGTACTGACGCCGTCGATAAAGAGGGGCGCGGTCACATTCTCCATCAGCCAGCGAATCGAGTCTTCGGGGATATTGGTGTCCGCCACGATGTAGTCAGAGAGGTTAATCTCCCCGCTACGTTTGGCGAGCCATTCGGGCGTGATGCTGCGGATCACTTCGGTGTCTGCCACCGCCGCAATCATCTCGCCGCCGTGGTTATTGAGGCACAAGTAGATGCCGGAACGTTGGGCGTTCACGCGATCGGACAGGTGCAGGTCAATACCCTGCTGCTTGCAGTAGTCATGCAACAAACCGCCAAACAGGTCTCCACCGAAGATGGTCAATAACTGCGTACGCGCACCGAGCAACGACAAGTTATGCGCAATATTACGCGCCACGCCTCCGTAACCTACCTCGATATGACCGGGATTGGAGTCCGCTGCGATGAACGCATCGTTCAGCGTCGCCGACAGATCGACGTTTGCTCCACCGATAACAGAAATAAGTGTCTCCATGATTATTTCGTTTTGCGCTGCAAAATTACAAAAAATAATTGAAATACGCAAATAAAAAAGAAGGAAACCTACATAAAACAAAGAAGGTTGTCTCCCGACAACCCAATCTTTTTACTTAACCTTAAATCTAATACCATGAAAAACACGGTGCAAAAGTACTGCTTTTTGACGATATGACCAAATATTTTTCAAAAAAAATGTTATAAAACATATTTTTGCTAAGTCTGATTGTCAAAATTACCCATCAAACCGCATTTTTCGATATTTTAGTTTTCTTCTAATAAATCCGGTCTTCTCTCGCGGGTATGTTCGAGCGATTGCTCGTACATCCACTCTTCGATTTTAGCCTGATGACCGGAAAGAAGGATGTCAGGCACTTTCCATCCTTTGTAGTCCGCGGGACGGGTATAGACGCCGGCTTCGAGCAGTCCGTCCTGAAATGAATCATTGAGAGCCGACTCGACATCGCCGAGTGCACCGGGCAGTAGACGCACGATTGCGTCGGTCATCATTGCCGCCGGCATCTCACCACCGGTAAGCACGAAATCACCGATACTATACTCGCGCGTAATAAGATGATCGCGCACGCGTTGATCGACCCCCTTGTAGTGTCCGCAGAGGATGATGATATTCTGCTTGAGCGAGAGATTATTCGCCGCTTTCTGGTCAAAGCGTTCTCCATCGGGAGCCGTGAAGATAATCTCGTCGTATTCCCGTTCGGACTTGAGATGCGTGATCAGGCGGTCGATAGGTTCGATCTGCAGGACCATGCCGGCACCGAAGCCGAAGGCATAATCATCGACTTTGCGGTGTTTATCGAGTGTCCAATCGCGCAAGTTATGCACGTAAATCTCACAAAGGCCTTTATCCTTTGCGCGCTGGATGATCGAATGATTGAGCGGCGACTCCAACAATTCGGGACAACATGTAATGATATCAATCCTCATTGATGATTTTTGATTTATGATTTTAAGGGACAGGATCGTAACCGGAGCCGCCCCAGGGGTGACAACGGCAGATACGTTTGATACCGAGCCACGTCCCTTTGAAAATGCCGTATTTGAGCACGGCCTCCACCATGTACTGGCTGCACGTCGGTGTGTATCGGCACGAGGGAGGCGTGAGGGGCGAGATGAAGACGCGGTAGAAATAAACCGGCAACAGAAACGCCTTCCTTACGACTGTTCGGATATCTTCTTTAGAGATTTGCATATGGCTTTTTCGATCACAGCAAAGGATTGTTCCTCTTTGTCCATATAGTTAAACGCAATCTGGTAATGCTGATCGCCCAATATATCCTTGTGTAAACGATAGGCCTCGCGCATCAGCCGACGCAGGTGATTGCGTTTGACCGCCCGTTTGAAGAGCGATTTGGGTGCCCAAACGAGGATTTGGGTATCCGTCTCGATCGGCAGATACGTCACCCGCAACGGCCACGCCGTAAAACGTTTCCCTTCTTTGTACAGGGCCGCAATGCGTTCCTGTCCGCAGAGTTTGTTATGTTTGGGGAACGTATTAGGCATTCTTATCCAGATAGTCCGCGATCGCCATAGGTAGCGACGCAAACTCTTTTCCTTGTCCGGCCTCTATATCCACGCGGTAACCTGCCTCTTCGAGCGCACGGATCGTACCCTCGCCGAAAGCAGCGATGAGCGTCTTGCCTTGTTTCCAATCGGGGAAATTCTCCCGTAACGAGGTCACTCCTGCCGGCGTAAAGAGGGCAATGAGGTCGTAGTCAAACGGTTTGTCTGCCGGCCAGGGAGTGGTCACCGTGCGGTACATGATCGCCGGCGTCACCTTCACACCGTTCTCTGCAAACATATTGATCTGCTCGTCGGTATGGATATCGGAGAGGACCATGAGGTATTTCTCATTCGGGCGACGGTGCATTGCCGGCAAGAGCGATTCAAACTTATTGCCGCTCTCGGGGAAGAAGACCTTCCGTTTGCGGTAGTTAATGAATTTCTGCAAATAAAGCCCCACCTGCTCGGAGTTACAGTAGTAATGCATGGAGTCGGGCACATTCAGACGCATCTCCTCGCAAAGACGGAAATAATGCTCAGCGCCCAGACGGGAGTTGAGGATCACCGCCGTGTAATCGAGCGGGTTAATGTGTTGCTGCCGAAACTCCCGCGCCTCCAGTCCTTCGATATGAATGAACTGGTAGAAATCACACTTCACACCGAACTGATCCTCCAATCGGGAGTAGGGATTATGCTCGGTCGTCGGGCGGGGTTGAGAAAAAAGAATTCGTTGTATCATAGAATCATTATCAATTTTGCAGAACAATAAATACATGCCACCATCGGCAGGACCTCCAAGGTCAGGATGTAAAACAAGAGGTACAGGATAGCGGGCAGGGAGACCACAAAAGTACGGGCGGCACGGTAGAGCCAGAGGCAGAGGAACAACAGGGCGATGATGCCTACCGTCCATTGTGCAATCTGTTGGTCCGGAATTCGCAACAGCACTAAGAGTGCAGGATAGAGCACGGCCGTACTGAGTGTCGCGATATTGCCGTAATGCTCGTAAGGGTCACCGAAACGGCGAGTGAACGAGAAGGTGTAGTCCAACAACACGTTGCACAACATCTTCACCAACAACACCGCTAAGATGACTCCGCACACGGCCCAGAATGCCACAAAAGAGGCGTGCTGCGCCGGCAAGAAGCACAGGCATAGTGCCACAGCCGGCGTGCCGATACGGAACAGCGATATACAGAGCTGGCCCATGAACGTAGTGGGCGAGTCCTTGTAGGTACGATCCGTACGGGCAGTGAGGGACGAGAGTGTCTGCGTGATCACCCCGGGCTGCGTCACCTCCGCCAGCACTGCGAAAAGAAGCAGTACCAACATCGTCCATCCGCACCAGGGGGCACTCATCATCGATACGATGTGCATTACTCCGTCCATAGATATAGTTTATCGCCGCGACGAAGCAAAGTGTCCGTCTTAAGCGAGAAGAATTGTCCTTGTTTAACTTGTTTGGTAGGGTGACCATCGGTATCCCGCAGCCCCACAGCCTTACATTCATACACACCGGTGGTCTCGCCGGTGATCAGCAGCTCCTGTCCCTCTTCGATAGTGTCCACCGCCTCGACAAGGAACTCCGCCACACTCAGGTTCTTGAAGAAATTGGTGCACTTGGCGGCATAGATCTTCTTGCGGGTTGCTTTGTTGCCGTACGAATGTGTCCATTCACCCAATTTCTGTCCTTGGTAATAGCCGTCCCAGAAACCGCGGTTGAAGACGCGGCTCAATCGTTCGTTCCAATCGGCGATCTTGGGCAGGATGATCTCGTCGTGGGCGTACTCACCTTTCTGCCAAGCCTCCACGGCTTCTTTATAGCACTTCACTACGGTAGATACGTACTCCGCTCCGCGGGCACGGCCTTCGATCTTGAGCACGCGAACGCCAGCGTCGAGCATCTTATTGAGGAAATGAATGGTCTTCAGATCCTTGGGCGACATGATGTATTGGTTGTCGATATCGAGCTCCATATCCGAAGACTTGTCCTTCACCGTATAACCCCGACGGCAGACCTGCACGCAGGCACCGCGGTTGGCGGAAAGGCCGTAGTTATTGAGGCTCAGATAGCATTTGCCGCTCACCGCCATGCAGAGCGCACCGTGACAGAACATCTC
>Ga0247610_10005937_pt1 | contig 12786 bp, 14 predicted proteins | sample 174DNAGHGhighgp2_FD_193483 | JGI IMG/M metagenome (GOLD analysis project Ga0247610, IMG submission 193483) | Sheep rumen microbial communities from Palmerston North, Manawatu-Wanganui, New Zealand - 1742 DNA GHGhigh gp2 | ecosystem: Host-associated > Mammals > Digestive system > Stomach > Rumen...
CAAGACTCCACTTCGTGACCTCTTCAACAAGACTAATATCAACGATGTCAAAGAACAGATTAATCCCCTTATTCCGGGGCTGTTTGATTAATATTTAATCGTCCCAATTTTTACGGGACACTAATGAAAAACTATCTATATAAACTAATTACAAATAACAAGTATAAGAAAGTTGAAATAGAATGCTCAAATGCAATAAGAATTGATAATTTTAGAAAAGTTGGAGATGGTAGATATGTCGCTTTGGCGCACTACTTGCAAAAGTATTCTGGATATAATAACGAACTGGCATATTGGGATTATACGAGTAAAACAGTTACCGTGTATATCAATCGTATTGAAGTTGATCTTCCCGATGGTGGGGTCGGGCACCATTGGCAAATTTTGTTGGGCGATGTTGATTGCGACGATGTGTGGGGATAAAATATGATGAGATTGCGTGTAAAGATAGGGAGAGTATTGTTGTTATTGACAATTCTCGTTGTTAATTTCGGAAGTTGTTATGCTCAAGCAGTCTATTATGACACCTATTTGGACGGTTTAAGTTCTGCATACGTAAAAAGTCTTGATGAGTTTATTCAGCGTTTCAACGCAGAAGAGTTTCATCCGGATATAAACACTGAGAACAAAGACAATTTGAGAACACGTTCAATACTTACTCTTTTTGATTGGCAGATGTTTCAATTGCAAGACAGTTGTGTCAAAAGTCAAATAATATCGTTTGCCGATATGGTAAGTAAGAAGGATGTTCGTTTAGACATGGAAAAAGAAGGCTTGTATGCTGAAGCCTGTTGCTTGTTTTCATACAAGCAACAGGAAATACCAATAAATCTTGTTTTGGTTTTCGAAAACATCAGAGACGATTACTATAAATGGGCGGTTGCAGGCGCAAATGGCTTGATGGAGTGTAAACTGCTTGATACCGTTTGTAATGGTTACATGAACCCTGTTCAGCACGAAGTGCATTTTTCGGAATTATCCTCAGCATGTGATGCATTAGATAAGTATATTTCAATTGAAAGAACGGTGGATCAACTCTCTTTTGTTTTAGGGATGCTAAAAACAGGGGGGCTTGTGTTTGAAGCGTGTAACAAAGTGTTGTTCCATTTTGTTCAGATCCCGGGCTTTACTTTCGTTGTGGATAAGATAAATAGACCTGACTACAATTCTGGCTACCTTATCAGCAAACTCGTAAGAACCGATGATTTAAAAAAACAAAGTTATATCGAACAATTATTAGGAAAAATAGAAAAAAAATGAAATTCAAACTATTAGCATTATTATTGGCATCTTATTTTTTTGTCACTCCTGATTCCTATATGTCAAAAGAGGAAGCAGAAGATTTTGTCAGAAATGGAATTTATAAGAGCATTGAAAAAACCGTCAATGTAGATAAGAAAAATCTGTTAGAAGAGCAGAATTATATTGAAATGTATGGTCGTGATAATAATGGCCGTCCACTCTATTTGGCAAATCCATATCCCAACGACATTTATATCTTGGAAGGCAATAGAGGAGATAAGTCTGCAAGTCCAGAATATAATGTTTTCGAAATTGTTGATTTCGTTGATCAACATAATGTCCGTTTCAAATATGATGTACGTGGTAGCGATTTTACAGGCCCCAAGCTTCAAAAGAACGAGAGTGAACAACAGTTTGCAGATGTTTATGTTCGCAAGGAATGGACTGTTGATGGAATAACCACTGTGATTTTTGATACCGTAACAGTTAATTTAAAGAACAGAAGTGTCCCTATTATTCGCAATGGAATTATTTCTTTGAATGATATTTCCGAAGGAACATTGGAGGGAATGATGGCAAAGGCGGCAGGGTTATATAACAATGGTCGATACGAAGAAGCCGCTGCATTATACAAAAAGATACTTAAAGATTATCCAGATGACAATGATACCTGGTATAACTTAGGTGTCATGTATTTCAAAAACCAAGGAGTAGGCAATCTTTCACGGAAACAACGGCTTCAAATGGCATACGACTGCTGGGAAAAGTCTAATCTGAAAAAAGCCTGTCGTGCAATATCGTATATTACTGACGGAAGAGAAGGTTGCTAAAAGCAGACAAAACAATTAGCTCTATGAGAAAACGGTTTTATTTATTGTTATTAGTGGCAAGCGTTACAACAAATGCCTATTCACAGAATTTCAGTTCCCTATCAGGAACTGTGAGAATAGGCATGCCACCCTGGCCATGGGGATTGTGTAGTATGGGACTCACGGGCGCAGCTCAACTAACACGAAATAAAATTGTTCATGATGGTCCTACTTCTACTATTCCTAACTGGTTATATCAAAATCATAACTCTTTTAGGTTTTTTAATATGGGTTACGATTTTATTATTCCATATTGGTCGATGACTTCTGCTGATAATGGGTATGAAATACAACCTCCTCTTACTGGTACTATAAGAAATGATCAGTATTTAAATTACATAGGATACTATTTTAATTGGAAATCCCTTTTTTCAAGATTTGGATTTTATTGTGGCATAGACTACGAATGGAGACGTTTTAGGTTACTATGGCGGGATCGGTATCATCCAATGTCAAATCATGTACTTCAATCTATCGTGCCCTCTGTTGGATTGCGTTATAGGATAATTGACCCAGCAAAAGAAATAGAGGGTTTCCCCGTTAATATAGTTCTTGAAGCCGGGGTTTCGTATGCCATTGCTGTTAATTATAAGATCGACTATCGTTATACTTCTGATTCTAAAACTAATTGTAGTACTGAAGCTTTGAATAATGGGTTAAGATCCATGGTGGGTATTTCAGTCACTACGAACAAATTTGGTTCGATTCATTTAAGATGGTCAAAAGATCTTTACACCTTCTACAACAGCGACTATGTTGCTACAGATGAATTTTGGTTTTTATTCACTGATGATATTAGTTTTAAAAATAGTTTTAGTTGTATTAGCTTGGGATGGGCAACTTTTTTGTAGTTTGGAATTGTTAGACTAAATCGTGTGAATAGCAATATGAGAAAAGAGTTTGACGCATAATCTAAATAATGAAGAAATGAGAATCAAAATAGCATTCATCGTATTATTAATGGCAATAACAATAAATGCCAATTCGCAAAATTTTAGCACTTGGTCTGGAACAATCAGATTTTCTGGGGGATTATTGGGAGGCGCAATGGTCTTTTCGCCCATGATGACTACTTGGGTGCTATACGAAAGCTTTAAATTTATATACGGTGATGATGGATTCAATAATGGCGCCTCTTTTTCTGGCTGGATGCGTGATAATCACATTGGTTTTCTTCGCTTTTTTAATGCAGGATACGATTTTTTGGTTCCGCAATGGTCAATGTCATTCTCAAATGATGATATTAAACTTGATCAATTTTATGCAAGGTTTGACAATACATTTCATGATTTATTTTTCTGGGATGATCATTACATAAATTACATGGGATATAGCATTAATTGGAAAGATCCTTTTTCAAGATTCGGTTTTTATTTTGGTGCAGATTATGAGCTGCGCAAATTTAGTTTAGAATACAAATACGAAGCTCCAGGTCATTATCATTTTTGGTCAGTAAATAACGAAATACAATCACTTGTGCCTTTTGCTGGAATACGCTATAGATTGATTAGTCCAGAGAGAGAAATAGAGGGTTTTCCAATTAATATTGTTCTCGAAGCTGGATTATCATATGCAGTTGTTTTTAATTTCAAGAATAAAGTAATGAGTACGGATGTTCTGAATAATTATAGTATGGATGCTCTGAATAACGGTTTTAGGTCTTCTTTGGGAATAGCACTAACCACGAATAAGTGGGGCTCGTTATATGTGAGGTGGATTAAGGATCTTTACAACCTATATAATAACGATCATATTGCTACAGATAGTAATGGCTATCTATACAACAATGAAGTAAAAAGTAGCATTAGTTATTTCAGTATTGGATACTCAACATTTTTATAATCACATTCATCTTTGCATCATAAACAATCAAAAAATTATTTAGGGAGTCAATTAAATTAAACAATAAGAAAATGAGAACTAAGACATTATTACTCGTTCTATTGGCAATATTGTCAATTAATGCCCATTCGCAGAATTTTGGCACTTTTTCGGGTACAATTAGAGTTGGAGGGGGACTCTATGGAACTGTGTACTCGTATGTCACTCCAGTTACCGTAGGGCTATTACAGGCTTTCAAGGTTACAGAGTTTGATGCCAACAATTGGTCAAATGAACAACATACTTTTCTCAGGTTTTTTAATGTAGGAGGAGATATATTAGTTCCCAATTGGACTATGACGGCTTCTAATGCGAATATTGAACTACATCGACCCCTTGAAGATTATCAGACCAATTTCCTTAATCATACCGTGAGACAATACACAAACTATGTTGGATACTGGATAAACTGGAGGTCTCATTTTTCGAGAATTGGTGGCTTTTTTGGAATTGATTATGAATGGAAAAGTTTTATGGTTTTCTATCCATATCCCAATAGTTCCTATAATAAAATACAATCCATAGTTCCTACTGTGGGATTGCGTTATCGATTGATTAGCCCTATGAAAGAAATTGAGGGTTTTCCATTTAATGTTGTTCTGGAAGGAGGACTGTCATTTGTAATCAATACAAAGTACGATAACAACTGTGGCACTGGGTTGGACATTACAAATAATGGTTTTAGTGGGTATGGATTGGATGCTTTAAATAACGGCTTAAGGCCTATTCTGGGAGTAGCCATTACTACTAATAGATTTGGTTCGATACATGTCAGATGGACAAAGGATTTATTTCAGCTTTTCGACAAAAACTATAAGGCAACTGGTGGTTTCCTATACAATAATGAAATCACGAATAGTTTCAGTTGCATTAGTATAGGATGGGCGATATTCATTTAGAGACATCATTGGATAGTGATTCATCAAATTTTGTTGTTTTGAGTTAGTTTAATCGTTTATAATTATGAATGAATCCGATATTAGTAAATTGGTTATTGTAGGAATTGCCTTTGTAATTCTTCTGACGTTTTATATCATTGCCAAAGTGAAGTCAAAAAAGTACGAGTTGGTACTAACAGCAAACGGATGGGATATGGCGATGCTATTGGTATGTCCTGTTGCTATCTTTATTGCATGGTGCTGGGGCTTTAATCATCCATTGAATACAGTGCAGATTGTATGTTTGGTGATTGCAGGTCTTTGTTTGATTGGAACGATAATCATGTCAATAGTTCATAACTTAGGCAGTTTTATGGACATTGTAATTTCCGTCTTGGCAAAGCTGTTCATTATATGGCTAACACTTATGGCCATTTTCCTACTGATTGTGGCATTAATCGTATCAGTCATGATTACCATGATGAGAAGTCATGATGGAGAAGACGAATATATCCTTCTGAAATATGACCGTGCACTCCGGGCTTATGTAGGATATAGGATATAATTCGTGCTTACGAATTGCAAAACAAGGAATAGTATGGAACAAGCACCCAACAAGCAGAAAAAAGCATTGCGAATCGCAATTATCGTGGCGGCTGTGCTTGCATTGGCCGCTGTAATCATCTCGCTCATTCCAAGAAAAGCCCCAAAGCCAAAAATTGTTGCAACCCCTAAAGAGGAAGCCGTCTCAAAAGAACCCACAATTTCGGAAGATTCCATCAAACGGGGACGGGAACGAGGACTAGAACTAGGACGAGAGAGGGAAGGCTATGCAAAAGAACAAGCGCGCTTTGCCAAAGTATTAAACGAAGCCTCAGATGAGGAACTGTTTGTCGTGCTTAATTATGCCATCGCCAATCAGTATGTACCGAACAGGGATATTGATCCATTTTATAGTAAGGGTGTGATGGTAGGGCGTTGGCAAAGGTCGTTGATGGTGTACAATAATCTATCAAACAGAAAAGATTTGCTGAAGAAAATATACCCCGATTTGAAGGTGCTCGACGAATATGTCAAGTGGGGTCGGCATGGCGAGCCGTATCCTAATGACAAGGTGGTCCAAACGATTCTAAACAACGTGCAACAAGAAAGCCGAAAGATGGATGATAAGTTGAGGTCAAAGTATTTCGGCACGCCGTTGATGCGTTATTAAAGGAATGCCATGATTTAAGAAAGGAAATAAAACCATGTCATACCTAACATTTAAGCTAATCTCCGTTGCCGTTTTGGTGGTATTATTATTGGTCCTTATTATGAGGCGCAACTCAAAACAGGAGGCAAAACAAGCTGATTCATCGACAGCGTTCCAAGATAAGCATAGGTTCAACAAAGAAACTAATGAAACCAAGGTAGAAACGCCAGAATCAATTTACGTGTTCCGCTTCCGTAATTGGTGGCAACGTGCGAAACGAGAAGATTGTAAGCAGATGCTGATTTCAGCACTTGTCCGATTCGACCGTTATCTAAAGGATGAAGACATCACAGATTATGATGTTCAAGATCGAATGATAAGATTGCTTGATAGGTTGGAAGAAATACAGCAAAAAGACATTTACCCCGATACAGCAAAACTCGTCAGCTATATCAGAGGAGGAATGAGAAATGATGGTCGTGAAATGCATGATTATTTCATAAAGAAATATTCCGAGGCCGATTTGGTGGATATGACAAAGTATAAGTATGTCATGGGATATTCCTTGTTTGATGATCCCAATGCCATTGATCATCAGATTTACTCAAAACTCAAAGGCATCCTTGTAGAGATGATAAAAAACTCTATAAGTGGAGATTTATGGAGAAACATACCCTTGGCCAACGAAGCAATAATCCTCATGAAAAAGCGCGGCATATCGGTTGAAAATGAGGCGTACAAGGAGTTTTGTGAAATGGTTGTATATGAGCCCATGCTTGATGACACAGAAGCACCTCGATTGATGCTCTCATTCATTGAGTATTACCACACACTTGCAGGGTCTTCTGAACAATGGGAAGACAAGGAGAGAAAGCTTAAAAAGATGACAGACCCCAATACATCCTACAAAGAAATCTGTGATTTGATTCTGGAAGACCATAGTCTTTTATACGACCCTGTTCAGATGACGGAGAAATATGAGAAGGTAATTTACGATGTTGAAAAAGAATGTAATAGATTGTTAAAGCACGAGCCGCACAGAATGGGTTTCTGCCATTTGTACTGGTCAGAAAAAAAGAAAATACTTGTCAAACATGGAATCATTTGGCTATCGCCGAGTGAAATGAATCCAAAAGTTATGTTTGATTAAAGCAATTAAGCCATGAGTAATATCTGCAAAGCGTTTGAAATGTCTGATAAAGACAAGCAAAGGGAACATTTAAGAAAGTTGGTTCTCGTTGAAAATTTTGGCGATGAGTGTAATAGAAAAGCATTGCATACATGGGACGATGGGTGCCGGATTCTAAAAAGATGCCCTGAATGTGATGCTTTGGTACTATGTCAGTACTCAGAATTTCATGATTTCACTGGAGGTCACGACAAATATTATAACGATTATTTTTCTGTCGATTCAAGGGAAGAGGCTTTGGCGTTGAATGAGAAGTACAATGGATTTCAGATTGAAATGGAGTACAAAGGGAAAAAAATCTTTTTATAGCAAGTTCCCATGAAGGTTATCTTTCTTGATTTCGATGGTGTGATGAATACGGCATACTATGGCCATGTCCTTGGGAAGGAAGGCCTCCCCTGCTCTGATGAGTTTTGGGCTGTCTTTGACACAAATTGCGTTGGGTATCTGAAGGAAATCATAGAAAAGACGGGAGCCGACATAGTGGTAACGTCTTCGTGGAAGTCTTTGATGACTTACAGGGACATACTCAACATGTGGAAACAAAGAGGCTTGCCCGGCTACGTGATTGATGCGACTCCTTCGTCATCAGGATGCAGGCATCGAGGCGATGAAATAGATGCTTGGCTAAAGGAATGCAAGGAGGATTGCCAATACGTCATCCTTGATGACATCGATGAGAGCAATTTCAACGAGCATCAGCTGCCTAGGTTGATTGTTGTCAATCCTTATCATGGTCTTGATATGAAGGCCGCTGAGAAAGCGATAGAATTGCTTGGAACACATAGCGAAGAATAATTGATAGTTCGTGCTATCGTTATTTGTGCAAACGTACTAACGAGGGGGAAATGGATAGAACCCAATCTAATGCATTACCTCTTCATAATGATGGGCGTATGTGAGGTATTGTTCGTAAACGGTTTTGTCAGGCTCGTAACCACTGCATTCTTTCGCTTTTGATGCCTTGCAATAACCATTATCATCAAGGTTGTATAGTACCCTGCAAAAGATGGGCTTGTCTTTATTCAGCCCATATCTGAATTGGTTTGTTTCATAGTGCTTGCACAGATAGCAGTTTCTTACTGTGATGCCGCGTTCATAGGCTTTTGCCAGACCAAACAAAATGCACTTCTGAGTGTCGAGCGGTTCGTGGAAATAGATTTCATACAGATAGGCATTGTTGTTTCTGTTTATTGCTTTTTTCTCTTCCAGTTCACAGCAATAATAATCATTGTTTGAGCAGAAGTCCGTCAGGCAATCTCTCTTCACATAGAACCTTGGCAATTTGGTAAGATACAAAGGTGTGTATCTCTTATCTTTGAAATTGTAAAACTTGATTGTTTCTTCAATTTTCAATTGTTTGTCGTTGATGTCAGAGAGAAAGATGCCGCTTTCACGCTCTAAACTCTCAACAAGATTGCAACTTTTGATGATGTCAAGGTCTGACTCATCCTTGATGGCTAACTCAATAATCGGATGACCCTGTTGGATTTTTTCTTCAGTGCATGGATGGGTGACTTTGATTTCTATGAAAATTGGACTTATGTCTTGATCACTCTTCAATAGTACGTCAGGAATGAAATCGTCAACTCTCTTTTCTTCTACAATTGTCTGATAATACTGCGTTAAATCCCACTTTTGTTTCTCGAATGAGAGGCATGACACTTTTTCGTTGTTTGCCTTGATTGCGCACGTGCTTTCAAGGCTGCAAGGGATTCTTCTCTGTAGGGTGATATAATAAGGTTTGCGCAGCTCGATACATTCTTTGAAAGTTTTGACGAATGTGTATTTGCCCAATTTGTGAAGATAGGTTTCCTTGTTGCAAAACAGCTCTTGCTTGTGGCGAAAATGATGGGTTTTGTCTCCCAAACTTGCCACCATATCACAGCCGCATGAGATACAGACGAACTTCATGTTTCTTCTGTTCTCCTCATTTACGTCTTTGATGTCCACATAGTCGCCGTTTGGGGCTTTTGCATATCTGTATCTTATGGCCATTTGAGGTGGTGCTGTTTGGATTGGTTGTGCTATCGTTATACGTGCTATCGTGCTAACGACCTTTTGGGGATTCGCCTAAGTCCAGCAATTCAGAAAGGAAATGATCCATAGTTTGGCGGTTTGAGGGGCAGGATTGATTAAAGTCATGGAACCTCTATAGCTCCAAGGCATTGGGATTGAGCAGGAAGTCGTAGATGCTCATCGTGGTGATGCCTTGCTCGTTGCGATGAACGAGGCTTTCCTCTCCTGTGATGATGATTTTCTTGAAAGAGTCGTTCACCTTGGTTAGAGAAGCTTGCTCATTTTGCCGTTTCTCCTCGTCATTCATGCGGAAGGCCGACTGGATATAGTAGCGTTTGCTGCCCTGGTTGCACACAAAGTCAATCTCCAACTGGGAGCGCACTTGCTTGCCGTTCTCGTCACGAGAGACTACTGGCACTACACCTACATCAACGTTGAAGCCTCGAATCAACAGCTCATTGTAGATGACGTTTTCCATTATGTGGGTCTTTTCGTCCTGACGGAAATTGATACGTGCATTGCGCAGCCCCATATCTGTGAAGTAATACTTGTATGGGGTGTCGATGTATTTCTTGCCTTTGACATCATAACGCATCGCTTTTGAAACCAGGAATGAATCACAGAGATATTCAAGGTAGTATTTGATGGTTTCGGGATTGACATTCACATGCTTTACGCTTTGGAAGGTCTTGGACAACTTGGTTGGATTGGTAAGGCTTCCAATAGACGATGAAATGATGTTGAGCAATTCCTCAAACACTTCTTCGTGACGGATTTGATAACGCTCTTTGATGTCCTTGATATAGGTCTCTTCAAACAGGTTCTTCAGGTATGCCGATTTCTGCTCTTGTGTCTTATAGGAGAGTATCAGAGGGAGGCCGCCAAATGTCATGTATTCATCCAGGCCGAGCTGATTGCTTCCGTCGAATGCGGACATGAACTCAGCAAACGAGAGCGGGTATATCTTAACCTCGTCGCCTCGACCACGAAATTCAGTGATGACATCCTTTGAAAGGAAACGGGCATTGGAGCCAGTCACGTACACATCCGCATTGGGAACGTCGAGATAGCTGTTCAGCACATCCTCAAACTCATCCACCAGTTGCACTTCGTCAAGCAAGATGTAGTACATGTCCTGGTCGATGAGTTGTGCGTCAATATATTCAAGGAGTGCGTCCGGGTTGCGAAGCTTTTTGTTACGGCGATTCTCCAAATTCACCTTGATGATGTGTTTGTCGTCCACACCGTTTGATTTCAGGTAGTTGTTGAACAGGTTGAACACCAGATAGGACTTTCCGCATCGGCGCACGCCTGTTACAACCTTAATCATGCCGTTGTGGCGACGGTCTATCAGCTGCTGTAAGTATAGGTCTCTTTTTATATCCATTTATCCGATATTTGTGTCACATGTGACAGTTTTATCGGATGCAAAAGTAGGGTTTTTATTCTAAACCGCAAGGAGTTTTGAGAATAAAAACTATATTTGCAGCCATGAAAACGGAGAAACAAATCGCTGCGGCGGCTGCCGCGTTTGCCGAGCGGTTCAAGCTATACCAGGGGATGAATGCTTGCCCAACCCATGCAAGGGGGCAAAAAAAACGGAACTATATGAAAAAAGGAGAAATAGAACTTAGGAAATGTTCCAACGATGCATTGAAAGAAAGCAATGGCAACTTAAAGAGTTCTCTCAAAAACAAATGAAGTTTGAGAGAAGTTTGCGAGAAGTTCCATGTTTTCCTCATGAAAATAGTGAGTGAGGAATGAGGAAATGAAGGAAACAGCCCCGTCATCTTGCGACGAGTGGGGCTATTTTTCAATCATTTCCGAGAGGTTTTAGGATGTTTTGCAGGTTAATGATGGCGTACTCGGTTCGGTGGAACGCCTGCGTTTCGAGGCTTTTTTCATATCACGTCAAAAAAAATGGAAATCTCTATTGCGTAGTTTTTAGTAATTTCCTACCTTTGCAATTTCATTTTCAAGACCAAAGAATATCAGTTAAATCACTAATAATCAATTAAATCAATGACAAAGTATGTTTACACCTTTGGCGGAAAGACCGCTGAAGGCAATGCTTCGATGAAGAATGAGCTGGGCGGCAAGGGCGCTAACCTCGCCGAAATGTGCCTGCTCAAGCTCCCCGTACCCGCTGGTTTGACCATCACCACCGAGTGCTGCACCGCTTATTACCAAAACAATTGCCAACTTCCCGCTGGCCTGATGGACGAGGTCCACGCCGGCATGAAGAACATGGAGAACATCATGGGCATGAAATACGGCGACCCCGACAACCCGCTGCTCGTCAGCTGCCGCTCTGGCGCGCGCAAGTCGATGCCCGGTATGATGGACACCGTGCTGAATATCGGTCTCTGCTCCAAGACCATCCCTGGCTTGATCAAGAAGACCAACAACCCCCGTTTCGTGTATGACTCCTACCGCCGCCTCATCATGATGTACGCCGACGTCGTCATGGAGAAGGCCGAGGGCATCGAACCCGCCGACGGCAAGAGCATCCGTAAGCAACTCGACGACATGCTCGACGCCTATAAAGAGAAGATGGGCTACAAGAGCGACACCGAGCTGAAGGCCGAAGAGCTGAAGCAGCTGGCTGAGGACTTCAAGGTCCGCATCAAGGAAGTGCTGGGCACCGAGTTCCCCGACGACGCCGAGGCTCAACTCGAAGGCGGCATCAAGGCCGTGTTCAAGAGCTGGAACGGCAAGAAGGCCATCTCCTACCGCCGCATCGAGGGTATCCCGGACGACTGGGGCACCGCCGTCAACGTGCAGACCATGGTGTTCGGTAACATGGGCGAAGGCTCCGCTACCGGCGTGGCATTCACCCGTAACCCTGCAACCGGCGACAACCAGTTCTACGGTGAGTGGCTGATCAACGCCCAAGGCGAAGACGTGGTGGCTGGTATCCGTACCCCCAACCCGCTGAACGACGACACCAAGAACGAGCAGAACAAGCACATGCACTCCATGCAGGAGCTGATGCCCGAGACCTATAAGGAACTCTGCGAGGTGCGCCGCATCCTTGAAGAGAACTATCACGACATGCTCGACATCGAGTTCACCATCCAAGACGGTAAGCTCTACATGCTGCAGTGCCGCGTCGGCAAGCGCACTGGCGTTGCCGCTCTGACCATGGCCCTCGACATGCTGAAGGAAGGCCTCATCGACGAGAAGGAAGTCGTCATGCGCCTCACCCCCGAGCAACTCGACGAGCTGCTCCACCCCATCCTCGACGCTGCCGACGAGAAGAAGCATACCGTCATCGCCAAGGGTCTGCCTGCAGGTCCTGGTGGCGCTGTCGGTCGCATCGCCCTCACCAGCGAGAAGGCCAAGGAATATCGTGCCGCTAAGGTGGCCAACATCCTGGTCCGTGAGGAAACCAACCCCGAAGACGTCGAAGGCATGCGTGCCGCCGACGGCATCCTGACCGCCCGTGGCGGTATGACCTCACACGCCGCCCTCGTGGCTCGTGGCTGGGGCAAGTGCTGCATCGTGGGTTGCGAC
>Ga0247610_10005938_pt1 | contig 12785 bp, 4 predicted proteins | sample 174DNAGHGhighgp2_FD_193483 | JGI IMG/M metagenome (GOLD analysis project Ga0247610, IMG submission 193483) | Sheep rumen microbial communities from Palmerston North, Manawatu-Wanganui, New Zealand - 1742 DNA GHGhigh gp2 | ecosystem: Host-associated > Mammals > Digestive system > Stomach > Rumen ...
TATTTATATTGTCTTTGCTCTGCTTCGCTGGCATCATGATGGCGCAGGAAGTGCAGATGTCGGACACGATTGTGTTGAAGGGTGTTCACCCTTGGAAGCTGGAGGAAAATGAGAATGGTATCGCTCCGGAGATCGCGCATTGGAGTATCATCCCGCATTTTGGTTTCAATGCGTTCGATGGTGACTTCACTTCGGAGATGAAGCATAATGTGGCTATTCCTTCCGCCGGTTTGGCTGTGGAGTATAACTTTACCCCTATTTGGAACGTCGGAGTGGAGTATATGTACAATATGTATACGGTGACCGGTGTGGGAGATGCTTATACGGTAGATACCTTGCTTTCCGGTCATTTGCATAGAGCGGGTGCGTACCTCTCTATGGACTTGATCAACCTTTTCTTCCCGCGTGCAAACAAGAAGATCGTTTCCATTCTTCCGTATGTGGGTGGTGGTGCCGCTTGGTACAAACGTGCGCACTATTTCATGGATGACAAGTACTTTGATGCAGAGAAAGGAAAGTGGATCAATCCTACCCACGGTCGTGGAAACACAACCGGATACATCAATGCAGACGGTGTTGTGGGTGCGGATTATGACAAGTCTTACAGATCTATCGGTTATCTGCAGGCAGGTGTGAACCTGGAATTCAACCTCAACCGTACGCTTGCGTTGGGCTTACGCGCGAACTATACCTATTTCACGCGCGACTATATGGACGGTCGTGGATACCACAAGCAAAGTTCTGCTTCCTATGCATCGAAGAACAACGACGGTATCTTTGATATCACCGCGAACCTGCGATTCAAACTGGAGGCGGTTTCCAAATCGCACCCGCGTAATATGCCGTCCTTCGATGTCCTGGATAAATACAATGCGAAGCCTATCGAGCCGATTATCGCACACGATACCGTCATCATCCGTCATGACTCAATTGTCATCCGTGAGATCATCAAACAAGCTCCGCGTAAAGAAGTATTCAACGTTTACTTTGATAACGATAAATACAATCTCCGCCAAGATGCACTCGTTACCATCCAGCAAGTGGCTGATCGCATGAGCGAAGATCCTGAACTCTACGCAATCGTAATCGGTTACTGCGATAATACCGGTGCCAACGATCATAACTTCGAACTCGGTGATAACCGTGCGAACATCGTAGTGGAGGAATTGACGGAAGAATATGTCATTCCGGCATCCCATCTCTATGGTAAGGGTAGCGGTAAACTCGTAGGACACCGCAGCAAAGGTGCTTACGGACCGAACCGCCGCGCTGCTATCCACCTCGTGGATAAGGAGACCTTCGATCTCATGATCATGGAACTCGAAGGCAAGAGCGAGACCCGCGATCCTTCTATCGTTCCGACCGAGGATAACTCACGTCCGGTTGCACTGCCGCGTCTCGTTCCGCTGGAGGAAAGTACACGCCGCGAGCAAATCAACCAGTATAAGGAGCGTCAAGGTGACACGATTGTTTCCGACAAGAATACTTCGCTCACCAAACTCGCACGCCACTATTACGATAATATCTACTGCTGGGTATATATCTATCTCGCGAACAGAGATAAGATTGCAAGTCCGAGCGCCATTCCGCCGGGAACAGAGCTCCTCATCCCTGAACTGACCGAGGAGGAACTGCAAATCACCAAAGAGCAGAGTATGATACTTTACGGGGCGCGTCACCTTAAATAAACGACGCGAGGGTCCTATAGCTCAGTTGGTTAGTAGCACCTGACTCATAATCAGGGGGTCCTTGGTTCAAGCCCAAGTGGGACCACGACAGGAGGATAGTCCCGAGACTACCCTCCTGTTCATTTTAAAAACCAAATCATGCGTATACGCCATCTTATATTGCTTCTTCTTTGCCTCTCCGTGCTCGGAGAGCCGCTTTATGCGCTTACTCCCGCACAGAAACGCGCGAAAGCAAAGGAGATCCAGATGCGTAAACGTGAAGCCGCCAAACGCAAAGCAGCGAAGAAAAAAGCCGCAAAAGCCAAAGCCGCCAAAAGACAACGCATCAAAGACGGCAAACTGCTTCTCTACGTCTATACATACGACCTCCAATCCGGAGAACCTCTACCCGGTACGTATGTCACCCTCCAGGACGTCAAAGCGCGTCCCGGAAAGAAACCTAAACTCTACAAAGCAACTGATAATAAACGCTCACGCGTTCAAAAGACACTCCCCGCAGGACAATACTGGGTGGCTGCTGCCCGCCTGGGCTATTTCCCCGCCGATACGCTCTTCTTCCGCCATCAGGAGGATGAAGATACCATCCGTCTCTCATTATACCCGGAGACGCGTCTTACGTTTACCGTAACCGACTCCCTTACCGCCCGACCCGTTGCGGCTAATGTGCAGGTCTTTAATCATCTCCATGAGCGAGTCCTGCAAACTACCTCCGATTCGGTGCATAACCAGATAGCAGTCCTTCTGGACGACCGTGTGCCTTTCTATACCGTAGAGGCGACCGCTATCAACTACAACCCCTTCCGCGATACTATCAAGAATGTAACCGCTTATAGCGGCGTAGTGATGTTGCCCAAAGAGATCAGATCCTTTGTGCTGCATAATATCTATTTTGCTACTGGAAAAACGACCATCTTAGATACTTCAGAACCCGCTTTAGCGGAACTCTATCAGTTCCTCCTTGCGCGTCCGGATCGTCGTATTCGGATCATCGGTCATACGGATAATGTCGGTTCCGATCGTTCCAACCAGCTCCTTTCCGAGGGGCGCTGCCAGGAAGTCCGTCGTGCGATGATCGATCGTGGTATTGCCTCCGACCGTATAGAGATTGAAGGCCGCGGCGAGCGCGACCCCATTGTCCCCAACGATACCGATTCCAACCGCCAAATGAACCGCCGTGTCGAAATCGTACTCTTGTAAAGAACCGATTTCTACTCGAAATCGTACTTCTGTAAAGAATCGATTTTACTCGAAATCGTACTTCTGTAAAGAACCGATTTCTACTCGAAATCGTACTTCTGTAAAGAACCGATTTTACTCGAAATCGTACTTCTGTAAAGAATCGATTTTACTCGAAATCGTACTTCTGTAAAATCTCTCCCGTTCGGTATTTCCCCTTTTGTATCCGCCAAGATTGGCGGATGGGAAATACCGCTGTGGTGAATCCTCTTCATCTCCCCTCATTAGAATACTTCAGTAGTGCGGCGTTTGGGAGCTGGATTAATAGTTGGTGAGTTCTGCCAACCCATCATTGCATACTTCGGCATAACTGCCATGCTTGTTTTCGGTTGTATGTATGTTTGTTTTTTCATATTGCTTGTATTTTTTCTAAATATCATTTATTTAAAGGCTTTTCGGGTGATGTCGCGTTGGCATAACAAAGATTTGCCGTAAGTGCCGTTTGGCGTTTGTCTGCCATTGTATTAGAGCCATGACGCTAATTCGTGTTTGAAGTTCTCATGAGGAGTCCCTTTTCCAGAGCGTGCCTCTTGTGTTGATTGCGCCAGAAGATCCTTCATCTCGTCTTTTGAGAACCGGCAGGGCAGAGGGTCGACTACTTCAATTTGCCTAAGTTGTACATTAAGTGTTCCCAAGTAAGCCAATAAGGCTTTTCCTTGGTTAGTTTGCTCGTTGATATTCATTGCATAAGTAGCCATTGTTCCTCCTTCCTTTCTTTTCGGCTGCAAATTTACTACAAAAATCTGACATACGCAAATTTTTGTAGTAAATTTTCGCCTTTTTCTTTTATTCCTTACCTTTGTACATTGTACATTGTCACTTTGTACTTTACTTCACTGCCTTGCCGGTCACGTCGTACATCTCTCCGCCGCGGAGGATATATACGTGCTCGTCAATGATCACCTTTGTACATTGTACATTGTCACTTTGTACATCATCCACTCCTGTCGCTACGCTCGGAGCCTTGCGAACGAGAATCAAGCCGTAACCATCGGTCTGACCCTTCGCCAACTCGATCTCACATGCACCCATCGACAAGTTCCAGATGATATGTCCGTCCTTGGTCAAGTACAGATCTGCGTTCTCTGAAGGAGCCGATACACTCACTGTGTATGTACCTGCGTTCGGCGCAAAGATACCCAACTCGTACGAAGCTTTGTCGTTCACCATCGGCGCTTCTTCGATCACCAGACGCATTCCGTAGTTCTTCGTCCAGATGAGCGCACCGTATTTCGATGTCTCGCTGTTGAGTGTCGGCAGATCTTTGCCTTCCTCGAACGAGCTGCTTGCGGTCTCTGAAGCCATGACGTACAAGCGGTTGTCGTAACGACTTGCGTTCTCTTGAGCAATCTCAACGCAGTACATGTAGTGCTCGTTTTCGCGTTTCGGTGCACGGTATGCGCCATGAGCCTCATTCTCAAACGTCAAATTACCCGTTCCTTGTACGAAGAATGCAGTTCCCACTACGAAACCGTTAGCCGATTCTTTTGCATAGGTGTCAAAGCGCTCTCCCTCAGCTTCGTAAACCGATACGTTCTTATTCAGGTTCACATAGTTCAGTCTCGGGTTGCCTAAACCGTTCCAGTTGGAGTTCTTTGCAATCTCTGACTCATCCTGTCCGTAAGTAGCCGAGTGCTCTTCCAACGCAATACTTGTTGCCGTCGGTATAGCCTTATTGGCTGCTTTCAGACGAATGATGTTCTGGTTGTTTGCGTTCTCATCATCGAAGCCAATGAAGTAAGCGGAATTCTTCTCCATGGTACCACCGACGCGTTGCCAACCGTTTCCGGTGCGAGCACGTTTGTCGCCGTCGTAAATGAAGAGTTGGTAGTCCACGTTGAATACCATCGGCGTTCCGTCGCCCCATTCCAGTGCTGCTACATCGAACGGAGCGCTGATGCAGTAGTACTTATGCGGATCCATTGTGCCCGACTTATCCAACTTAATGTCCAGATAGATGTCACCGTTCACGGTTACGTTCTCATTCATCACCTGTCCCGACTTACCAGCCTCGCTGTTGATGGTCAGGTTATTTACCGTCAGCGTGCTTACGCCGCTCACTTGTCCGCCAGCCTCAACAATCAAGTTAGTTAATTCCTTATCTTCTGTGACATCAAGCGTTCCGCCGTTCACAACGGTTACATTACCATGAAAGTCATTGGGAACTTCTGTTACATTGACGCCATCAATGGTAATAGTACCGGTAGAGGAAGCTGTGATTGATATATTACCCAAACCGATATTGGTACTGGAAGGTTTGGTTGTATAAGTCCAGCGGATATAGCGAGTTGTCGAAGCTAATTCAATATTACTAAATGTAGTTTCCTCGCTACTCAAAGCATTATTAGAACTATTATGCTCTTTCAAAGTTGTATAAATCGTTCCGTTTGCGGATTCTTCTACTGTAAATACATAATCTGTTCCGTTGCCATTCAATTTCAATGTGTAAGACAATTTCGCCGGTTCATTAGCAAATTGAACAACCAACTTATGACCAGAATTGCTGAACTTTATCTTAGTATTCACCCCATCACCACTATAATTGCCCAAACCGGTCGGCGTGAAGTAAACAGGCAGATTAGTCGTATTATCACTGTAGTTGATAGGCAACAATCCTGCGCCTGAAGCTTTGAAGGTAATTTCTTCAACATCTGAACTGAAACCATTTTCGCAATCCCATTGACTCAATATGGTTAGTTTATAACCACTACCCATTGTTACATCCAGAGAAATAGGAGAATGTACATCTGAACCCGAAGCCAATATCGTATTAGCTCCATTCCGTAACTCATACGTGATCAGAACATCATCTGCGGCTGTCAAACTTACAGCTCCATTACCTGCAGGTATAGAACCTCCATCTTCCACATTACATGTTACCGTCGGAGTAATCTTCGTATAAACAGCCTCAGCAACAAGACTCTCATCCTCATTAGCCGAAACCGCAATAGCCTTCAAGGTCTTTGTGTCGTTAATAACAATCGGATCATCGTAAATCTCACCGTTATTGCTTGCATACGAAGGAGTCGATCCATCCAATGTGTACATCAGCATAGCTGCATTATCGTGACTCAATTCAACACTGATCGGAGCCTTGATTTCACACGAAACTACAGAGATAGTCGGTTCCGGATAATTGATAGTGATGGTGTAATACTTGCTTGCACTTCCATAAGCAAACGTGATACCATCTTCAATTACATTCTCTGCTGCTGCAGAAGCAGTAATCGTAGCTGTACCTACATTATTTGTATGAACGGTTACCTCACCGGTATTCTCATCCACCTCAGCCACATTATCATCGCTCGATGAATAAGTTACAGTTGTCTTCGCTCCACTAAGCGTATTGGTATAAACCTTATCACCTTGGTTGTTAGCAAAGTCTTTTGCTTCATCTGTAAAGCTCAGCGTCTGCGTCTTTGCATTGTTCTTAACAATTACAGTCTGACTTGCACGAGTGCTATTAGTAGATGCTTTATAATAATCCGTCTCAGCCCACTCGGCATAGATGGTTACTTGACGCTGGTTATTTGCATTCCAACTTGTAGCCACACCGGTCACATTACCCGAAGCATCCACCGTTGCATAACTATTAGAACAACTGTAAGTAATAGTTATCGCTTGTTCCGATGTTGCCGGCAAAGCAATTGTGTTATCTTTATAAACAGTCGTTGTTGCCGGAGTACCGAACGAAGCCGAAGCGGTTGCTTTCTCAATCGTCAAGGTGTAACTCTTGCTAATCGCTTTCCATGTCCCGGCTACAGCTGCTACGTTTGCTGTAATCGTTACCTCACCTACCTTCTTAACACTAACCGTACCATTTGCGTCAACTATTGCAACTGTCTCATCGCTCGATGCATAACTTACTGAGCCGGTAGAGTTAGTAGTCAACGTATTCGTACAAGTATTCAATGCTCCATTCTCGTCAACAACCGTAATAGTCTTGCTCGTTTCTGCAAACGAGATCGTCGGAGTTACATCTGTCGAAGGTGCAGTTGTGTAATACGGAACTTCATCTATAATAGTCTCAGTTGCCGTTGTTGTCGTGAACTTATTATAGGTATAAGAAGAACCATAAGCTCGGAAGTAACTACTATTCCATGCTAATATTCGGTTGTTGTTACGTTTGAAAGTTATTGTTCCATCATTATTAGTTGTTTTCTCCCATAAGTGAGATGCTGGAGCGTTAGTACCAACCTTCAGATCCGCCTGACTGCCTCCTTCATTATATACATACTTTTTATCCGTTCCGTCCATGTAGAAGAGATATCCATCCTTAAACCAGAATGCTAAGGCAGGATTTAAAGAGGTAGTCGGATATAGAGATTTGTCATAAAAATATCCGATTGTCTTTTCTGTATTATTAGCATCAACCACAGCGGTCAGATACATACCTGCCACCTCATCCTCTTTATCCATCGTATAAACAGCGTACAATGTTTCATTGCCCGCCGGATAGTACTTTCCTTCGCTAATCGTTACCAATGCGGGATCGTCTGCAGACTCAACGGCACGCTGGCTCTTGCTCCAACCGGCAAACGTGTAGTCACCAACTGCACTCGGGTTCGTAGGAACCGCTACACCGCCTTGACCTGCGCCCTCGGTGACATTCGTCGGTGTTCCGTTTGCACTGAACGTAACTGTGTAACGCGGATACGGATTAACCGTTACATTCAGAGTGGTCGTTACCTCTGCACCCGATTCTTCGTAGGTAAACGTAATCGTCTCAACAGTCGGATTTTCCAAACTGTTCAATGCTGCCAGCACACCTGTCTTGTCCCAAGTAACGCTTGCTGTTACAATCTGATCGTCACTTCCGTTATAATGTGCCGTAACTACCATACCTGTTGCATCAAACGTCTCGGTCTCGATATACGTCGTCTTATCCGGGTTAGTCGTAATCTCAATGCCTGACAATGCCGCATTGACCGTAATCGCCTGATTAGCAGTCTTTGTTACACCGCCTTCGGTATAAGAAATCTCAATATGATCATCCTCGGCTGTCAAAGCAGTAGAAGTGCTCGGCGTCATGGTGTAACCCGTAACTGCCTTGTCTTTGCGACTGTCATTGTAATGAGCCGTTACAACCATACCCGTCGGGTCGAAATTCTGACCTACCACATAAACCGTCTTAGTCGGAGCAGTAACAGTAATACTCGTCAACTCAATAGCCGTTACTGTAATAGATTGCGATGCTGTCTTGGTGTTATCTTCTACAGCTGCCACGGTAACAGATGTTGTACCTGCCGTCAGATTGGTAGAAGGAGTAACAGTGTACTGCGAAGCCTTCAACACCTTGTCTCCGGTATTATACGTACCAGTAACAACCATTCCCGTTGCATCAAAGTCATCACCTTTGAAATAAGCGGTCTTCGTTGGTGCCGTAGTAATAGTAATGTGATCCAATACCGGCACTACAGCCGTTGTCGAATAGTACGTTGCCTCGATGGTTTTCTTGGCTGCGGTTTTAGTAAGAGCCTCTTCTGTCTTATAACATGCAAAACGGTCTTGTTGATTTGTATTAAAGGCTAACCATCTTGTCTGGGTCGCATTGTTCTTTTTGTAAGTATAGTAATACTTAACGGTGCCTTCTGAAGGTATGGTCTTCGTCCATGGATTTGCACTTGCTTTTGTGCTAGTTTTGTTAATGGTAGTATTATCACCTGCTCCATAAGCATACTTTTTCGTTCCATAACTATCATAATAGTACAAGTAAACTTGTCCTGCTGTTTCTGCATCTTCCTCAAAGAATACTTCTGCATTTGACGCATTAGTTTGCGAAGAAAAGTAACTCTCACTTCCAGCAGGGCCAATATACTTCTCACTTCCATATAACTTAAATCCGTCAAGTTCTACTTCGTCAACACGGCTATATACCGCATAGAAGGTTACATTGTCCTCTTCCGGCGTGTACGATGTTGCAGTCTTGCTCAATGCGTACGATGCCGGCTCTGTGGTCGTCTCTGCTAACGTAGTAGATGCCCAACCTTCAAACGTAAAGCCGGTAAGTGGAGCCGGAGTCGGAATGTCATTCAAGGTTTGACCACGAACCACCTGTTTGTCCGTTACATTACCATTGATCGAGAAATGAACCGTATATTTCATTTCCTCAATGGTATAGGTGATAGAGATGTTATCCGTGAAGCCGCCTGCCGGAGCAGTAATCGTCAACGAACTCTGCGTAAACGCAATCTTCTCTGCTGCAATTGCTGCACCACCCATTGTAACTGCTACACTCTTCAACTCATAATTCGATTCCAGAGCAAAGGTAATAGCAATATTGGCTGTCTTCTGCTACTGTAGCCGGTTGAGCAGTGTAGGAGGAAATATGAGCGTCACCATTATAGGTAATGGAACGTGTATTATCCGGAATCCACAATGCATACAGATCCACATTCGCATCTACAGACAAGGTGTAAGATTCACCATCTGTATAATCAGAACTCTCGCCATTAACCGCATTCATCCAACCGCCGAAGTTATAATCATCGCGTGACCAGCCGTTTGCTTTCAATGCTTTTGTTTCTCCAAATGCGTAGTCTTGCGTGTCGGTTGCATCGCTTCCATCATTCTTGTGGAATACCACATTATGATGCTTTGTTGCGAATGTAGCGCTAACTGCCACATCAGCGTCCGGCATATCAAACGAATAACTGCCTTCAAAAACAGAAGCCGTCACATTATTGCCGCCAACCATTAATGCGCTCAACTGATATCCGGTGTTCGGAGTAATGGTCAAGGTGACAGAAACATTCTCACAAGCTCTAGTTACGTTTGCTTCAACACTACCATTTGTCGGAGCAGTAATATTCACATTGTGTGCAGGACAGCAACCTGTCATGTAGTCCGAATAGTCAACTGTCGGCTCTAAAGTATATATCTTAACCTGAGAGATACGAAGACCATTATCACTTCCATCTCCAACTGTGGCATATATGCGTAACTTCTTGGTACCGGTAAGACTATTCCCGTCTGTGAAATTATCTGTGCCAATACCACCTTTCGTAGAAACATTGCCTGTTTTCCATATGTTTCCATCCTCATCTTTAATGGCGATACCATAATAATTTCCACCAAAAGATCCGGCGCTGATAGTTACTTTTGACAATTTTCTCAAATCAAATGCTGCAGACTCGATATAAGCTCCATTTCCAAACAAACGATATGAAGTCTTATCCGTTGTAGAACCGCTATAAGTCCATGTGTCGTATGACAATGTTTGCGCCAATGTCTCAACGGGTTCACCGTTTGTCTGCTTTGCAAACACAGCGTGGAAAGTCTTTTCTCCGTTTATAGCCGGTGCATGTGCTGCATCAGAGAACAGATCTGTCGGAGCAGCCTGACCTTCCTCTTTTATCTCGCTTTCGCTCCAGCCCTTAAACGTACAACCCTCCGGAATACACATGTTCAAAGCACTATTTGCTACGGTCGGTAAATTCTCAATGCCGTTGCCTTCCAATACACTTGTCGTCACACCGGTCAAAGCATCTCCAGTAAGTGCAACACCATTCACATTCCATGTAATAGCGTAATTTGCTTTTGCCGCAAATTCGACATCAACCGTAATATTTCCGGTGATATTGCTAATAGTAGTTCCCGATACTGTACCCTTATCCGACGGAGAGATAGAGACAATCGGATCTCCCTTATGCGTAGCGTCCGGTGTAGCTGTTACAGTAACACTACCGCCGCAATCTACATTTTCTGCTGACAACGAGAATGTACCTGCACCTGTTCCTGTACCCTTGGTTACAGTATAGTTATACGTCTTCCAGATAGCGTAGAGGTTCATACCGGCTGTAATAGTTACACTCTGACCATCTGTATATGCACGTGTTTCGGCATCTGCAAGAGCCTGTGAGGTTGCCCAACCATAGAAGTATTTGCAGCTACTCGGCGTAGTAAACGCATTTGCAGTCAATGCAGTTGCCGTGCTAAAAGGAATGGATTGATTATCCATCGAACCACCACCGCCGTTTGCATTGAAAGTAACGGTTACATCGCCGCTGACAGAAATAGTATTCGAAGTCTTCGATGCCTCGCAGTTATTGGTTGATTGCGCATAAGTAGCAGTGATAGTTGCTTCACCTGCTCCAACCGGTTTAGCCTCACCGGTAGATGCATTTACGATTTGCACTACGCTCGGATCACTTGATACATAAGTAACGCTACCATCGTGAGATACTGCACTTGCCCAACTCGGAGTAATATTTGCTCCTCCTGCCGTCAAGCCTGTAGAATAAGTCAACGTCGGTAATGTCATTGCAGCACTTGTAGTGCCTTGAATATTCTCTTGCGTTTTATCGCAGTGACTTCCATCGCCATGAGCAGTAATAGTAAATGTATAAGTTGTACCACAAGCCAAACCGGTTACAGTACACGTAGCTTTCGCTCCGCTTAAATCAATATCGCCTATCGTACCGGCATCTTCAGTACCTTGCTTACATGTGATCGTATAAGGCGTTGTTCCATCAACTCCACTCAACTTATCCCACTGCAAAGTCAGACTTCTTTGGTTGCTCACAGAAACCGACCCGTTTATCTGAGCCAGTTCGGTGCAACAGGATGTACGGAAGTCTGAATAGGTTGTTCCCGCAGAAGTTGACCAATCGATAGCAACTTTTGTTAAATACATTGCACTTCCTTGTGAGCGAAAGCCAATATATGCATAATCTCCAGAAATATTTAATTCAGTACTCGTTCCACATACTATAGACCCAAGTAATGTTCCTTGTGTAGAAGCAGTGGACGAGTATAAATCACCGGAAGCATAGGCCGAATTCTTACCATAGACATCCAAAGTTCTACCATTTGCAGTACTACTATTCCATGTGACAGTTACTTTTTTTGCTTTACCGCCAGAAGAAGTAGTCCAGACACCATTAGGGCTGGTAGTATTCAATTGGATAGAAGTATTACTACCGGCACATTTGCCGGCATAAACTGCGCTAGAGGTATACGTTTTATTACTAAAAGCAGTATATGTTGTAGATGTAATACCAGAGATTTGTGTGAGTTCATCGGTAACTGTAGTTGTACCCCCTGTATTTTCAGTCGCAAACACAGCATAGTATGTAATATCCGAATTCCCCATATTTGCAGAAGTAACATACGTAGGAGCTGTCGCTTGAGTACCATCTATAGCATTAGCAGTCCACCCCCTGAAAGAACCGCCATTACAACCTGTTGCGGTATTAGGGAATGTTATTGCTGCTCCTTCTGCTACTATTGAAGTGTTGGATGTATTACCATTTACACTCCAAGTTACAGTGTGAGTAGGAATTGGCTCCATATTGATTTGGATAGTACTATTTTGCGAAGGTGTCGCAGTAAAGGTATTAGTACTTTGCGATACAGAAGCAGCGCCTGTTAACATCGTATAAGAAGGATTTGCATAGCGCCATCCGCTCGTTGGAGTGACTATGGTTGTGGTTCCACTATTAGTCGATAACGAACCGCCACCGGATGTAATACTCCATCCTACAGTATAAGCAGAAGCAGTTGTCACCACTATCTTTGTTATTCTTGCCTGACCGTTGGCTTTTGCACTTGTCCAATTAGTTGAATTTGGCGAATAGCTGTTACTAAATCCTCCTTTGTAACTATTAGAACTATAGGTAAAAGAGATGTTGGTGATATTTCCAACTGTAGACGAGATACTAATTTTTGTTCCATCGTAACAACGATAATTGTCACTACGAGACATCGTACTCATAGATACAGTAACTCCACCTTTAGTAACAGAAGATTCTCCTGTGTCCGTCCCCGCTGTAAATGTTACTCCCCACATCTGCCCAAATCCAAGGGTTAGACATAGCAGGAAAATAGTCAAAACACGGCAACGACACGGACTCGACACGG
>Ga0247610_10005939_pt1 | contig 12782 bp, 4 predicted proteins | sample 174DNAGHGhighgp2_FD_193483 | JGI IMG/M metagenome (GOLD analysis project Ga0247610, IMG submission 193483) | Sheep rumen microbial communities from Palmerston North, Manawatu-Wanganui, New Zealand - 1742 DNA GHGhigh gp2 | ecosystem: Host-associated > Mammals > Digestive system > Stomach > Rumen ...
AGCAATTTAATTCGGCATACATTTTTGTTGTATTCGCCTGTGTTGTTATAGTAATTGAACGTTTTACCCAAGTACCTACTTCAGCCGATGTTGGTGTAAATGCTTGTGAATCCATTCTAACGCTTCCTGTATCAGTTCTTTGATAAAAATACATTCTAAAAACAGCTGTTGTTGAAGATGGTTTAGTCATAACAGATAGTGTATATGACGTATTAGGCAGTATATTGATATAATTTCCTGAATGCGCAATATAGCTTTGATGATTGCCTGTTGTTTCATAACCATACAATACAATATTTCCATCCGAGTCAATCGTTGGTGCTGGAGTTCCATTGTTACTTGCTTTGTACCATATACCTGAATTGTTCCAGTTCATATCGGTTTTTGTATAGTATAGATTTCCAGGATTTATACGATATGTTGGTGTAAATTCAGTAGCATGGTCTCCTTCCTCAATTTGAAAACAACTCCAATATACATAGTAATCTGTAACGCTGTCGTTATAAATGATAGACATTTCACCATATTTACCTGCATCTGAAGCGCCCGCTGTAAACGTACGTACAATTCGTGTCCATTCGGTTGTAAAATGAACCGCTTGACTTGCTGTTATATAATGGTTATTGTCTGTTGCGGTAACACCATTGATATTGAATGAATAATTGGAATCCGTATAATCGCGAGATGCTTTAACATATATGGACATCGTATATGTCTTACCGGCTTCAATAACAATGTCGTTTGCTGTTTTACGAAAAACACCGCCTGTACCTGTAGCGGTCTTATGGTACACTTTATACGGTCCATTATTGTAACCGCCTGATTTATAATAAGTTACAGTTCCAGCATCCCCACCCCATCCGGATAGTGCATATTCTTGTCCATAATTATATGTTGAATAATTTATGGAAGTCATACCTAAGTTGACAGTAGGTTCAATATAAGGGTCATCCAACTTATAATGCAGCACCAATCCCTTTGCAATTTCAGATACTTCTTTTTGTGAGAGACAGTGGTCGTAGATACGGAAATCATTCATTTTACCTATTAAAGGAGTAGAATCACCACTTCTAACATCTCTACCAAGCATAAAAACATCATTAGTTTTTGAAAGAGTAGTCAATATCCCGACTCTAGTATCTTTTAAAACTCCATTTACATATATTTTCGTTTCGCTTCCACTGTATGTTATAGAAATATGAGACCATTTACCTGTTTCAATTTTTGCTGTTGTACTACCCCAATCTGGGTTTCCTCTCCAAAAAAATCTTAAACAATCCGTTCCCGTACCACCGCCATTTATTTCTATATTAAAACTAAGCTCTCCTATATATTGATTATAATTATAATCACCAAATATAACCGCACGTGAACCTGCTATTTCTCCATTATATAGCCATAAAGCAATAGAAAATGGATTATTTCCCCCCCAATTCCCTAAAAAACTAGAAGAATTTATTGTAATACCTGAAGTATTTCCATCAAAACTATAACACTTCCCAATCTTACCATTATCATTAATGGTCGCACCATTATTCGTAACAGTAACATCAGCTATCCCTTGATTATTCAAATTTCCATTCAACGGTAACCAAACCTGTAGTGCCATAAGCCAAAATTTTTATCGTACTTCGTGAGATAAACTCACTCTGTAACATATTTTTTCTTTATTTATCATTTATTTTGCTTCTAACGAACTTTTGTAGTGTCGTTAATATAATTTATCAAAAACAAATTAAAATGTCTTAGAAGACAAATTTGAGCGCTTGCACGGTTGCGTCATATGTCATACGACAACCATTGTTAGATGTATTGTTTGTTACTTGAACATCACCAACTACTGATAATGCTTGAGAAGGTGCAGAAGTATTAATACCAACCTTACTTGTTGATGCAACTGTAAATACACGAGAACCGCCCATGTCAATACCCATTAAATCCGGCACACGTGTCGCACCCGCTCTATTTACATAAAATGTAGGTTGATGTGCACCAGATAATGTATTCGGCCTATTATCAAACACACCTAATGATGCGGTAAATGCGCCTGGTCCACCAGAACCCTCTGTTGCGTTGTGTGAAATTTTTACTACACCATAATCAGCATCATCACCTACAAATTCATGGTGTATTTGCCCACGTGTACTTCGTTGATAATATTTAGACTTAGTACCAATTGTAGCATCACCGTTAACGGTTTCATTTCCATTTATTGTAGTATTACCACTAATTAAAGTATTACCATTAACCTTAACCCTATAATTTGTATCAGAATCCGTACCAATACCTAATTGACCTGCTTGATTGATTGATATAGCGGTTAATTGAGACCCATTTTGATTATCCGCGTATAATATTAATCTATTATCTACGCCGTTACCTGTCCCAATATATTTTAATCCGTATCCATAAACACTTGATGTTGCCGATGTTGCTCCAGTAGCTTTATCCTTTACACGCCATAACCATGTATCTTGATTTGCTGACTCAACGGATAACATAGGAGAATCGGATGCGCTGTCATAAACACGACGAATTGTTCCTGTCATTACACCTCCTGCCAACGGCAAATAATTACCTAACGAATTATAAGCGCTTTCACCATGACTGATATAGTTCTGATATGTCGAATTGATACCAACGTTTACTGTACCTGTCGAACCTGTGATTGCAATACCTGTACCCGGCGCAAAATTCAAGTCAGTATTTCCAGTTTGATTTGCAGTAAAATCGCGATAACCTGTTCCATTTGCTTTGAAAGTCATCTTACCATTACCTACAGCAACATTAAAGTAGTATTTCCTGATTGGTTCGCTGTAAATGTAGCAGATGTAGCACCGTTTACTTGTAGTGTAAGTTGTCCGTTGTTTACTGTAGGAATACTGAAAGTGGCACCAATAACAACGTGGCCTAAACCATCTCGACCAATTTTGTTCAACCCAGGTGTTGTTGCGGTATATTCGGTATGTTTAACAGTGATTTTTCCTGTTTCACCAGCAAGTGCAATTCCTGTACCGCCTACAAAATTCAATGTTGTATCTGAACTTTGATTTGCTGTAAAGTCACGATAGCCTGTTCCGTTTGCTTGGAAGGTGATTTTATTGTTGTTTACAGTAGGATAACTGTTTGCTTCAACAAATGCAGAACCATTCCAATAAACAGGTTTAGTAGCAGAACCTATCGCAGCAGGTTTATCCGTTATGCTTGCCCATGTATGACTATGGTTTGTTGTGGTCGCTAAGCTTACATTACCAGAACCATCGATTGAAGCAGAACCAGTAACGGAGCCTGTCAATGTCAATGTACGAGCAGTTGACCATTTTCCAGCGCTGTCTGCATATCCAGCGCTTATTTTCTCCCAATCGGTTGATTGCCACGTACCATTATTACGGCGCGCAATATAAATATATTTATCATTATAACCCCAACGCAAAATTGAACCATATGCTAATAAACTTGGGCGCATTCCAAATAGCATTGAATATTCAGTACCGCTTGAATTATAAATTAATGCATTACCATTTGGTAAATTAGTTGTTGTAACCCAAGCAGTAGCACCTGAAAATGGAGAACCTGAACCAATAGATGTCACATCACCACCATATTTAACATATAGGTCACCAAGGTCGGTTAAAGGTTTATGTCCACCTCCACCTAACAGTACATAACTATCTGAACTTCCTGTTTTGTGAAATCCATTACCAAACACTTCACCTGTAATTCGAGCATCACCAATATTTACTAAACCTTTAAGAATTGCCATAAGCCATTTTCATTTTATTTCAATGTCAACATGGCAATCCAGACTGCGTAAGTAACTGCCACCATATTTGTTATCTTTATATATTGTTATAATTATAATCGTTTTTTGTTAGTTATTTTATATTTCATTGAGTGTATTGCTGATTTACGAAGTCTTTTCTGATACGTTAAATTTCATTCAATTGGTCACTTATAAAACCTTCTTTTCCAAGTCTTGCTAAGGTTATATCATCTAAGTTGTCAATGCGGATATAGACATCCATGTAACCGGTTGAGCAAACTTCACCAGCAAAACCAGGAATACCTCCATTATATGCGTTCCATGCACCTAATGCACCCCACCAATCACCATTAGCACTATCCGTTTGAACCATGTATGCGCTTGAATTTAACACATGGAAACCACCACGTGAAGTATAATTGTAATATCCGTCTGTTGTAATTCTTGTTACGCTAGTTGGTTTTACTTGGTCATATGTAGCCGTCATAGGATTAGCATTTTGAATCCATCTGCATTTGAACTCATTTGAACTACTTGTTGATTTCTGTTTTACCATTATTTCCCACTTATTGACATAGTTGCAAACTGACATATCGAACCAGCGATTATCATCTAAGTAGACCTTCTCTGTAAATGGGTCTGTTGAATTGAATTTGTAGCTTGTCGGATTATTATGATGAAACAAATGAATCCATACACTACCATCAGGTTCTACATAAGTCTCTTTGTCATAAAAACTTACGATTGCTTCTGACAGTTTCTTTGCTTTTACCACGCCGGTTTTGTTTACTTTGACAGGAAGTGCATCAGTCATTGTGTCATCCTCTACGTATTCCCAACAATGAGAACCTTGTAAGTTGTTGATGGATAAGGAGTCGTGGTAGAGGTTGTAAACATCCGTATCAGATAACGCGGTAGCATAAATTCTGAAATCGCTCAGTTTGTTTGACTTATCTCTTAATAATGATAGTGTATTTAGACCATTATATGCCGCAACGTTATTTGTATATCTTAGAGTTCCATCTATATATATTTTTGTGCTGGATGTACCGGAAACCACAGCAATATGATACCATTTAGCTTGTGCAGGATCCAATATTGCAGGATACCATGTATTACTATTATTTCGCACACTCAATGTATATTTATCAACTCCATCGTGATCCTTATAAAAAGTTAATGGTCCTATATTATTTACTATACCACTGCTCATTGTACCATCAACTGTTGTATAAACCCAAAAACTAACAGTATATGGATTATTGAATGTAATATCACTGCAGTTTATTGTAGGATTTCCAACGGTACACTTTTCATAACGAGGAGAATTACCTTCTATAGTCAATTGACCGGTAGGTGTTCCATCATTTCCCATACCTGAATAATCCAACACCTTACCTTGAGCACGTGTACCATTAACATAAGGTGTAGCATGATCCTTTTCTTCAATCTGAACATCCGCAATATATAATGTATCATATAAACCTTCAGGACTTTTTACGTATGTTAATTGAGAATAATTACTTAAATTATCAAAGAACTTAATAGTAACACTACCATACGCCCATACACCCACTTTATCAGTATTGGTACGACTAACCTCCGTTGTTACATTGTTGTAATATGAAGAACCATTATAGCCATACACAGCCAAATATAATTCTCTCGAACTAGAAGATGGTCTATAATACCAACACGATAACGTCAAATATTTTCCGTTATATGATGTAGGTGTATTATAATTAGATAAAAAAGTTGAACCATAACCAAAATATGAATTACTATGTATTTGTTTATATACAACCGAATTTGATGCAATTCCTTCTGGTGATGGATATGTAGTTACAATTTGCCACCTATCACCCCATCCTAATATCATTCCTTTTTGTACCAGATTCGTAGTTCCTTCCACATATTCATCTGAAAGTTTATAATGCGCCACCAATCCTCTCGCCAATTCAGATACTTCTTTTTGTGAGAGACAATGGTCGTAGATGCGTGCATCATATATTTTACAATTACCAAAATAAATATATGCATTTGAACCATTATGTCTAGCACCAATAGTAAGATAACTTCTATCGAGTTTGACAGTATGAGAAATACTTCCAATACTTACTCCATTTACATATCCAGTTATTTTATTTCCATCAAATGTTACTGCTAAATGCGTCCAAGTGTTTATTTGTATATTTTGGCTTACTAATGACATATTACCACCTGCTAGAAAATATATATATCCACTTTCAACTGATAATCCTATTTCTTGGTCAGTATAACCGCCAGCATTATTAAGAGAAATTAAATAATTTGCGTCGTTTAATGTGTTCATGTAAACCCAGCATGCAGCACTAACCTTTCCACCATCTATGTTTGGATTTCCACATGATATATAACTAGTACTTCCATTAAAATTCGCACATCCATTAGAAAAAGTAGCACCATTATTAGTAACAGTAACTCCAGAGGCGCCATTATTGCGTAAATCCTTATTTAGTGGTAACCAAACTCTTAAACTCATGTCAAATTCTTATATTTATGAATCCTTAAAAAGTGAACTTCATGCATTCCTCAGTGCTATCGTAAATCATCTTACATTTGTGCGAGTCATCATTTTGTATTGTAGCCGATTTGAAAGTAGGCTCCGTTGTTTTTGAACTAGTTGCACTCGTTTCAACGTTTGCCCAATACTTGCGATTGTATGCTGTTTCGCCATGATTGATGTATGTTTGGAACGTTGAATTGATTTCAGATTTGATTGTTCCTGACGATGGTACAATGTTTATTCCTGTACCGCCTGTCCAGTTAACAGTTGTACCACCTGATTGGTTAGCGGTAAATGTTCCTGCAGATGTTCCACCACCCTGCAATGTAAGCGTACCATTGTTTACAGTCGGAATCGCAAACGCTTCACCTATTACAACGTGACCTGTTGAATCACGACCTATACGATACAATCCCGCCGCTTGTGCAGTATAAGTACCGTGTCCGATTGTAATTTCGTTTGTTGCGGCCGAAATCGAAATGTTTGTACCACCTTTGAAGTTCAGCGTTGTGTTTCCTGATTGGTTGGCGGTAAACGATGATGCCTGTGTTCCTGCACCTTGAATAGCAAAAGTACCGTTGTTTACAGTCGGAATCGCAAACGCTTCACCTATTACAACGTGACCTGTTGCATCACGACCAATCTTATACAATCCAGCCGTTTGCGCAGTATAAGTACCGTGACCAATTGTTATTTTTCCTGTTTCTTGTCCTAACGAAATATTTGTACCCGCAACAAAATTCAATGTTGTATCTCCGGTTTGGTTAGCAGTAAATTCACGTACGCTTGTTCCACCAACTTGGAAAGTTATTTTTCCATTTCCAACAGATGGAATACTAAACGTACTTCCTAAAACAACGTGACCTGTTGAATCAAGACCTACACGATACAATCCTGGGTCTTTTGCTGTGTATGCAGGGTGTGTATATACTTTGACATTAGCGCCACCAACTGACAAATAACCATTGCTTGTTGATTGTGCAATATTGAACGTTGAATTTCCGGATTGGTTCGCTGTAAAGGTTGTTTTTGTTGTTCCGTCGGCTTGCAAATAAAGGTTTCCATTATTTACAGTAGGAATCGTAAATGCTTCACCTATTACAACGTGACCTAATCCGTCACGGCCAATCCTGTACAATCCCGCTGCTTGAGCAGTGTATGTTGTATGCGATACGGTACGTGTTCCTGATGTTGTTATTGCAGATTCACTATCAAGAGAAATTCCTGTACCACCTTTTATTGTAACCGATGTAACAGTTCCTGTCTTGTTCAAACCTGGGAAGTTTGTTGTATTTACGTAATCGGTATAATTAGATGAAGTAACAAGTTTTGACCAATCGCCCCATGCATTTGTTGCACCAATACGGTGATAAATACCTGAGTCATTGAATGCAAGTTCGTGAGCCTTTCCACCTGATGTGTCTGACCAACCACGCAAACCTACCAAATACGAATACGTATCACTCGATGGCGAACCGATTGTGGCTTTGTTTTTCAGACCACGGAATCGTATATTGTTTGCGTAATCGTTTGGTGTTGTTGCGGTGCTTCTGTTGTCTCCTTCTGTAACAATACGAGTATGGTCATGGTTTGTAGTTGTTGCAAGCGAAACATTACCAGAACCGTCAATACTAGCACTACCTGTAACAGAACCTGTAAGTGACAATGTACGTGCAGTTCTCCATTTTCCTGTTTCTGATGAATAAGGAACTGTAAAATCGGTGTTTGTTCCATTTGTATTTACACGTAATGAATCTCCAACAAATGTTACACCACGAACACCGGCGTTTGTGATTGTAATTGCGCCAGTTGCACCGGAAACCGTAATTCCTGTTCCTGATACAAAGTTCAACGTATTATTGCCTGATTGGTTAGCTGTAAAGTCACGATAACCGGTACCGTTTGATTGGAAGGTTATTTTTCCGTTGTTTACAGTCGGAATAGTAAATGCTTCTCCTATTACAACATGTCCCAATCCATCACGGCCAATTTTATACAATCCAGCTGCTTGAGCGGCGTATGTTGCATGTTTTATTGTTAAAGAACCTGTTGCACCGGCAAGCACAATACCAGTTCCACCAATAAAATTAAATGAAGTATCACCGCTTTGATTTGCTGTGAAATCACGATAACCAGTTCCAGCAACCTGAAATGTAAGTTTTCCGTTATTTACTGTCGGATATGCGTTTGCAGCGATTGTAATAGACTTGCTTGTTGCATTTGGCGTCAATGAGATATTGTTACCAGCAACAAAAGTAATAGACGAATCACTACTTGCGTTTGCTGAGAAGCTTGATACGTTGGTTGAATCTGATTTTACAGTAAATGTCGCATTGTTTATTGAATTTGTTGTTTCAAACGATGAACCATTCCAAAATATCGGTTTTGTTGCAGAACCTATTGCAGTGCTTCCCATCAAATCAGCAATTGTTGGTTTTAATGGGAGTTTTGCTTTGATTGCAACACCTTCTACAGTAGCGAGTGTTACTTCAGTATTCCATGCCAATGCGATTGTTCCTGCAGTAACATCAACATTCTTTTCAACAAATGTCAAATCAGCTGCGGTTGGAGCAGTTCCGGCGGCAATATCTTTATTGAATATAATAGAATCACCGATTTCCATTGCAAGACCGCAGTATGTTCCAGCAACTGTACATGTATACATATCTCCGTTGTAATTAGCAACAGATGTCAACGTTTGAGAAGTTCCATTTATTGTACCGTTTGTTGCATTGAAACCTCCGCGATTGATTACAGCACCACGCAGTTTATTGTCTACGTAAGTTTTTACTGCTAACGAAGATGGATATGAACTATTCGAACTTGATGTTGCAATATCAGTTGTTGTAGTTATGTTTTTCTTTGTTGCAGTAATAACACCGTTTGTGTCCTGAGAAATGCTGTCAATAAATGCAATTGCGTTTCCTGATGCGGTAGGGTCTGCTTTTGCTGTTTGTACTGTTTTGAAATTCGAATTTTTTACAACAGTTACCGTATGACCACTTACGTTTATATCTGTTACTGCATTTCCTGAACCTGTTGTGCCTTTTGAAAGTGTCGGAGCATTCTTTTTTGTTGCTGTTATAACACCATTTTCATCTTGAGTGATTGTTGCAATAAATGTTGTAGAATCACCAGATGCAGTCGGGTCAGCTTTTGCAGTTTGTTTTGTTTTGAAATTTGTACCTTTAATAAGTGTAACTGTATGACCTGAACTTGTAGCACCTGTAAATGCATTTCCTGTACCTGTTATTCCTACTGTTATGCTTGGGAAATTTACATTCTTTTTTGTAACAGTAATAACACCATTTGCATTTTGGGTAATACCGTCAATAAACGCAGTTGCATTTCCAGAAGCAGTTGGGTCAACAACAGCTGTTTGTTTGGTTTTGAACGTACCAAGTAATGCTTGTAATGTACTTACTCCTGAAGTATTAGGATTTGTTCCATTATAACCACCAACACCATACAAATAGAAATCACCATTTTGCATGATTTCAATTGCGTTCTTTGCATTGAAACCATCAGTACCTATGCCGATACTAAAATGCGTGTTTCCTGCATTGCCAAACGTTGAACTTGCCTGATGCGATAGGTTGTTCATACCTTGTGCGTGTTCAGCTTGGTTGCGTGAAAGTGTTTGTTCACCTTCGGAGTGAGAACCACGTCCTAGCGCAAGTGTACCATTACCATCTGAAACTGATGCTTTACCGTCGGCAATTTGTATCATTACATAATATTCTGCATCTGATATTGTTGTGGATGATAATGTATTTTCTAATGTAATTGTACCAGTAAGAGAATCTCCACTTTTCGATATATTACTATCTGTAATTTTTACAAGACCTATATCATATGAGAGCAGGTACAACTTTTTAAGTAATGCATTGAAACTTGTTTGTCCTAATTGATTATACAACCAATGAATAAATGCCTTATCTCCCGCATCATCATTTATGGTATATGTTGTTACATTTGCATTACCTGTTAGTTTTAAAGCTATCCACCAGTTTCCCCCTCTAACAAATGCAAATTGTCCAGACGCAATACCACCGCTACCCATTGCAATTGCGCCTCTGTTTAATGCATATGAACGATGACCAAAAGCAAATGCCATTTGACCTTGTGCAAGTACAGATTCACCAAATGCAAAAGAATAAAGGTCTGTTGATTTTACGTTTGAACCTGCAGCAAAAGATTTAGTACCGCTTGAAATAACGTCTGGAAAATTAGATTTTATTGAATTATCACCAGTTCCCCAAACAAAAGGGTATTTATCTGAAGTTGCAAATGCGCTTCCAGTCCAGTATACAGGTTGTGTAGTGTTTCCTATTGCAGTAGAACCAATCAAATCAACTGCGCGAACAGTTTTACGGGTTGCTGTTATTTCACCATTTGCATTTTGTGATATTGAGTCAACAAAAGTAACAGTGTTTCCAGAAGCAGTTGGATTTGCAATAGGAGTTTGAACTGTTTTGAAGTTTGCTCCTTTAATCAATGTAACTGTATGACCTGAACTTGTAGCACCTGTAAATGCATTTCCTGTACCTGTTATACCTGTTGTTATTCCTGGTATTTTCTTCTTTGTAGCCGTTATAACGCCTTGCGTATTCTGAGTTATAGTTGCAATAAACTCATCGCCCGTTCCGCCCGCTACAGGGTCAGAAACCGCGTTCTGGACATTTTTAAATGTTTGGTCCTTTATGAGTGTAATTGTGTGTCCGTTTACCGAAATATCTGTTACTGCATTACCTGAACCTGAAATTCCTTTTGACAAAGAAGGAATGTTTTTCTTTGTAACAGTAATAACTCCTTGTTTGTTTTGCGTAATACTGTCAATAAACGCAGTTGCCGTTCCTGATGCAGATGGGTCAGGTACTGCAGTTTGTTCAACCTTAAATGTTTGGTCTTTAACGCCATAAACGTGATGACCTGTTGAACCGAGCGCTGTAATTGCATTGCCTGAACCAGTAACACCTGTTGTGATGTTAGGTATTGCTGGAAAATCAACTGTTTTCTTTGTAGCGGTTATTTCGCCATTTGCATTTTGAGAAATAGTATCAATAAACGTAACAGATTTGCCGCTTGCAGTAGGATCTGACTTTGCGGTTTGTTTCGTTTTGAAATTCTCAGTCTTAATTAATGTGATACTATGTCCATTGCTGGTAGCGCCAATAACGGCATTACCAGTTCCAGTTGTTCCAATGCTTATACTTGGAAAATTTACAGTTTTCTTTGTAGCAGTAATTACACCATTTTCATTTTGTGTAATACTGTCTATGAAGGTTGTTGAACTACCACTTGCTGTAGGATCTGACTTTGCTGTTTGACGAGTCTTGAAGCGTAACAACATTTTTTGCCACAAGTAGTTTACACCTTTTTTATCGAGATATTTTGCCATAGTATACTTTCAATTACAATTAAATAAATAATAACTTGTTTGTCTGACTGTTTGTAATATTTTTTGTTATCAAAAAAGGACCTGCAAATCAATTGCAAGTCCTTCAGAAAAAATTATGAAAAAAGATTTTATGCTGTCGGCCATTTAGGTTTGTTTGGTTCGGCTTCTGCAGCTGTTATCGCTGTATCGATGTCGTTTTGGTCAAGATATGTATCATCCTGAGGCATTACAACTGTAATCTTATGACCATCAACTGAACCAAGAGCGGCAGTTGCACCATATTGTAAAACAACTGCACCGGTTGCGCCAAGGTCAACTGTATCTCGGCGAACGTAAGTGCCTTCCAAATCAGGCATCTTAACAACAATTGTCTTGCCGTCAACTGAACCAAGAGCGGCAGTTGCACCTGAAACCAATTGTGTAGGAGTTGTAGGAATTACAACAGTTGATTTCTCAACAAAATCACCAACCTTCTTACCAGAATCTGTAATATAACCGTTTGAATTGAATTGAGCAATATTTCCATTGCTTGCGCCAGCAACTTTGTCAATCTTTCCGGTCAAATCAATGTCAGCACGCAAACCTGAAGGACCGGTGTACAAATTTACTTTTGTTTTCGGATTTGTAGGAGCAGTCGTATTGTCGAGCTTGATAGAGATTGTACTTACGTTACCGGTTGAACCTGTTGCGCCGACAGATGTAATTTGAATACCATCACCTGCAAGATATTGGTCAATAAAGTTTGCAAAGTCAATCTTTGTAACCTCATCACCGTGGTCTGTATTCCATGTGATAACCAAAACGTATCTCTCACCTGGTTCTGTTGACCATGCAACAGATTTAATCATACCATCAATTACGAACTGTGAAGCATCAGCACGAGCAATTACTTCATTATTGATACCTAACAATTCAATCCAACTACGGTCAGAAGCACCTGATGTTGCACCACCTTGTGTAATACGAATGCCAAGTGTTGTATTCAATACTTGGTTGTGAACTCCCAAAATAGGACCGGTTGCACCAAGAATTGGCAATTGTGATAATGCATTTGCTACAGCTTGTTCGGTTGC
>Ga0247610_10005943_pt1 | contig 12779 bp, 10 predicted proteins | sample 174DNAGHGhighgp2_FD_193483 | JGI IMG/M metagenome (GOLD analysis project Ga0247610, IMG submission 193483) | Sheep rumen microbial communities from Palmerston North, Manawatu-Wanganui, New Zealand - 1742 DNA GHGhigh gp2 | ecosystem: Host-associated > Mammals > Digestive system > Stomach > Rumen...
TCACCTTGAGAAACTGAAGGAGATGGGGCTGGAGTTTATCCGCTATACAAGACCAGTCGATCAGTTTGACCGTGTGAGTCTCATCCGTCAGGACAGATACCTGTATGCATGGGTACGTGACAAGAAGACAGGCAGGGAATTTGCCTTCTTTATACCAAAGTCAAGTGAGGATGAGAAGCGTGAGTGCCGTTTCGTCAACGAGTCGAAATACGATGCGCCAAGCCTGGTGCCTCATACAAGTGCTACTTACTCAATGCTTTCTGATCTGGGCGTCAACAGATTCCAATACGCCCTGTCGAGCGGACGTGAGATGTATCGCATGTTCAATGAGAAGATGTGCATGTCTAAGCAGAGCATCCTGAACTGGCTAACAAGAGGTGCTGAGCTTCTTGAAGGCGGTAAGAAATACATCAAGAAAATGCTGCTGAAGATGGGTACAAGCATCTACTGCGATGAGACATGGGTGTGGACGAAGGTTAAGATGGCTGACGGCACATTTAAATACGTGAAGCGTTACATGTGGGTCATCGTCAACCTGACGACAAAGGTCTGCTATTACCTGTTCGGTCGCAGGAAACGCAAGGTGATTGAGGAATTCCTTGGAGAATTCAAAGGAACACTGATGACCGATGCCTACAATGCTTACGCTTATTTCTGCAAACTGGACGGCTGCACTCATGTATGCTGCTGGGCTCATGTGCGCCGGATATTCTGGTCAGCATTGAAAGACTACAAGGATGAACTGGTTCAGGAGTTTATCGACCTGATAAGCATATTGTATAAGGTGGAGGTGGAGAGCATCGTTCTTCATCGTACAGAGGAAGAGGTGCTGACAGCCAGGAAACTGGAATCAGACCCTGTCCTCAATGAGCTTGACCAACGAGCGATGGCTCTTCTCGTCGGCAGTGTTTTGATAGACAACAATGCCTGCGAGAGGGCTGTACGTCCTTTCACCAACCTGCGGAAGAACTTTGGCGGCTTCGGCAGTGAGAAGGGTGGTGAGGTGGCAGCAGCATGGCTCACCTTCATTGAGACGTGCAAGCTCCAGAAGAAGGCAGCACTTGATTTCTTCCAAGAGTTTTTCAAGAAGATTACCGAGGGCAGAGCTGATTATGAGCTCATCGCCCAGGAGGTATTAGGTTAAATACAATTAAAAACAGAAAGCCCCTGATTCTTTATGAAACGACCGGAACCCCAGCAGAAGCTGGGGCTAAGGCTTATGGCTAAAAAGGGGTTGGATGCTTACAGAAATCCAGAAATATCATGCCGTTTTGAGAATGTCTTGTTCTAGATTTCAGACATGTTGCGACGGTCGAGGAGTCTCTATCTTCTCAATATGCGAAACTTGAATAATTATAAAAAAAAGATAAATATTTAACAAATATACTAACTTTATTAAATTATATATGAAAATTTTACATGTTTCTTTTGCCTCTGAAACCGGAACAAATAATGGTGGAAAAGTATTCTCTTTACGAAATTATCATATTTTGCAAAAAATATATTCACCAAATAATGTGAAAATGTATTCTGTTGAGAGAACCGGTAACCGTAATTCATTATATTGGAAGATTTCTAATTTTGTGTCTGACAATGTAAATCTTCAAATGAATGGACTTTCAAATAGACATCTCAAAAATATCTTGGATGTAATTAATTGTAATTCTATAGATATTGTTTTTATAGATTCTTCTTTGTTAGGACAAGTTGCAAAAGTATGCAAGAAAAAATATCCTAAGATTAAAGTAATTACATATTTCCAGAATGTTGAGCGTGAGTTTTGTAAACAAATGATAATTGAAGAAAAGAAAATTCAGTTTATCTATCGTTATTATGTTGCTATATATAATGAAAAGATGGCAGTAAAATATTCTGATCGCTTTATTGCTCTTAACAAGAGGGATATAAGTGGCCTTAATTATTATTATGGGATTAATGTCCCATATATGATACCGATCAGCATAGAGGATAGATATTCCCCATATAAACCCAAGGCTGTAAGTAGGCCTTTACAATTATTATTTATAGGAAGTTATTTTTATGCAAATGTACATGCTATTAATTTTTTTATAACAGAAGTCTTACCATTTGTTGATGCACATCTAACACTTATTGGATCTAATTTGGAGAAATTGGATGTTACCAATAATGACAAATTAACGATAGTGCCAAATGCACCAGATTTGTCTTTATATTTTCAAAGTGCTGATATTGTGGTACTCCCCATTTTTAAAGGGTCTGGTATGAAAACAAAAACATGCGAGGCCATGATGTTCGGCAAATATATTATTGGCACAAAAGAGGCATTTGAGGGATACGAAATTGATTCATCATTTGCTTCAGTTTGTAATACTGCACAGGAATTTATAAATGTTATTAATAATATAGAATTATCTTTGAATTTTTGTGAATCAGCTAGAAATCAGTATCTAAACAATTATTCTTTTGAAACTGTAGAACAAGAATTTAGACAGGCATTTAATTTTTGATGAAGAGATTAATAATTAATGGTAAATTTTTAACTGTAAGGCAGACTGGGGCTCAACGCTATGCAAGAGAGGTTGTTGCTTTAATAGATGAATTGTGTCCCAAAGGAAAAATCTTGTTGGCATTACCTAAAGGAAATTGGAGTATTCCTTATTATAAGAATATTATTGTTATCCAGGTGGGACCATTCGCTGGAATACTATGGGAACAGATAGTCTTCCCTTTATATGTCGCCATAAAACGGGGAATAAGTATAAATTTGTGTAATGTTGCTCCTTTGTTAGCACCTGGATATTCGGCAATTTTCGACATGAAAATTAAGACATATCCTCATTTTTTCAGTTGGAAGTTCAGAGTTTGGTATAATTTGTTGTTTGCTAATCAAACAAGGAGGTGTAAGTATATTTTTACGGATTCATACGATGCGAAACGAGAAATATTACGCTATTATCCTACTACAATAGAGAATAAAGTAATTCCAGCTCATGGAGCATGGCAACATTTTGATAAAATTAGTTGTGATAAACATGCCTTAACCAAATATGGATTGGAAAAGAGGAATTATTTTTTTGCCATGGGAAGTTTGGAACCCAACAAAAATTTTAAATGGGTAGCCGAAATCGCAAGAAATAATCCTATGGATACGTTCGCTATTGCAGGATCCCTTAACAAAAAAATATTCGCAGATGGTGTTGGATTTGATTGTCCTGAAAATATGAAACTTCTTGGATATGTAAGTGATGAGGAAGCCAAAACCTTGATGCGAGAAGCAAAAGCTTTTTTATTTCCATCTTTTTGTGAAGGTTTTGGTATGCCTCCCTTGGAGGCAATGAGTGCTGGTGTTCCTAGAGTAATTGTGTCGGATATCCCCGTAATGCACGAAATATTTTTAGAGAATGCCATTTACATAAATCCTAATATTTATGAATATAATTTATGTAAATTGATAGAAAAATCTACTTGTGATCCTGATAGTGTGCTTAAACGGTTTTCATGGGAAAAATCTGCGAAGATTGTATTTGAAACAATATGGAATGATGTTAATTAATAAACCTTTAATTCTTACTTTTCTTTTTTTCTGCTTAATAATATCTTGTCAAGCAGAAAGGTTAGAATATAAACCGATGTTCGTATGTTCAAATAAGATGGATAATCCCTATGGTATAGTCGCACATATTAGTAGGAAGGGAACTGACTATGAATTTGATTCAATAAATAAAGCCCTTGATATGATTAAATCGGTGGGAATATCTAATATCCGTGTCGATTTTGATTGGTATACTTTTCGAAATGGATATACGAAGGATTCTGTTTCATTTGAAAGATTTGATAAAATGATGTCGGCAGTTTCTGAAAAAAAAATAAATGTTCTTGGCATTATTTCGAATACAAATAGAGACCAAGCCTCTATATGGTATAATCACACAGATTTACTTGTGAGACATTATAAAAAAAGAGTAAATTATTGGGAAATTGTTAATGAGGCAGACTTATTTGCCAAACGTAATCAGAATTATAAACCAGAAGACTATATTAGTATTCTTAAGGATGGTTATAGGATCGTAAAGTCATATGATAATAACATAAAAGTTCTTTTTACTAGCATTTGTGATATCGAATACAATTTTATGGATGAGACTTTCGCAAATGACGCATCGTCTTTTTTTGATATTATGAATCTTCATGCCTATACAGATCAAAAAGAACCTGAAATATTAATAGGGTTTTATGGATTAGTTAAAAATAAAATAAAAAAATATGGAATTGAAAAACCTATTTGGCTGACTGAAACAGGTTATCCAACAAAAGGAGACAATTCTGTATCAATGGAAACACAAGCTCAAAGATTACCTCGTATTTTTTTAATTTCTTTTGCATTAGGCTTAGATAAAGTGTTTTGGTATAATTCAAAAGCCTCTGAAACATTTGAAGAAGATAGAGAATGCCATTTCGGAATTTTTCATAAGGATTATACACCCAAGCCCGCTTACTATGCTTATAAAACCCTTATTCAGATGTGTCCAGATAAGTCAACCCGTCCATCTCTTTTTTATGATGAAGGAGTATATCTGGCAAAATGGAAAAGAAAAGATAAGAAAAACGTTGTCGCTTTATGGACATCAGAGGGTAAAAAAGATATTATAGTTAAATCAAATAAAAAGAATGAGATATTTGATATAAATGGGAAACCTGTATTTCGAAGAGGAGGGGGTATGGTAAATGTTTCACAAAGCATTATTTATGTTGTTGGAGAAAAAGATATTATTGTGTTTTAATTTGTAATATGAAAAAAGCATTTATTACAGGTGTTACGGGTCAGGATGGCTCGTACCTGGCAGAGTTTTTGTTGGCAAAAGGTTATGACGTACATGGTATGATTCGTCGTAACTCGAGTGATTATCGTGAGCGTATCGCACATTTGGAGGGTATGCCAAACTTCCATTTACACTTTGGGCACATGGGAGACTCCATGAGCCTGATTCAGATTATTAGTAAGATTCGCCCTGATGAGATCTACAATCTCGCAGCCCAGAGCCATGTGCAGGTGAGTTTTGACTCTCCTGAGTTTACGGCAGATGTGGATGCAACAGGTGTGCTCCGTATCTTGGAGGCTGTGCGTCAGTGTGGTTTGGAGAAGACCTGCCGTATCTATCAGGCTTCTACGTCAGAGTTGTATGGAAAAGTTGAGGAAGTCCCTCAGAATGAGAATACTCCTTTCCATCCATATTCTCCATACGCTGTAGCCAAGCAGTATGGCTTCTGGATTGTGAAGGAGTATCGTGAGGCATATAATATGTATTGCTGCTCTGGAATCTTGTTCAACCATGAGTCTGAGAGGCGAGGTGAAACTTTTGTAACTCGAAAGATTACATTGGCTGCCGCACGCATCGCTCAGGGTAAACAGGATTGTCTGTATTTAGGAAATATGGATTCGCTGCGCGACTGGGGCTATGCCAAAGACTATGTGGAGTGTATGTGGCTGATATTGCAGCAAGAAAAAGCTGAAGACTTTGTGATTGCCACAGGTGTTCAGCACTCTGTACGTGAGTTCACCGACCTGGCTTTCAGACATGCTGGCATCGAACTGAAGTTTGAGGGCGAAGGTATTAATGAGAAAGGAATCGTTGTGAATGGCCCTGAGAATCTTATCGGCAAGACTGTAGTGGCAGTCAGTGAAGATTTCTATCGTCCTACGGATGTGGTAAATCTTTGGGGCGACCCAACTAAGGCGAGAACCAAACTTAACTGGAATCCCAATAAGACATCATTTGAGGAGTTGGTTAAGATAATGGTTGATGCTGATATGGCTAAAGTAGCAGTTGAGCGTGCCAGCGAGAAAGTGAAGATGAACTTGGCAGAATATCTAGAGAAAGGAATCGTAAAATAAAAAAAATCGAGTAATCATGTTGGATAAACAATCCAAGATATATGTAGCTGGACACCACGGACTTGTGGGTTCCGCTATTTGGAATAACCTTCTTCAGCGAGGTTACAACAATCTTGTAGGTCGTAGTCACAAGGAACTCGACCTGACAGACCAGGTGGCTGTGAAAAAGTTCTTCGATGAAGAGCGTCCTGATGCTGTTGTACTGGCTGCTGCCTTTGTGGGTGGTATCATGGCCAATAGCCTCTACCGCGCAGACTTCATCATGATGAACATGAAAATCCAGTGCAATGTCATCTCCGAGGCCTACGCCCATGGGGTGAAGAAGTTACTCTTCTTGGGAAGTACTTGTATCTATCCCAAGAATGCGCCTCAGCCGATGAAGGAAGACTGTCTGCTGACATCGCCCTTGGAATACACCAACGAGGAGTACGCCATTGCGAAGATTGCGGGCTTGAAGATGTGTGAGTCGTACAACCTACAATACGGCACGAACTACATCGCCGTGATGCCCACTAACCTCTATGGTCCGAATGACAACTTTCACCTTGAAAATAGTCATGTAATGCCTGCTATGATCCGTAAGGTTTATCTGGCAAAACTGATACATGACGAAAACTGGCAAGCTGTTAGGAAAGATATGGATAAGCGTCCTGTGGAGGGTATCAGTGGTTCTGCATCAAATGAAGATATACTGAATGTCTTGGCTAAATTTGGTATATATAATAATAAGGTGGAACTATGGGGTACAGGAAAACCTCTCCGTGAATTCCTTTGGAGTGAGGATATGGCTGATGCATCTGTACATGTATTGTTGAATGTGGACTTCTCCGACATTATTGGTATTGAGAAATACTCTTCTGTACATTATGGAACATCGGCTGATGGTGTTGTTGATCGTAATGAAACAACTGGTCGTGGAGGAGCAATACCTTTATTGGGGGAGATTCGGAATTGTCACATCAATGTCGGAACAGGTAAGGAACTGACCATCCGTGAACTCTCGGAATTGGTTGTGAAAACTGTAGGTTTTGAAGGAAAAGTAGAATTTGATGCCTCCAAGCCTGATGGCACTATGCGCAAACTGATAGATGTTTCAAAACTACACTCTCTTGGATGGACTCACAAGGTTGAAATTGAAGAGGGGGTAAAGAAATTGTTTGAATGGTACCAAAAAACACAAAACTAAATACAACTCTATTGATGAAGAAAGTATTAATTTTTGGGGTTGGCGGTTTTGTCGGCCCATATTTGGCACAGGAATTTCTAGATGAAGGCTATATCGTCTATGGAAGTGACATTGTAAAAGGTGACAGACTTCAGGACGAAGTGGCATTTTATCAGGCTGATTTATTAAATGCTGATGCAGTGGCAGCGATTATTCATCAGTTACAACCAAACATCATCATCAATCTGGCTGCTGTCAGTAGTGTTGGTCAGTCGTGGAAGATTCCACAAAAGACAATTGAGGTAAATGTGGTTGGAACTTTGAATATACTTGAGGCAGTTAAGGATATGCAATCTATTCCAAAGATTTTGTTAGTGGGTTCAAGTGAAGAATATGATGTCTCCGATAAGCCAATTAACGAACTGACTATTCTGAAGGCTAACAATCCTTATGGTATTTCTAAGGTGGCGCAGGAACGTTTCGCTAATATCTATAAGGTACAATATGGAATGCAGATTTATCATGTGCGTCCGTTCAATCATACGGGGGTCGGTCAGAAAGACACATTCGTACTGCCAAGTTTCTGTAAGCAAGCGGCTGAGATAGAAAAGTCGGGTAAACCTGGTGTTATCAAGGTAGGTAACCTGACTGCGCGTCGTGACTTTGGTCATGTGAAGGATTTGATGCATGCCTATCGCTTGATAGTGGAAAGCCCCTATTGTGATACGGTCTATAATGTAGGTACTGGTAAGGCTCATTCGCTGCGCGAGATGCTGAACTATATTATATCTCTTTGTTCGCAGCCAATCAAGGTGGAGGTGGATTCTGAGCGGGTTCGCCCTATAGATAATCCTGTTATATGCTGTGATTATAGCAAGATAAAGAATGAATTGGGATGGGAGCCTCAATACAAAGTTTTTGATGCATTAAAGGAAATGTTTAACTATTATTTGGAAAATTAAGTAAATGGCAAAACATTTGGTTATTATGGCAGGTGGCATCGGCTCTAGATTTTGGCCAATGTCCACTCCACAGTGCCCGAAACAATTTTTGGATATTACGGGCAGTGGAAAGACAATGATCCAGCAGACGTTTGAGCGTTATGCTGGGATTATTGATATTATGCATCTTTGGGTGGTGACATCCAAGGATTATAAGGATTTGGTCTTAGAACAGTTACAGGGCATCAATCCACAGCATGTGCTTTTGGAGCCATGTATGAGGAATACAGCGCCTTGTATTGCATACGTGAGTTGGAAGATTCATAAAGAGGATCCTGAGGCTGTATTTGTCGTGGCTCCTTCAGACCATTTGGTTCTGAAAGAAAAGTCTTTTAAAGACTATATTTCTAAAGGACTTGATTTCGTTGCATTTGGGAATCGTATTTTGACGATGGGGATGCAACCATCACGACCAGATACTGGTTATGGGTATATTGAGCAGGGAGAGAAATGTATTGATGGCGTTTATAAACTGAAGTCTTTCCGTGAGAAACCTGACTTAAAGACTGCTATCAGCTATCTGCAACAGGGCGGTTTCACATGGAATAGCGGTATGTTTCTGTGGTCGGTACAAACCATCATCAGCGAATTACGTAAGTATACACCAGAAATTGCAGTTATCATGGATCAGATAGAGCCTGTGATGTTTACTGACCAGGAGCAGGATAATGTCAATGAGATGTTCCCACAATGTCCAAAGATATCTATTGACTATGCGGTGATGGAGAAAACGGCTCTTGCTTATGTGATGCCAGCAGAATATGGCTGGAGTGATGTGGGTACTTGGGGGTCCCTACATACATTGACAATTCATGATGAACAAGAAAATGCTGTCGTGGGTGATTGTGTGAAGATGGTAGAGAGTTCAGGCTGTATGGTTCGTATGCCTATGGGCAAACAAGTTGTTATCCAAGGATTAAAGGATTGTATTGTTGCTGAACATAATGATGTGCTTTTAATCTGTCAGTTGAGTGAAGAGCAGCGTATCAAGGAGTGGCATGATTGATGAAAAAACTGATACTGACAGTCCCTGTCCTAATTGTCATCTCAATATCAGCAGCGGTAGTGATGCTGCTTTTGGGTTTATGGGTTTGGGCTATCAGCGTATCGGTTTTCGCGTTCATCCTTAATTGGTGGTCTGAGACTTTTGCCCTGCATCTTTTGAGTAGAAACAAAGATGGATATGATTTCCGAGTCTTGACATTCAATGTTAATCGGGCGCATAAAGTATCAGTCAATAAAGGTTCGACAGACGAACTGATTGATTTCATCCTCCATCAAGATGCTGATATTGTTCTGCTGCAAGAATATAATGCAGGATTATATCCTTCTGTACAAGAAAGATTCGACTTGGTATATCCATATGGTAATGGAATAGATAATGCCAATAGATTTAAGTCTGTTTTCAGCCGTTTTCCTATAGAATCGTGCGAACAGATTATGATTGATTCTACTAACCCACAATACGAGTTGTTTCAGAATGCTCTTTACTGCAAAAAGAATCAAGACGGCAAAGAGATCCTTCCAATTTGTAATCTCATTATTCGTATAGGTGAAAGGCGATTGCAGGTATTCAACTGCCATTTAATGTCAAACAACTATTCAGTCGTTATCCGAAATCTGCGGAAGAAAAGTAAGTGCCTTTGGCATGGTATTCTGCCAATATTGCACCGGATGAACTTCGGATATCAGGCTCGTGAACTGCAAACGAAGGTGTTAGTCAATCATATCGATTCTAATATTCCAACGTTGGTTTGTGGCGATTTTAATGATATCGGAGGCTCTGTTCCTTTACGGCGGTTGCAGAAATCTGGCTTTTATGATGCATGGTGGAAGGGTGGCTTTGGTTTTGGTTTTACTTTTCATGGTTTAGGACTAAGATTTAGGCTTGACCATATTTTATATACACCGGACTGTATCAGACTACGAAAGGTGTCAATACCTCATTCTAACGTATCGGATCATGATCCTTTAATTTGTGATTTATTTTTCAAAACATAACTTTTATTATGAGAAAGGTATTACAGATATCCAATTACTATTTTCCACATTTTGGAGGGATTGAACAGGTTGCGCGGGACTTTTCTCGTGCCCTTAATTGTTATGAGGATGTTCAGCATAAGGTCATCTGTTTTAATGAAGATGCCAAAGTTGGTGATTTTGAGAACCATCGGCATGAAACAGTGCATGATGTTATCGATGGTGTTGAGATTATTAAGTGTAATTGTTTTGCTTTGGTATCTTCTCAATCTCTATCTTTCGTATATTATAGAGAACTAAAAAAGGTGTTGGATGAATTTGATCCAGATTTGATAGTTCTCCATTATCCAAATCCATTCGTTGCTTCCATCTTGTTACATTTTAAGAAACGTAGATTTAAATTAGTTCTTTATTGGCATTTGGACATTACAAAGCAAAAGTTACTAAAGCATCTTTTCCATGGACAAAATAAGTCATTGATTAATCGTATGACGTATGTGGTTGGTGCTACACCTAATCATGTGAATGAATCTGCCTATTCTCCTTTTTTTGGAGATAAGAAACGAGTGCTTCCATATGCAATCGATGAGAAGAGACTGATTATATCTGAAGAAGAAAAATCTAAGGCAATTGAAATTAGAAAAAAGTATGAAGGGAAGGTACTGGGGTTCTTTATTGGAAGGCATGTCCCCTATAAGGGACTTCGCTATCTAATTGAGGCTTCTTCGAAGATTAAAAGTAGTAATATGCATTTCTTCATCGCAGGAAGTGGTGAACTGACAGAAGAGTTAAAGCAGATGGCTGAAGGTGATTCAAAAGTAGAATTCATCGGTAGGGTAAGTGATTCTGAATGGCGTAGTTATCTTTATGCTTGCGATATATTCTGCTTCCCCTCCATCACTCGTAACGAGGCTTTTGGCTTGGCTCAAGCAGAAGCGATGTATTATGAGAAACCAGTAGTGACATTTACTATCAAAGGTAGTGGAGTGAATTATGTTAACCTCGATGGCGTAACAGGTATTGAATGTCCTAATAGTGATAGTACTGCATATGCAGAAGCTCTTAAGAAACTTGCTGGAGATGAGAACTTGCGCCATCAAATGGGAGTCGCAGGCAGAAAACGTGTGCTTGAAAACTTTACATGGGATCAGTTCGTAAAGAATGTGGGTAAATTGCTTGATGATGTCCTCGTCGAAAAGATAGAAAAATAATAGTATAGAATAGAATATATGAATTATATTATCACCGGTGGTACAGGTTTTATCGGTACTCACCTGACAAATTTATTGAATGAAGTGCATCCGGAGGCCAAGGTGTGGAATCTGGATATCGTGAAGCCCGGGACTCCGAATCCGGTAGTGAACCACTATAAGCCTGCGGTAAGGGAGGGCGAGACGCTCGGATCGACATACATTGAGTGCGATGTGCGCAAGCCGATAGGGGAACTTCCATTTACCCCGAGTGCAGAGGATGTGATATTTAACTTTGCCGCCGTGCACCGTACGCCTGGGCATGAGGATATCGAGTACTTCGAAACGAATATCCGTGGGGCAGAGAATGTATGTGCCTTCGCAGAGAAATATGGCATCAGAAATATGGTGTTCACTTCCTCTATCGCTCCATACGGCGCTTCTGAACAGTTGAAGGAGGAATCGACGCTACCCACGCCAAATACACCCTATGGCATATCGAAACTGGTGGCAGAGAAAATTCATATCGCATGGCAGAAGGGGGGAGCAGACAGGAAACTGACGATCGTACGGCCGGGCGTGGTGTTTGGTCGGGGTGAGAACGGAAACTTCTCTCGCCTGTATTGGGGCATCCGTAAGCATACGTTCGCCTATCCAGGTCGTAAGGATACCATCAAGGCGTGTGTGTATGTGAAGGAGTTGGTGCGGTTTATCTTATGGAATGTGGAGGAGCGTCAGACACCATTTGACATCTTCAATTGTACGTTTGAGCCGGCATATACCATTGAGCAGATTGTTACTGCCATGAAGAAGGTAACGGGATTGACTCAATCCGTACCATATATTCCCAATGCAATCATCATGCCTGCTGCTATATGTGCAAAAATGGTGGGCAGTCCGATGGGCATCTGTCCGGCAAGAGTGAAGAAACTACAGATTTCCACCAATATTTGTGGCAAGAAAATGGCTTTGTCTGGCTATCAATTCAAATATACCTTTGAAGAGGCTTTGGCGGATTGGTATAATGACAATAAAGGTAAATATTTGGAGTAGTACGGGAAATGACAAATCGTCGATATTTAATGGGTTATACCATTCTGACATTGGAGATATTTATACTAATCGCTATCGTGGGTTATGTGTGGATCAATTTATAAAGTAAGGATGGCTTTTGTTCGTTCGGATGATCTCTTTGAGATGTCCGGATAATCCCTTTGACTCATTCGAACCATTCCTTTACCCCCATAGGGATTATCGGAATGACTCGTTCGGATGATCTTAATGCCCCCTAGGAAGCATCTCTTTGGTTCGACTGCCTTAGATGCATAGAGGCTAAGCCCCTCTCTATGTCCCCCTCATAGGGGCCAAAGAGTAGGGGCTTTCGCCTAAAACGGCCCCGCCCCAGACAGGGCCCCCCAGACAGACCACCTGACAGGGGACAGGTCCCTGTCAGGATTGCCTTCCCTCTATCCAAGCATTGGAGATACCGGCGCCCCAAGATTCGGACGCATACTCCTGAAGAGTCAACCTATCCGGTTGGCTCTTTTTTGTTAATCCACTTTGTCGTT